>JABAOD010000066.1_pt2 | contig 16432 bp, 14 predicted proteins | sample 7062151 | NCBI WGS metagenome assembly JABAOD01 (sample SAMN14538626, study PRJNA623070) | marine sediment metagenome | biome: marine biome [ENVO:00000428]; feature: marine pelagic biome [ENVO:01000023]; material: deep marine sediment [ENVO:00002113] | place: India: Gulf of Khambhat ... | reverse complement strand
CGGTTGGATCATCTGCTCGATCGCCTGGCAGTCGAACTTGAAGGTCAAGCGCGGATAGCGAAGCTCCCGCTTGCGGTTGCGGAAGTAACTCGTGCGGACCGTGGCCTCGATCAGGTTGTGGAACCGCCGCAGCGTCAGGTCATCGGCGATGCTCTCCACCGCCTGTAGCGCGTCGAAGAATTGCGCGCTCGCGGTCCCGATCGCGATCGCCCGCTCGCCGCTGAACGTGGGATCGAACTTCGCGTAGAACGCCTTCACCAAGAGCGCCGCCACTTCGGGGTGGGCGAGCAAGGCATCGGGCACGGCCCGGCGGCTCGGCACCGCCCCGATCTGGAAAGCGTAGGCCGCGTAAGCTCTCAGCACGCAGACCTCGGGCCAGTTCAACTCGGCCGTGATCACCAGCTGGTTCAGGCGATCGCTGTCTCCACGGTTGCGTTGGACAGCAACCAGCGTTTCGCTGAGTAGACGCCCGACCCGCTCGATATCCACCGGCCTGCGGTCCGGCCCCTGGACGACGAACGTATGGATCGTCGCCGCGCCCGTGCCCGGCACCTCCACATCCAGCGTGCCCGCTTCGATCACACGCAGGCCGAGGTTCTCCAGCATCGGCATGGTGTCGGCGAGGATCATCGTTCCGTGCTTGACGAAAAGGCGCAGCTCGGTGGCGGTCAGGTCGCCGTCGCGGTGGGGCTCGAGGGCCACCTGCATGAGCCCGGTTCGCTGCAAGGCCTCCAGCCGCTCGATGTCCTCGACCGCGGTGTCGATATCGGTCGTGGCGACGTATTCCGGCGAGAAGGCGTCGCGGTACGTCTCCTCCAGCCGGTGGGCAGCTTCGATGTCGTGGCGATCCTCCAGCGCGCCCCGCAGCCGCTGCTTCCACGTGTGGGCGATGGACGCGGCCTGCTCCCGCAGCGCCTCGACATCGACTTCGCGCAGGCGCTCAGGGTTGGCCGAGATATAGAAGTGCATGCGGGCCGTCTCGCCTTCGCCCAGCGCCAGGTGGTCGTTGAGCACGCTTCCGCTCAATGCCTCGGCCATCTCGTCACGAAGCCGGCCCCGGATCTCATCCGAATAGTTGCGCTTCGGCAGGATCACCATCACCGTCACGCCGCGCCCGAGGACGTCCGGCGACAGGACCACCCGCACTTCGCCCGTGTCTTCCGTCTCCATCACCGCCCGGATCTGCCTGCGCAGGTCCTCGACGCTGACCAGAAACAGCTCCTCCTTGGGCATGTCGTTGAACAGCTGCACGATCGCCCGATAGTCGTGCGACCCCTTTGGCACGTTCTCCGCCTCGAGCACCTGGGCGAGCTTGCGTCGCAGGATCGGAACGTTGCCCGAGTACTCCGAGTACGCTTTCCAGGTGAACAGCCCCAGAATTCTGTGCTCGCCGACCACTGCGCCCTGTTCGTTCAGCCGCTTGATCCCCACATAATCCATGCGCGCGCGGCGATGCACGCGTGAATCGGAGTTGGCCTTCGAGACGATCAGTATCGGTCCAAGCAACGCGCGGGCGCGCACGTCGGGTGAGAGCTCTTCGAGCCTCTTGGGCTGCCAGGCGGAAGACTCTTCCTCGCGCCGCAGGATCCCCAGTCCCGATCCGCGCCGCAGGGCGACCAGCCTTTGGCCATCTTCGTCGTCGATGAAGTCGTAGCAGCGGTAGCCGAGGTAAACGAAACCCTCGTTCTTCAGCCATTGCAGAAAGGCGATGATCTCCTCGGCATCCGAGATGCGATCGGGGAAACGCGCGCCGAGGGCCTGCAACTCCTGGCAAACCTCGTCCGTCCTCGCCAGCATCGCCTGAAAATCATTCGTTGCCAGACGGACATCTTCCAAACAGTCCCGTATCTTCTCTTCGAGCGCTTTGACACCGGCCGGGTCGAGGTGGCCCTCGAACTCGCAGTAGGGGACGGAGAAGCGGGGACCTTCCGACTTCCAGTCGCGGATCGCCTCGACTCGGCCCTCCGAATCGCGACGCACGACGACGATCGGGTGCAGCTCGTAGCGGATCTCGAAACCTTTGGCGGTCAGCTGCTGGCGCAGCGTGTCGACGACGAACGCCCGATCGCTGATCACGACTTCGACGGCCCAGGCGTGCCCCGATTCGTTTCGTGAAAGCACGCGCACCGCGAACTCGTCCGGAGGCGTATTCTCCAGCAGATCGAAATGCGAGCGAACCAGCTCGGCCAGCTCCGACGGGCCCCGGCCGCGCAGGAACTCGGACGGCGCGCGGCCCAACATCGCATGAGCAAATGACTTGAGCGCCGGCACTTTTTCCGGGTCGGCGCTCGATTCTATCGCTTCGTAGATACCCTCGAGCGAGGGCGTCTCCCAACCCATCCTGACCCTCGTATCCATACCAGAAACGAGCTCGCTCCGTTATCCTCTCGTCGACGGGCGGAAGCCCCGCTACCCCCCTCTCCGGTTCAGCCCTGCTTGGACGCCGGGCCTTCCCAGCCCACCCAATCTGGCCCGATTCCACGACCTATCGCAATATTGTAGCCACAGAGTTCGCCGGACAGAGCGGGCTCCCGGACGGGCAGTCGCTGCCCGAGCCAACCTCCCCTGCCGCAGCATGCCGAGGCCGAGCCCTCGTGCCCACAGGCACGACGCGGCCGAGACACCGTCACGTCGCGAAGCGACATACGTCGAGAGCTTCAAGGAACACATGACCAGCGACGGCACAGCGGAGGGGCGATCCACGACGCAAGAGACCGGCAGCGGCCCGTCGGTGCGGCAGGCTCCCGGCGAGTTCCGGCCGGCCTGGTGGGCCCGCGGGCGCCACATCCAGACCGTCTGGGGCCGGCTGTTTCGTCGCAAGCAGGACGTTCCGACGCGAAGGGCCCGCTGGACCACACCCGACGGCGACTTCCTCGATCTCGACTTCATGGACGGACCGGTGAAATCACCGCAGCTGCTGGTCGTACACGGTCTCGAAGGTTCATCGCAGCGGCAATACGTCCGCGGCCTGCTGGCGCACGCCAGCCGGCGTGGCTGGAGAGGCGTCGCGCTCAACTTCCGCTTCTGCAGCGGCGTGCCGAACCGCACACCGCGCCTTTACCATTCGGGCGACTCGCAGGAGTTGAACTGGGTCGTCGGCGAGCTGTGCAAGCGCGACCCTGGTGCACCGATCTTGCCCGTGGGAATCTCGCTTGGAGGCAACGTACTGCTGAAATGGCTGGGTGAACGGGGCGCGGACGCCCCGGACGAGGTCGTGGCTGCGGTGGCGATCTCGGCGCCCTTCGACCTGGCCGCCTCCGCCGCCAAGATGTCACAGGGACTGGGGCGGGTCTACAGCCATTACTTCCTGCGCTCACTGAAGGCGAAGGCGCTACAAAAGGCTCGCGATTATCCGGAGATGGTCGATGCCGTCGCTGTCCGCCGGGCGCGCAACTGGCGCCAATACGACGACGCGGTCACCGCTCCGCTTCACGGGTTCCGGGACGCCGACGACTATTGGGAGAAATCCAGCTCGATTCGGCTGCTCGAGAGCATAAGACGCCCGACGCTGCTGATCAGCGCGCGAGACGATCCCTTCAATCCAGCGTCATCGCTGCCGCTGAAGCAGGTGGAAAGCTCGGCGTGGTTGAGTGCCGAGTTTAGTCAGCGGGGCGGTCACGCCGGCTTCGTGAGCGGCCGGCTACCCTGGCGGCCGGTCTACTGGGCCGAGCGTCGCGCCATCGAATTCCTGGCCGAGTTCGTCCCGACGTTTCTGCCGGTTCGCGGTTGAGGCGCCGGCGCCAAGCGCCGGTTCACGGCTTCAGGTCTCCTGCCCTTCGATGTAGACCCGTGTATCGCTGCCGTCGAACTCGAATACGATGTTGACCCAGGCGGCGATGTCCCTTCCACCCCGGTAGGCCGGGACGAAGGTCAGCTTGCCGATGAGCTCCCGGGCGATCTTTCTCACCTCGGGATCACTGGGATTCCGGTCCCGTACCGCGGTGATCCAGCCGTCGGCGCCCACCTGCACGCGGAAGCGCGCCACACCTGCCACGTCCGGGTAATCGCGAGCGATCTCGGCGGACACGGCCAACGCGTTGCGGAGCCGCGGCTCCCCGGCGACGCGGGTCACGACATCGAAGGTGATCGGGATCTCTACCCAAGCGGCGACGGGGTGGCCCTCGTACTGAGCGGGCTCGAACCGCATCATCTCACCGATCCAGAGCGCTGCGTCATCGAGGTCGGCGACGCCGGACTCGCGGATGACCTTGACCTCCTGCACGCGACCCTGCTCATCCACGCGCATTTGCAAGACCACCTGAGCTTCCAGGCCCGCGCCGACGGCATGCATCGCCGCGGTGACCTCTTCGCGATTGGCCAGGACGGGCGGAACGTCATAGGCGGGTGCGCGGTGCGTGCCGCACCCAAAGGTCGTCATGAGGGCGGCGACGACTAAGCCGGAGTGCGACTTGCCGAGCCGGGTCTTCATGATCCTGCCTCCTCTGAACGCCGGGCGCCCCACAGCCCGCTCTATGTTCTACGGGCTGTCGCCGCGAAAGTTTCCCGACTCTCCCACCTCACCTTCCGGCGGCTCGATAGCCGCCCGTGACTCCTCCCCGGCGAACTCGAAAACCGCCACCACCCAGAACGGAGCCGCCTCGTGTCCATGGAAGGCGGGTCGGAATCGCAGCCGCTGCGCCAGCGCGACGGCCGCCTCCCGCGTCTCCCGGGTTCGGGCCTCAATCGCTCTCACCTCACTCACCTGTCCGATCGTGCCGACACGCAGGCGCAGGCGGACCACGCCTCGCAGCTCGGCGTATTCGGCGGCCATGTACTTTGCGACCGAGTCGGCGTTCAGAAGCACCGGTGGCTGCGTGACGGGCGGCGGCACGTCGAAGCTCACAGGGACCCGCACGATCGAGGGCACCGAGCGTCCCTGGTACTGGGCCGGTGTAAAGCGCATCTGCTTCCCGGCCCAGACCGCCCACGAGTCGAGCCGCCGATCTCCAGAGCCCACGGCGATTCTCACCTCATCGACTCGGCCCAGCTCATCGACACGTACCAGCAGCAGAACCTCCGCCTCGAGGTCCTCGGCGACGCGCTGCAATGCTTCGACGACTTCGTCGCGGTTCAGCAGGACAGGTGGGACATCGAATCGAGGCGGAGCGCGGTGGCACGCCGACGCCACGAGCAACAACACCACCCAGGGCAACGGGCATCCGCCCGCACGCCTGCGCATTTGTCGCCTCCCCCGGCCAACAGCCGAGCTGCCTGGAGCGCCCCGGACACGACCATTCGTCGCGGGACGCCCCATCGCAAGCCCGGGCCCGGTTGGCTACTGGCCGCCGCGCCCCCGAATCGAGGTCGGAACGTTGAACAGCAGATTGCCGCCCTCGGTCGGCGCGATGATCACGTTGCCTTCTTTCTGGCCCACCTGCTGCAGCGTCTGCATGTAATAATACGACAGGTAGGCCGACGTCAGGCTCTCCCCGATGATGGTCTGGGCGTCGCGGATCCCCAACGCCTCCTGGCGTTTCTGCTCGGCCTGCTCCATCACGATCTCGGTCTGGAATTTCTGCGCCTGCACCTCTTGCTCGCGCTGCAGCTTGAGCTCGATCGCCTCACGGACGGCCGGCGGCGGCTGAATCTCGCGCACGAAGAAACGAACGACCTCGATCCCTTTCGGCCCAAGCTCCTCATCCATGATCTCTTGCACGCGCGATGCGATCTGCAGCCTCTCCGTGGACAGAATCTGGGTGCCGCTGAGTTCGGCGATCGCATCTCGCAGCGCGGTCCTGTAGCTGGTGTAAACGTACTCCTGCACATCCCGCATGTCGCCGACGACCAGGAACAGGTCGACGACTTTCTCGGGAACCACCTGGTAGCGATACGCGGCATCGACGGTAATCGACAGCTGGTCGGAGGTCAGCGCCTGCGCCTTCTCGCTGCCGCCGCCCGTCGGGTACTGGATCTCGCGCGTCGGATACTGGAAGTACTGCCGCCAGAACAGCGCCGGCGCCGCGAAATACAGCCCCTGCGGAAACGACTCCGGTGCCACGTTCCCGGTGATCGGGTTCTTGAGAACGGCGACCTCGTACTCGGCAACCGTCGTGCACGAGAACGGCACCATCACCGCGAACAGCAGGACGGCGGCCACGGGCACCATCGCGAGCGAGCGCCGCAGCGAGCGCGGGGTCATCGAGATGTTGCGAAACTCCCGGGGGATAATCGGATCCGACATGATTCACCTCTCTCTATCGCTCAAGTTCGAAAAGCGCTCTTCCAGCCGCCTTGTCAGCCGGGCGTGACCGGCTTTCTGAACCAACCGGCGAAGCCCAAAGCCGCGGCCGCCAAAAGCCAGCCCAACCCGATCAGCCGGCCGGCACCGCTCTCGGCACCCAACAGCCCCACCGTCACTACGAGGACGAGCACGGCGGCGATTCCAACCGCCCAGACCGCCACACCCTCCCACCAATAGCGTACACGCGCGGCGGCCAGCGTATTCGCCGCGCCCATTCCGATGATCGCCGTCGGTAACGACAGGAAGATCGGCAGAGCGACGCCGCAGTCGCCGCGCAACGGACAGCCGCCCACCAGCCGGCCCACCGCCACGCCCAGGAGGTACCCCATCACGAAGCCGCCGGGCGCTAGGACCGCGGTGCGGAGCGCGGCCCCCGCCAGGGAGTCCGGCCGCGCCTCACCCCTGCTTTTCTCGCTCCTTGCGGATGCCATGGGATACGAGCAGCAGGAAGCCACCCCAAACGAAGCCGCAGGTCAAGACCATCGCGATGACTCCGGAGGTGTTCACGATCCCCCCTCCAACCGCGGACTACCGCCGCCAGCGTGGACCGGACGCCCGCCCGACCGTTCGTACGTTGTTCGACTTCTCAAAACGTCGCCTCAACACGCCCCAGGACGCAAGCTCACGAGCTCAACGGTTCAAAACGGGCCGTGAAGTGGCGGAGGAACGGAGCCTGATAAGTGATTCGATAGCCGCCGATCCGCTCACGGCGCTTCCACACATCAAGTATCGCTTCGACGACGTAGTCGATATGGCTTTGGGTGTAGACCCGTCGGGGTATGGCCAGCCGCACCAACTCGTGTTCGGCCGGCGTCTCTCCACCGCTCTTGGCGTCGTGGTGTCCGAACATCACGCTGCCGATCTCGACCGTCCGGATCCCCGCTTCCCGATAAAGCTCGACGGCGAGCGCGATTCCCGGGTAGCTGAGCGGCTCGATGTGAGGAAGGAAGGCGGCGGCGTCGATATAGATCGCGTGACCGCCCGGCGGCTGGATGATCGGCACGCCCTCGCAGGCGATGTGCCGACCCAGGTACTCGGTCGAGACGATCCGGTACTGGAGATAGTCTTCGTGGACCACCTCCTCCAGGCCCGTGGCGATCGCTTCCAGGTCGCGACCCGCCAGGCCGCCGTAGGTCGGATACCCCTCGGTGAGGATGAGCAGATCCTTCTCCTGCCGGGCCAGGTCCTCGTCGTTCGTCGCCAGGAACCCCCCGATGTTGGCCAGACCGTCCTTCTTGGCCGACATGGTGCACCCGTCCGCATACGACAGGAATTGACGGGCGATCTCGGCGACCGGCACCTCCTGGTAACCGGGCTCCCGCTGCTTGATGAAGTACGCGTTCTCGGCGAAACGACACGCATCGATGTACAGCGGCACGCCGAAGCTGTGACAGATGCGCGCGACCTCGCGCACGTTGGCCATCGAAACCGGCTGACCGCCGCCCGAGTTGTTGGTGATGGTCAGCATGACCAGAGGCACGGCTCCCCGACCTTCGGTCGTCAGCGTCCGCTCGAGTGCTTCCAGATCCATGTTCCCCTTGAAGGGGTGGGGCGCGCCGGTCTCGTGCGACTCGCGACACGGGAGGTCGACCGCTATGGCTCCCTGGTACTCGATGTTGGCGCGGGTCGTGTCGAAATGCGTGTTGTTGGGGACGACGTGCCCGGCGCCGCACATGACCGAGAACAGAATCCGCTCGGCCGCCCTCCCCTGATGCGTCGGGATGATGTGCTTGAACGGGAAAGATACGCTTCACCGCCTGCTCGAACCGGTAGAACGAGCGGCTGCCCGCGTACGACTCGTCGCCGCGCATGACCGCCGCCCATTGCTCCGAGCTCATCGCCCCGGTGCCGCTGTCGGTCAGACAGATCGATGAGCACGTCGTCGGCGTGCAGCAGGAACACGTTGTAGAAGGCTTCACGGATCTTGGCCTCGCGCTCGCTCCGCGTCGTCATGCGGATCGGCTCGACGGCCTTGATCCGGAACGGTTCGATGATCGTCTTGATGGCCATAGCCGAAACGGCGTCAGTTGCCGGCGCCGCCTCCCAAACCGAGTTCGTCCTGGATTTCGCGCATCGCCTCGATCACCAGCTCCACATGCTCCGCGAAATCCACGCCCAGCTCGTCCGCGCCTCGCGTCACGTCTTCCCGATTCACACCCCGGGCGAAGCTCGGGTCCTTCAGCTTCTTCTTCACCGACTTCACCTTCAGGTCGGCCAGCCCCGTCGGCCGCACCAGCGCGCAGGCCGTGAGAAACCCGGTCAGCTCGTCCACGGCGAACAACGTCTTGGCCAGCCGGCTCTCCCGCGCGACGCCCGTGTACTCGGCGTGCCCGAGAATCGCCTGCAGCATCTCCTCGGGGTAACCGCGTTCGCGCAGGATCTTCACACCGGCGCTGGGATGCTCGTCATTCGGCTTGTGCGCGTCGTTGGGCCAGCGCTCGTAATCGAAATCGTGCAGCAGCCCGGTGATCGCCCAAAGCTCTTCGCTTTCGCCGAAACGCCTGGCATAGGCGCGCATCGCCGCCTCGACAGCGTACATGTGCCTGCGCAGGTTCTCGTTCTCCGTGTACTCGTGCATCAGCGCCAACGCATCATCGCGTCTCAGCTGCATCGCGCCACGCTCCGTTCTGGTGAGTTCCGTTCGCTCCGGGGCCGTGTGCCGCCGGCCGGGCCTAGCCGAAACTATAGGCGCTCGGGCAAAGCTCTTCCAGCGGGCAACCGTGACAGCTCGGCTTTCGCGCGGTGCACGTGTAGCGTCCGTGCTGAACCATGCGGAGCCCAAAGTCCGACCACTCGTCCCGGGGCACCAGCTCCATCAGGTCCCGTTCGATCTTCTCGGGGTCCTCCTCCGCCGACAGCCCCAGCCGTCCGCTGACGCGCTTGACGTGGGTGTCGACGACGATCCCCTCGTTCTTTCCGAAGCCGGACCCCAGAATCACGTTGGCCGTCTTGCGTCCGATCCCCGGCAGCTCGACCAATTGCTCCATGCTGTCCGGGACCGCGCCGCCGTGCCTCTCGAGCAGCGCCTGGGCGAAAGAGAGGATCGACCGGGTCTTGTTGCGGAAGAAACCGGTGGATCGGATCTCCTCTTGAAACACCTCCGGGTCCGCCGCCGCGTAGTCCGCCGCCGACCGGTACTTCTGGAACAGGTCGCCGGTTACCTCATTCACGCGCTTGTCAGTGCACTGCGCCGAAAGGATGGTCGCCACGGCCAGCTCGAGCGGGTTGTTGAAGTCGAGCTCGATCCGCGCCGGCCGGGCGTCGGCCAGCGCGGTGACGATGGCGCGCGCCCGCTCGCGCAGCGCCTCCGCCGATTCGTCCGAGCCGCGCCGGCGTTTCGCGGTATTCTTTCGGACCGAACTTTGCCGCGACTTCTTTCCTTTCGCCATCGCTCAGCGTAGCTGTTGATAGCGTTCCAGCCAGTGCGCCACGTCGGCTCGGGTGATCACGCCCTCCAGGTGCCCGTTCTCGACCACCAGCGCGCGCCCGACCCCCGCGCGTTCCAGCTTGCTGAGGACCTCGGCCAGCGAGTCCCCGGGCCGGACCGTCACCGCTTCGCCCACCGGCATCATCACCTCGCCCACACGGGTCGTCGGCCAGCGCTCACGCGCGATCTCTTTGACCTGGGTGAGCGTAATCAGACCGAGCACGTGCGCATCCCGGTCCTGGACGGGGAAGGCGTTGTAGCTGCGCTTGAGAAAGAACTCATCCACCAGTTCGCGCAAGCTCAGATCGGCGTCGACGGTCTCCGGTCCCGGCGTCATCGCCTCACGCACCCGCACGCCTTCGAGGATGCGCCGCAGGATGAGCTGACGGTAGCTCGCCTCGGCCGCCTGTGACAGAAACCAGCCGATGAAGATCAGCCACATCCCGCCGACCAGCGCGCCGCCGAACAGGATCAGGATCCCGTACCCGATCATCAGGAATCCGAAGCCGCGGCCGGTATAAGCCGCCCAGCGTGTCGCCTTGCGCAAATCGCCGGTCAGGTACCAGACCAGCGACCGAAACAGGCGGCCGCCGTCGAGCGGAAAGCCAGGGATCAGGTTGAAGACGGCGAGCACAAAGTTGAGAAGTGCCAGATAGGCCGCGACCCCGACCACCGCTTGTGGCCACCCCAACGCCTCCGCCGCTCGAGCAAAACCGAGGAGCACCAGGCCGATGGCGACGCTGGAGAGCGGTCCCACCACCGTGATCAGAAATTCGTCCTTGGGGTTCTCGGCATCCGAGCGGATGCGCGCCATGCCGCCGAAGATGAAGAGGGTGATCCCTTCGACCTCGATCCCTCGGGCCCGGGCCATCGCCGAGTGGGCTAACTCGTGCAGCAGCACCGAGGCGAAGAAGAGCAGCGATCCGGACACCCCCATGGCGATGTAGACGCCGCGGCTCAGGCCCGGGTTCTGATCGGGAAAGACGTACTGGGCGAAGGTCCAGAGGACAAGCAGGAAGACGACGAACCAGGAGAGGTCGAGCTGGATCTCGAAGCCGAAGAACCGACCGATCCGAATGCCTGCGATCATCCGCGACTCCGCTCGACCCGTCGCACACGCTGGTGGTCGAGGGCCGTGGGAACGGGTGGGTCCGCGCCGCGCGGCTCGGCGGTATCGGCCCCCGGCACGTGTTCCATCGATTCAGGATAGGTGTCGAGGTACCAGAGGAGCCGCAGCAAGAGGAGCACCGCTTCCGAGGACCGGCTGAGTGAATATAACCCCGCCAGTTCGGCGCCGGGAATGTTCGAGCGGAAGAGGTCGGGCTCGCTGGGCTCCGGCGCCCGCTCGAGGTCGACGTTCAGCCCGGCGGCGCTCAGACCCGGCCGCTCGGGCCGCATCCCCATCACGAGCAGAAGCTCCGCGCGCGTCCCCTCGACCGGCGCGCGCGTGACGAACACGCCTTCGACGGGCTCGGGGGGGTGCTCCTCCATGATCTCGGCCCAGAACAGATTCTTCGGCAGCTCGATGTAGAACGCCGGGTGGGGTAGACGCGGCCGCCAGCCGCGGAGGTCGGGCGGCTTCTCGATGAGCCCCCGGACCGGCTCGGCCTCGCAGGCGAAGAGGCGGCGCCCCGCTTTCCAGAAGTTGAAGCCGTGAAAGAGGACATCCAGATAGCGGTCGAGCGCGGTCGGCTCCACCGGATCCGGCGCCAGCCGCCCCAGCAGCGCTCGCGCGCGTTCGAGCCGGGCGAACTCATGGCGCCGGGCGGTCTCGATCCTCTGACGCTCCGCCTCCTGGCGCAGCCCGGGAAACTCGTGCTCGGCCAGCTCATCGGCGTCGAAGATCAGCTCGAACGGCGTGCGACGGCCGGGACGGGCTTTGGGCTCCATGGCAGGACGTGCGCGGGTCAGTTCGAGGTCGCGCGCTCGGCGGCGCCGCCCGACTCCAGCTCGTCGCCGAACTTCTCCCCGGCCGCGGAGCGCGAAGCCAGCCAGCGGTTGAGGGCCAGGAAGGCCGCGAGCACCACGGCCCATTGGATCAGCACGGTGCCGATGCTGTAGGTGCTGAACGGGCTGAAGGCGCTGCTCCAACCTTCGCCCCGGACCTGCAGGAACCACCAGACGATCAGCACGATCGCCTCGATCAGACAAAGGATGATGGCCCACTCCCACCAGCGTCCGATCTGGATGTCCGCCCCCGGCTGGTTGACCAGCCTGAGTCGGAACTCGCGCACGCCGAACCGCAGGACGGCGAACGCGAAGAAGAAGCCGGACAGCATGAGACCCACGCCCCAGACGAAGTCCTGGTTGCGCAGGAACTCGAGCGAAAGGGCGCTGGGCACACCGGCCAGAAATCCCACGGTGCCCACCATCCAGATAGCGCGGCGTCTGGGGATGCCGGCATCCGAAAGGACGCGGGTCGCCAGCTCGATCATCGAGATGAGGCTCGTCCAGGCGGCGAACAACAGCGCCAGGAAGAACAGCGCCATGAAGAATCGTCCGCCGGGCATGCGGGCGAAAAGCTCGGGCACCCAGATGAAGGTCAGCCCCTCGTTGCCGGCACCGACGATCTCGTTCGCCACATCCGGGCGCAGCGCGAAGACCGTGCACAGGACCATGATGCCCGCCAGCAGCGACATCGAGTTGTTGCCGAAGCCGAGCGTGAACGCGTTGAGGGTGGTGTCCTCGTTCCGGCGCATGTAGACCGCGTAGGTGAGGATCAGCCCCCAACCAGCACCGGTGTCCCAGGCGTTCTGGGTGAGCGCCGCCAGCCAGACGCGGTGGTCGGCCAGCTGCGCCCAGTCGGGCGTGAACATGAAGTCGAGGCCCCGCGCCGCACCCGGCAACGTGAGCGCGCGCACGGCCAGCACGACGACCAGAACCACGAGGCTGGGGATGAGCACGCGGGCGACCTTCTCGATCCCCCGCACCCCTCGGGCGATCACCACGACCCCGAGCATCATGGCGATGGCGTGCGTGAGCAGAGCGCCGGGCGAGCTGTTGAAGGACTCCCAGAACGCGCCGGGCGTCGACCCCGGGATCTCACGGGTCAGCGTCGCCACGAAGTAGCGGAGGCACCAGCCCATCACGACGCTGTAGTAGAACATGATCGCCGTCGCGCACCATCCCACCCACGTGCCCATCCAGGCGAAGCGCGGACCGATCAGCTTCGCGAACGCGCCGATGGTCCCCGACCGGGTCGCTTTGCCGAGCGCGAACTCGACCAGGATCAGCGGCACCGACCAGGCCAGCAAAAAGATGACCCAAGCGATAAGAAAGCTTCCGCCGCCGTTGGTGGCGACGATACGGGGGAAGCGCCAGATGTTACCCGTGCCCACCGCCATGCCCAGCATGGCGAGCATCATCCCCCACCGCGACGCGAACACCTCGGACCGGCTCGTCACACGATCACCTCAGGCCGTCCCGGTCGTGACCGGGCGCGCCGGCAGCGGCTGGCGCTTCGCCAGTTCGGCCAGCCAGTCGAGGACGATGCGGTTGAACGTCTCGGCGTTAGAGATCAGCGAGAGGTGGCCACCGTCGGGTATCTCGGCGTAGCTGCAGTTGGGGAGCAACTCGGCGATCTCGCGCTGCCAGCTATTGGGTGTGTAGGTGTCCGAGCTGCCGGCGATGACCAGGGCCGGCTGCCGGATGTTCGGCAGGTCGCCCCGCAGGTCACGGTCCTTGAACGTGTCCATGCGGTTGCCGCCGACCGACATCGGGACGCGCACCGGCGTCTCCAGCTCGTAGTCGACAATGCGCTCGTTGCCCGGCGACGGATCGAACACCCACACACCCCATTGCCCCCAGAACTCCGCGAGCCTTCGCATCAGCGGCTCCGGCGCGTAGCGGGAGGTCCAACGGGCGACCGGTATGAGGAGCGTTCGATTGAGCCCCACGTGCGAAAGGTCGAGCCGCGCCAGCGTGTTGGTGAGGACGAGGCCCCAAGACCGGTTCGGATACAGGGTCGAGAAGCGGATGGCGATGGGGCCACCGAACGAGAGACCGAGAACACACGCCGATTGTTCGTCCACCGCGTCGAGCACCGTGGCGACGTCTCGGGCAAACTGATCGAAGTCCCGCTTCACTCCGGCGAAGTCGGCTCGCAGATTCGGCGCGATCACCCGGTAGCTCGCCGATAAGGCGCGGATCTGGTAGTAGAAGACGTGACTGTCACCGGTGAGGCCGGGGATCAGCACGATCGCCGGACCCGTGCCCGCCTCGATCACGGGCACGCACTCGCCGCCCTCCAGCTCCACCAGCCGCGGCTGCAAAGACCGGCCCCGATAGTCGCGAAGCGGCCGCTCCTCTCTCGATTGGTTGCGGCGCCAGCGATCCACCAGATACAACCCGGTCGCCGCACCGGCCGCCAGCCAGAAGGCTCGCCGGGCCCTCACGCGACCGCCCTCACCCGATCTTCTCCGTCAAGTATTCCAGAAGCTTGCCGCTCGCCACGCGGTCCTGCGCCAGCGTGTCGCGGTCACGGACCGTGACCGTGTCGTCTTCCAGGGTCTGGCCGTCGACGGTCACGCAGAACGGCGTGCCCGCTTCGTCCTGGCGCCGGTAGCGGCGACCGATCGAGCCGGACTCGTCGTAGAACGCCACATGGCTCTTTCTCAACGCATCGAAGATCTTTCGGGCGACCTCGGGCATCCCGTTCTTCCGCACCAGCGGAAAGACCGCCACCTTGATCGGCGCCAGCCGCGGCTGCAGACCCAGCACCACACGGCTCTCTCCCTCGATCTCCTCCTCGCGATACGCGTCGGCGAGGATGACGAGCGTCTGGCGGTCTACGCCGCCTGAAGTCTCGATGATGTACGGGGTGTACCGCTCGTTACTCGAAGGGTCGAAGTATTCCAGCTTCTTGCCCGACCTTTTCTGGTGAGCGTTGAGGTCGTAGTCCGTCCGGTTGTGAATCCCCTCGAACTCCTGCCAGCCGAAGGGAAACTCGTACTGGATGTCGTACGCGTCGTAGGCGTAGTGCGCCAATTCCTCGCGTGTGTGTTGATGCAGGCGCAGCCGCTCCGGACGGATGCCCAGCGACTTCACCCACTCCAGACGCTCGTTTCGCCAGTAATCGAACCACTCCTGGTCCGTGCCCGGCTTGACGAAGAACTGCATCTCCATCTGCTCGAACTCGCGGGTGCGGAAGATGAAGTTGCCCGGCGTGATCTCGTTGCGGAACGCCTTGCCGATCTGCGCGATGCCGAAGGGCACCTTCTGCCGCGAAGAGTTGAGCACGTTCAGGAAGTTGACGTAGATGCCCTGGGCCGTCTCGGGCCGCAGGTAAATCTGCGCCGCCTCATCTTCGACCGGCCCCATGAACGTCTTGAACATCAGATTGAACATGCGCGGCGCCGTGAATTGCCCCTTCATCCCACAACTGGGACACTGATCCTGGACGTCATCGGCGCGGAAGCGGCGATGGCAGTTCTTGCATTCGACCAGCGGATCGGTGAAACCCTCCACGTGCCCGCTCGCCACCCAAACCTCGGGGTGCATGAGGATGCCCGCGTCGAGGCCTTCGATATCGGGCCTCGTCACCATGTCGCGCCACCAGCGGTCCTTGACGTTGCGCTTCAGCTCCACGCCCAGAGGACCGTAGTCCCAGACCGAGCCGAGCCCACCGTACAGCTCGGACGACTGGTACACAAAGCCTCGCCGCTTGCAGAGCGAGACCAGCTTTTCCATCAGATCGGCGTTCGACATCTCATTTATCTATAACGGGTGACCTTCACAGCTTCGCGAACGGCGCCCCGAGCGCGGTCGCTGCTCCGCGCAACCGAGACGGTACGTCTGGCTTCAGAGCCTCAAAGTCTATCCCGCCCGGTGCGGGCCAAGCAAGCGTCCCGAGTCAAGCGAACCAGATCAGCTTCCGCCAGCGTGCGGCCGCCGCCGTCGACCGCGGTGACCCCGGAGGGCAACGGCCCCTCGACGTTGCCGCACACCAGGAGCACGGGCACCCCCGCCGCGCGAGACGCCTCTACGACGCGGCCCGTCAGCTTGCCCATGCCGCTCTGCGCATCGAAGCGGCCCTCGCCGCTGATCAGCAGATCGGCCCGGGCCAGCAGCTTTCGCAGGCCCACCTTCTCGATCATCCAGGCCGCCCCCGATTCCAGCTCGGCTCCGAGGAAGGCCCGCGCCCCGGCGCCCAGGCCGCCCGCCGCACCGGCGCCGGCCAGGTCGGCCACGCGAACGCCCAGCTGCTCGACGACGACCTCGGCCAGCTGGGTCAAACCCGCCTCGAGCAGCTTGAGTTGAACGAGGCCCGCCCCCTTTTGGGGGGCGTAGACCCGGACCGCTCCACGCTCACCCAGCAGCGGATTGTCCACGTCACACAGAGCCACGACGCGCGCGCCCAGCGTCCCGCCCGGCCGCACGATCCGCCTCAATTCGGGCAGCGCCCCGCCACCCTCGGCCAGGAGTCGACCCTCCGATCCGAGAAAGCGCCAGCCCAAGGCCCGGGCCATGCCGCTCCCACCGTCCACGGTGGCGCTCCCGCCCAAACCGAGGATGATCTCGCCGGCGCCGCCGCGAGCGGCGGCGAGCAGCAGCTGGCCCACACCACGGGTGCTGGCGCGGAGCGGATCACGCCGCTCGGCCGGGACCAGATGTAGACCACACGCCTCCGCCGACTCGACGACGGCGACGCCGCCCGAGCGGAGCAGCCGTGCTTGGGTCGGTGAGCCGAGGGGGCCCGACACCTCATGCGTCTCTTCTTCGCCACCGGCGTGGGCGGCGTAAGACTCGATCAGCCCGTTTCCACC
>JABAOD010029403.1_pt1 | contig 16449 bp, 15 predicted proteins | sample 7062151 | NCBI WGS metagenome assembly JABAOD01 (sample SAMN14538626, study PRJNA623070) | marine sediment metagenome | biome: marine biome [ENVO:00000428]; feature: marine pelagic biome [ENVO:01000023]; material: deep marine sediment [ENVO:00002113] | place: India: Gulf of Khambhat ... | reverse complement strand
CACCTACTCCTCCAGCTTCGACAAGCTGGGGACCTACTCCTACACCATCTGGTCTGGCGATATCTCGGGAAACTATGCCTCGGTTTCCGGGCAGTTCATCGTTCAAGACACGAAACCGCCTGTCGTTGCCGCCACCGGTGCCGGGAACTATACGCCGGGCACTACCGTGAGATTCGACGCCACGGGTTCAGTAGACAACTCCGTCATCACGAACGTCTCGTGGACCTTCCTCTACAATGGGACACAAGTAGTTCTTTATGGCTTCGTCACGAACTTCACGTTCGATCTGGTCGGCCAGTATGAGGTAAGGTTAGAGTTGACAGATGCTGCTGGGCTTACGGCCTCTCAGTTGCTTGAGATCGTAATCGTTGACGACATACCGCCTGGGGCTCCTAGGATTTTGGAGGTCGCTTCCACGGGGGTGGGGTGTCTGCGTGTCACGTGGAACCAAGTGGAGGATGCAGCCCTGGGGGGGTACCGCTTGAGCCGATGGAATCAGTCCAGCGGGACCTTTGAGATGATTGCAGAGTCTCCTGCCGATACGACGACCTATGTGGACTGCGGGCTCAGGGACGACCATGTCTACACCTACCGGGTCACGGCATTCGATGAATGGGACAACGAATCGCCTCCTTCCCTCATCATGAACGGTCGGACAGCAACCCAGGCAGAGGGAGCTGACCCCACCCTGTATCAGGTAGTCATCGGCATCCTTGTAGTCGTCGTTCTCGTACTCGGATTGGCCGCATGGTGGCTCGCGAGGCCTAGAACTCGTTGAGACAACGCGGGAACCCCACCGAGGCGTGAGGGACTCGTCGATTTCCCTTCAGAGCCGAAGGAGAAGCGAACCGTGAGCGGCAGTCCGTCTGCTCATGATCGAGGGACTCCACGCGTCTCGATTTTGTATTCTTGCCCCCCGTGTAACATCATAGCGGAATGTCGAAGGGCACGCTGCGGGAGGAGTTGAAGGACTGTTCTCGGACAAATGGCCGCAGGCGTGAGGGAACCTTACGAACTCAGGCAGTTCCAGCCCAAGCGCTCAAGGTGCTCACCTCAGGGAAGCCGTGACTTAGTGTGGCAGACAAAGGAGGGCCTCCTTGATTTTGTTTCAGGTCTCTTCGTCGCCTACCTGGGGTGGTGCGGTTTGGAAGATAGATGTCATAATAATAATAAGAAAGACAAATATCTGCCAATACGACTATTTATACGATAAATATCTATAGAAGCGCGAATAATTGGTTCCTTGCATGAGCGAAGACCCGCCAAGAACATTACGGAATGCGAGGTCAGGCGCTGAGGCGGATCACCATGGCAACAATGCTGATGGGAACAGATCCGGTGAACATAGTACGCTGCTTCGAGAGGGGGATACTCCGGGCACCTCTCAAGAATTCCTGACCTTAGGCAGTGATTCTCGACTGAGGATCCTGCAGGAGCTCATCCAAGCAGACAGCAGCATTGCGGAACTGGCTGAGGCCACTAAACTGCATCCCGTCACCGTCCGCTACCATGTCAACATACTCCTTCGCGACGGACTCGTCAAGAAGGTGACACGCTCGCGTGGTAGCGAAACGGGCAGGCCTCCAGTCCTCTACGGAGTTCGCCAGAATCGTCTAATTGGGGGCTTCCCACCACGTCAATATGAGATACTCTCGGAGCTCCTCTTCGGAATTGTCGTCCAGTCCCTAGGCCATGAGGGAGCCAGACGTCGCCTCTACGAAGCTGGTCGACGAGTGGGCGAGCAACTGGTGGAAACCCTGGAGAGGGACTCAGGGATGAGGGTCTCCGACCCGGAAAGTTTCGTACGTCTCTATCTAGAGGGTGCGCTGGCAGAGCTAGGAATAAGGACAGTGATTGTTCGGCGAAGTGAGGACCTAGTTCAGTATCGTGTCTTTGCATGTCCTTTCCAAGAGCTGGCGCTGAAGTATCCTGACGAAATCTGCGGCTACCTAGATGTCGGCTTTCACGAGGGCCTGACGGGGAAGATGGGCACCAACGCGGGCCTCGAAAGGCTGGCGTGCATGGGTCACGGAGCTCCCCACTGCGAGTATAGCGTGCGATGGACCCAGGTCCCTGAGGAGGGGGTCAAATGACGGACAATCAAGGAGCGACAGGAAGGGAGGACGATATTGGCAACGGCCACAGCATCACCCGCAGACGCTTCCTCAGGATCATGGGGGTGGGGGTGGCGGCGGGCGCCGTAGGACTCCTGTTCTCCGACCGTCTACTCGATGTTGTTGGGTTCTCCGATGAGGACCTTCGAACTCTCTCCGGGGAGGAAAGGGAGTGGGTAATGGTCATCGACCTCGAGAGGTGCGACGGTTGTCGCAAGTGCACCCTTGGGTGCGACCTAGCACATTTCGTGCCTAAGGGTCAGGAGTGGATCAAGGTCTACCAGGTTCAGGACGAGATGGGCGTCGAGTATTTCCTGCCGACCCCCTGTATGCAATGCCAGAATGCGCCCTGCGTGAAGGTCTGCCCCGTGGGTGCCACCTTCCAGCGGGATGACGGCGTCATTCTCATCGACCACAACCGTTGCATCGGCTGTCGATACTGTATGGCGGCCTGCCCCTACAATGCACGCTATTTCAACTGGGGTGAGCCTGCCCGTAATCCTGAGGAGTTCGACCACGAGTACTCCATCGAGGAACCCTGGCCCCACCGTGTCGGCGTCGTAGAGAAATGCATGTTCTGCGCCCATTATGCCAGGAGGGGGGTCCTACCAGCCTGTGTTCAGTCATGCACCGACGAAATGGGCAGCGGCGTCATCTACTTTGGAGATGTGCGAGAGGACGCGGTCTCCAACGGGGTGGAGACCATACAACTGACCAAGACACTGCGGGAGAGAGCAGGCTTCCGCCTAAAAGAGGAAATGGGGACGCATCCGCGAGTCTGGTACCTGCCACCTCGGAGGGGATAGGATGGAATCGGAACCGAATGCAGACCGTGTCCTAATCCAACCATTACAGCAGACCACCTTGCGCTTCCTCCTCCTCTGCGCTGTCCTAATCGGCGTCGTGGGGGTAGGCGCCTTCGGGTACGTGACCCAACTCCAAAACGGTCTTTCAGTGACGGGTCTTAACGACAAGGTGAGCTGGGGGTTGTACATTTCAAACTTCGTCTTCTTCATAGGCATTAGCTACGGCGGGACGCTAATGTCCGCTATCCTGCGGCTTACGAACACTGAGTGGCGGGGCCCCATAACCCGATTGGCCGAGTCCATAACAGTGGGAGCCCTTTTCCTCGGAGCCCTATTCCCCATACTTGATCTGGGGCGTCCAGATCGCACGCTGAACCTGTTTATCTACGGACGGCTTCAGTCAGCGGTCCTCTGGGACTTCCTCGCGATAGGCACCTATTTCGCGGGCGCCCTCGTCTACCTCTATCTGACGCTCATCCCTGACGCTGCCAAGTTGAGGAACTTGAGTTCTCTAGGGGGGGTACGTCTCTGGTTGTACCGCAGGTTGGCACGCCGTTGGGAGGGGACGCCACAGCAGGTCGCTATGCTTGAGAGGGGGATCGTCCTCATGGCAGCCATTTTAATCCCCGTAGCGGTCTCGGCTCACTCCGTCCTCGCATGGCTCTTCGGCATGACGCTTCGCGTCGGGTGGCACAGCACAATTTTCGGCCCGTTCTTCGTGGTCGGTGCCATCTTTTCGGGTATCGCTACGATCGTCATCGTCATGGCCGCCTTCCGTCGGTTCTTTGGCCTCCATCGATACTTCACACTACGACATTTCCAGCGACTTGCCACGCTTCTCTTTGTGATGGACATCGCCCTGCTATACTTCACCCTGAGCGAGTATCTAACGGTGGCGTACGGTGCTGAGTCTCGGGACGTTCTCTGGCTAACAGCGCTGATGCACGGCCACTACGCATTACTCTTCTGGACGATGATCCTGGGCGGTTTCATCCTCCCCGCCGCGCTTCTGATCATTCCCCGAACTCGCACCATTCCGGGCATCGTTACAGCTTCGATCCTCATAGTCGCCGCGATGTGGATCGAAAGAGTCCTGATAGTCGTCCCGACAATGGCCACTCCCCAGCTCCCCTTCGAGTGGACAATCTATCAACCGACTTGGGTGGAGTGGTCCATCACCGCCGGAACCTTCGCTGCTCTCATCCTTTTCATCGCCCTCTTTTCCAAGGTCTTCCCCATCGTCTCAATGTGGGAGACCCGCCGAAGAGCTGGAGCTGAGGCGCCTGCAGAGTCCACTGCAGAAGAGGTGGTGAGGGCGTGAGGAGCGTTTTTTTTGCTGCAGCTCTTGCATTCATCCTGCTTATTGCTCCGGTGATCCCCTGGAGGCCCCTGTACTCAAGCGCCGCCGATACGGGACTTGCCGTCGGCTGCAACTCGACCGAAGGCGTTGTGTCGGAGGGCCGCATCTTGCCGGGCGAGTATAGTGAATCCTACTTCGACGAAACCACGAAGCTCCTTGCCTACTTCTCCTGCAGCGATACAGACGGCCGCACCCTACAAATGGCAATCGTGAGTCCCTGGGAAGGGTGGGTAGGGCTTCTGCTGCAGGCATCAGAAACTTGGAATGGTGACATGAATGTTGTCCGAGTGTCCTATGAAAGGGGGATTGGGCCGCGCTCCTACGATGGTTACTTCGAGTCTGCCTCCAACACCGAGCGGATGGACGTTGATTGGGGAGGTATGACGGACGTTTACGACCTGACAGCGGAGTCGAACGATGGGGTAACTGTATACGAATTCGCCGTTCCCCTCACCTCAGATGATATCTTTGACAGCCACATGACAGGGGACGGGTTCCTCTACTTCCAGCTAGCCTACAGTGGCGTCGACGTGGACTTCAAGTCGGAAGCCAGTGGCACGTCCCCTCTAAATATGATCCAGATCAGTACGCAGTACTTCCCGAAAGTGTGGTCTGAGCTGCAATTTTTGCCGCTGGAAGGGAGCCATGAGCGGACTGGAACCGAGGTCTTGTTCCTGCTTCGGAATGACAGAGGATTCTCCGTACCCAACGCCATGGTTCACGTCTTCATGAAGGCCGCCTTTGGCTTTGCAGAACTGGGCGTGGTGATGACGAACTCCCAGGGAGTTGCCAGAGCGGTCTTAGAACCGCGCGGGACGGGCACATACCTCGTCGGTGCCGCCTTCGAGGGTGGTCAGGGCCTCCTAGCCAGCGTTGTGTGGATGACACTCGTTTTGGAAGACACTGGAAGAGCCCTCCCCATCGTCGATTCGGGACACATCGCTCTCTCCTTAGTCTTCCTTGGCGTGGCAGGCGTTTGGCTGGTCTACGCGTATGCTCTCGTGCTAGCTCACCTCGCGACAGCTCGGTCCAGAGGCGATCTCAGGCCGACCCGTCAGCAGGAACTGCGGAAATGGAGGTAGGCCTTACGAGCACCAGACCGCTGTCTCCAAGCAGCAAGTCTTCGCCTCTGCCAAGAAGGACAGCCGCCCTCCTGGCAATCCTCCTCTTCGCCACAAGCATTCTTCTTGCTCTGAGTTCAAGGGCTGTCCCCATAACTATCTCGGTGCCCTTCTCTCTCACCGCTATATCCGACACTGACCTAGATGGCGATCCCGCCACCGGATCATGGAGCGACGCCCTCTCGGTGGTCATCCCGCTGGAGAATGGTGCGGCGGATCCCTACGGCACCGCCACGCTATATGCCAAGCACGACGGCACCAACCTCTACTTCCGCATCGATGGCTTCACCGACGTTCGGTGGGTGAGCGCCACAGGAGACCACTTCTGGTTGGGATTCGTAGTCTCCCCCACCCAGACCTCCCATCACGGTGGGGGTCAGTGGGACGGTATTTTCTTCGGGCTCTGGGATGAGACGGAATACACCCCACAGCCCACGTACCCGCCGCCAGCTGTGGACACCAACGGATTCGGCAGGCCGCCAGCCAAAGACGCCCTCCAGAACGCCTTCGGGTTTGTCCGTCAGGCGGGCGTGGCCTCTCCATACGACTTCACAGCCGAGTGGAGAAGACCCCTGAACAGTGGGGATGCTAATGACCTCGTCTATGAAGCGAACGGCGTCACCACCTACAACTTCTTCGTCACGACGGATTCCGATGGAGGCGGGAGTGAGGGTGGAATCATTTCTCATGATGGGGCAACAAACCTGAACACGCTGAAGTTTGAACCAATCAAGATCACTGATGGGCTACCGGAGATCGTGCATGTGCCTCCTCTCATGGCCGTCGTTGGAGAGAACATCCCCCTGGCGGCAACCGTGAGGGATGACGTAGGCGTCTCAGAGGTCCGCATCAACTACACGGATGTACTCGGAATAAGCTGGAACGAGAGTATGAATCTCATCGGACCGCAGTATGCGTATAGCCTCCCCGCCCAGAACCTTACTGGCACTGTGGAGTACTTTCTCTGGGCCGCGGATACCTCCGGCAACGGGGCTTTGACGGTCAAGTACAGAATCCCGGTAGTCACAGCCCTGAACGCCCCCACGTTGGACGCCGTCGTCCCCACAGCCCCTGGATGCCTGATGATCGTGTGGAAGGCCTCAGAGGACCCAGGTCTGGCGGGGTACCGCCTGTACAGATGGAACACCTCCAGGGACGCCATGGAGGAGGTGGCAGAGCTGCCCGAGGATGCGACGGGCTATGTCGACTGCAACCTCGAGTACGATCGCGAATATGCCTACTGGGTGAAGTTCTTCGACAACTCGAATAGTGAGTCCCCGCCCTCGCCCATCATGGGTGGTCGAACGACGTCTCCCCCAGCTGCAGGGCAGGATCCCTTTCTGTACCAGATAGCCATCGGCGCCCTAATTTCCATGGCCGCCGTTCTATCCCTAGTGGTGCTGCAAGGCCGCAGGCCTCCTCCAAAGCAGGAGAATAGAGACGCGATATATTCTCGAGACGAGGAATGACATGAAGGTTGCGGGACCCATCCTTGCGGGCCTGCTGGCCTTGGCCTTTCTGGCAGTTGGCCTCTTCTCGACCGCTGCACCTGTGTCCATCACCTTGCCCTTTTCCTCGATTCCGGTCATCGACAAAGAACTAGATGGCGATCCCGCCACCGGATCATGGAGCGACGCTACCGCAGCTAGCCAACGTTTCTGTCTTCCCTGGCCCTCATGAGATCGGCCAGACCGCGAGCATTTCCGCAGTCGTGACGGACAACCACCAGTTGGCTTTAGTTACGGTGTCTATCCAGGACCCTGAAGCAAGTCCCTGGGAAACCAAACAATGGTACTGGTCGATGGCAATCACACCTTCTCCTCCACTTTCAGCACACTGGGTACTTACTCGTACGCGATCTGGGCTAGCGATACATCCGGGAATATTGCCGTCGCAACAGGCCAGTTCACCGCTCAGGATACGCTGCCGCCCTTGGTCATTGCGACCGGCGGAGGGAAGTATGAAAAGGGGACGAGGGTGCTGTTCGATGCATCCGACTCCACGGACAACTCTGCAATCATCAACGTTTCTTGGAGCTTTGAGTATGACGGTTCCAACATGGTGCTTTACGGCCCTCGGGTGGAGTTCACCTTTGACGTTGTAGGAGAGTACGAGGTGAACCTCACGCTCATCGACGCCGCCGGCCTGAGATCCTCTCAACTGCTGAAGGTCTCCATCCAGGATGCCAGGCCTCCCGCCAGGCCTTCAATCAAGGCCATAGCCTCCGTTTCGGGAGGATGTTTGATGGTCACGTGGGACGCAGTGATGGACCCTGACCTTGATGGATATCGTGTTAGCCGTTGGAACGCGTCCAGCGGTGCGTTCGAAGTCATTGCTGCGGTGCCCTCTGACGCTACCAGCTATTTGGACTGCAATCTCATGTATGACAGCGTGTACTCCTATAGCGTCATCTCCGTTGACGAATCAGGCAAAGAATCGGATCCTTCGCCAATCACAAATGGTAGGACAGCCGCCCCGCAAGAGGCCCTCTCCGACATTCGCCCTTATCAAATGGTCGTAGGAGTCCTCCTCATCCTGAACCTGATTCTGGCCACACTGGTGGTGCTGGTAAGAAGACCGGTGCGGAAGTGAGACGAGGATTTCACCGAAGTCTGCAGTTGCTGGCCGCAGGAACGCCCCACCGGCCATTACCGCAATGTGACCTTGACGGACACTCTTTCAGCACAACGGTATGGGTGGGTGGAAGCGAGACGGCTCTTGACCTTAGAGCGCTAGGACCGGATTATCGCTCTCCTTGCTGGCCGCTCCCCTGGAACAATGTTTAACCAGAGTATCTGTAGTGCGACGAGGCTTCCCAGGATGCTCACACTTGAGTAGAAAATCCCGCTCGAGACTGCAGCAAGGGCGAGCAGGAGGTGAACCATGGGACGCCCACTTTGGCGAAAGCGGACGAGGGTAACCATGAAGGCCGCGAACGCGGAGGTCACCAGAAAGAAAGAGACAGCCAGGGGAGCGGAAATGAAGGACGTTGTGAAGAGCTGGTAGCCAGAACCCCAGGTGATGGTGGCCGATAGGACAAACCCCGCAAACGTGCTCGTTGAAGTGATAATGGCCATAAAGGCCGCCGGGAGGAGGACGCCAGAGGTCGACCAGAGGAGGCTTCGCGTCGATGGTTTCCGGCTGTCCTCAAATGATATCCACCCAGTGATGGCAATGCCCGCTACGGCCAATGTGGGCGCATAGGCCAAGAACCAGGCCAGAGGTGTGGGAGTTTGAAAACCAGTGTATGGTCTGAAGTCGATGCGTGCCAGTGCTGCAACGAGGAATATGATCGGGAATAACGCGAGAATCCATCTCATCGGACCTATCCACCACTCAGAGGCCCTGGCAGAAATGTAAGGCCATAGAGCAAGGGCCAGGAGGAGGAGAGGTGTGGCGAACCAAAGAGCTTGGGCTAGATTGCCGCCCAATCCGGGCAACGGAATGTTGAGAGCCAGGCGCACGACATTGGCCACAGCTAGGGCGTCGGCGCCCCCCACCAAAAGAATTGACCTATAATTGCCTGGTCCAGTGTGGCAGAAAAGCAGGAAACTGAGCCCAAGAGCAGCAAGTTGCAGTGCAACAAGCCCAGATTGAAGCGTGTCGAACACGATGATGGACAGGGGTTGGAGGCCTTCGGATCCACCGAGGATAACTGCAGGCCCCAGGAAGACCACAATGGTGAGGATGACATAGCCGTAGGAGACAGGACGGAGAACAGCTATTCCTGCGTTCACAACAGGAGGAGAGGGCCTCACAGATGCCACCGCCACAGCGGCAGTCTACTAGTCAGGGCTCCTTAAGTCTTCCGCCGATTCCGTCAACGGTATGCGCCGAAGAATGGGAGGAATCCACCAGACCTGTGCCGCTGATAAATGGATGGCCTCGCTTCTACGGAGGAGCCGTGGAATTGCCAAGGCCCTGGCTTACTACCTGAGGCCTATTTCATTTGCGATCGCGTGAACCTTCCCCACTTTCCGGCAAGTGTACGGGGATCTTTGCTGTACCCGAGACCATGGATGCCATGCGGCTCCAATTCGCTGGCACCGCCGAGAAATAGAAGTGACCCAGAACGGTACTAGTTAGTAGGTAGAAGAAAAGGTCGTGGAAGGCTAGAGTTGCATCCCTCCCCCCGAAAATTGCCTGGAGCCAGTCCAAGTTCCCAGGGTAGTACAATGCGAAGCCCGTCAATCCCATCACAAGGAAAAAGAGTGTATCCCCCCAGAGCAGGAGCTTCTGGTATGAACAGTACTTCCTGCCCCTGAAGTATCCCCGGCCCTGCCCATCGTAAGTCACATGCTCTGGGTATTCCTTAGAGAGTCCGATAAAGTTGAGGGCGAGCCTGATGGCCACGGTAATATCATCACGGGTGATTCGGACTAGGGTTTTCCACTCCCCGGCCACGAAGAGCGCTACAAAGTGGAGGGGTATGTTTACGATCACTATGAAGGCAGCTACCATGTGTGCCGTCAAGGTCCAGCCGCCGAAGATAGGCTGCTTTGCTAGCATGCTCCACCCTGTGGCGACGAAGATGAGCAAGAGGCCTAGATGTATCACATGGGTCACTCTGGCAGTTAGGGAGTGCCTTTCGACCTCGACCATTGAGGGATTCCCCAACCACGGGTGGTACTTCTTGGGGTCCCAGACCCTCCGCCTGAAGACGTGGAACCCTATAAGCACAAAGGTAAGAATCAGCGCCGTCTGGCCGAGCAAATTGGCGGTCTCCTTGGTCAGCTTGAACTCAAAAGCAGGCCCCGCTGGCCTGGTGAGGAGCACTTCCCCCTCTGCGAGAGATATCACGTAAACCATGGATGTATAGCTGTGGGCCCTGCCTATGCCCCACTCGCTAACGGCGAAGTCCACGAGGACGGAGCTTTCATCCTTGAACTGGTAGTAATGAGCGGTGTCTGTGGTCTGCAATGGACGGTGAAACTCGATGATATATCTCGAGCCCACAATGGCGAAGGAGTCGAGGGTTACGATGTTCGTTGGGGCGGGAACGGGACTCCGCTCCGTCTGCTCCACTAAGTAGCTGAAATGGTCCGCAGGTTGCCCTGAAGGTCCCTTCCTCGAGACGATTATCATCTCGTTGCCCGCTGCCATGGGACGTCCTCGTCCCGACTTGTCGAGTTCCACAGCGAAGTATACCATCTCCGGGTCGTCCGGTGCCACAGGGTAGTCGAAAGACACGCGGAAGTAGATGTCCGTGTCATCTCGGGCCAGCTGGACGAAGAAAGTCAAGAGGAAGGAGCCTTGGGTTGTGTTCACTTGGTGCGTCGGGGCCGCGTTCCAGTCGACGGGTTCCGAAGCCCCTGTGGCCACACCGCCCGTATGGAGCGTCACGACTAGCAGGATTCCCAATGCGAAGACGGGAAAGGATGTACGGCGCAATGCTGGGGTGGACATTGTATGGGGCTCCGTTTGCCGTGTCGGGCTCTAGAACTTCATCTTGTAGACGACGTACACCATGGAGAGAAGGTAAAGCACGAACAGGATCTCTGCGAGGTCAGTGACGTAGGAGACGCCGACTATCTCGCCGAGCTGTCCCAGAGGGTAGACTATGATCGTGAACAGCCCGACCCCGATGAGGCCTTGCTCCACTCTCTTCGGTATCCTGCTTCGTACGATGGCGAACATGGTTATCAGGAATATCGTCGAGAAGAGGAGTCCGTGGGAGTGGGCGATGGGAATGCGGAAGTGGTACTCGACCCTTGCTCTCATCCATAGGATCATAACGTAGCCCACGGAGGCCCAGATGGCAATCCAGACCATGCCGGTCATTATTGCCAGTTTCTCCAGTCCCGTCATCTCAGCCTTGGCTTCCATTCATTCTGCCTCCTGCCTCCTTCCGGAGGCCCTGGAATTATTAGTGAAGAGATGCATTACGATTTGTGACATTATTGTAATTATCTTAAAGAGATTACATCATTGGTATCATAACACATGCGTAGTCGCGTCTTTTTCATCATTTGTTTAACACTTATCGCCGAGAAAGACGGACTCCTCCCCGAGGTTCTGGATGCCCAAACGGCAGTTCAGCCTTCCAGCACGATGCTTTCCAGGATGATGGAATCTCCAGCACTTCCGTGTATGACGAGTTCAGCCTCGGGGAAGGTCGTGCTCCCTCTCAAGGCCTCATAGGCCTGACGGAGGCTTTCCACAGAGTAGCCGGATACGTCCCCCACCCTGAGGACAATCTGTCTGACCGCCTGGGCTCCTTCAGACTTCAGATGCCCTTCAGCCTGTTCGAGGACCTCTTCCATCAATGCGTATTCGTGCATCTCACTCCCCCTCAGCCATATCCCCAGTCCTCCGCGGCTTCAGTAACCCTCCTCAAGAGTTCTGGTAGGGCAGCCCTCACCCGGGGACTCGGGGGAGAGCCTATCCTCTGCATGCTTCCAATCTCCACCCCGAAGATCCTGATGCGATGCGGGACTTCCAACCCCGCGCCTCTCGCCACCTCAAGGGCCTCTGGAAGACCTGCGTAGTGGGCCGAGGGGACAGCAACGGGTGTCAGATCCACGGGCGTTAACTCTCTCACCGTCCCGGGGTTCTCTCCTTGGACTGCGTCCACGACGATGGCGTCGTCGAAGCCCTCTAGTAATTCAGCTAGATAGAGACCGGCCATGCTACTGGACCTTACCTCGACCCAGGGTCCCACGGCATCCCTAACCAGGTCGGCAGCTTCGAGGGCGATGCCATCATCCCCTAGAAGATCGTTCCCGAGGCAGAGGATGAGGAGCTTCATGGTCCTGAGCTATCCCTCCTGATCTCCCGCACCAGGCAGCCCTTCGAGTCCATGATGCGGACCCTAAGCGGCATGTGACCTGGAAGGGAGTGGGTGGCACAGGCGTGGCAAGGGTCGTAGGCCCTGAAGGCCATCTCCACCTGGTTGAGTATGCCATCATTCACTTCGCCACCTTTGATCATGGCCCGGGCGGCCTTCTCCACGGACATGGCAATCCTGGCAGAGTTGTGCTGGGTCGCCACTAGGAGGTTCGCCTTGGTGAGGATGCCCCGATTATCGCTCTGGTAGTGATGAATCAGGACTCCCCGGGGAGCCTCCACCACGCCCATGCCCTCCGAAGGCGTCTCCGTAGGGATCGTTCTGATGTCCTTGCTCGTGATGTCCGGATCGTTGACGAGTTCCTGGAATCTCTCCGCTGCGTACACAATTTCCACCACCCTCGCCCAGTGGTTAGCCAGGGTGTGGTGAACTGGCCTGTCACCCAGGGTCTCGAAGAACTTCTCGTAGAGCTCCTGCGCCTGGGGGGTAGCCATGCCTTTGGAGGCGTTGAGGCGAGCGAGGGGTGCTACACTGTAGATGCCGCTCTCCTCGCCATCGACGAAACCTTTCCAGCCCAGCTTCTTCAGATAGGGGAACTTGACGTAGGTCCACGGTTCGGAGTGCTCCGTTATGTAGTCCTGGTACTTCTGCACCGGGAACCTCTCAACCTCATGGCCCTTTGGGTCGACGACGCGAATCAGACCATCGTAGAAGTTGACATGCTCGTCCGAGTCAATGAGGCCCATGTAGTGGGTTCTGTGGGTGTAGGCGTCGGAGGTGATGGCTTTTACGTAGTCTGCGTTGCCGAGGATGACGTTCTCGACGAGTTCCTCGCAGAAGAGGGCGAACTTCAACCCTCGATCAGCCACCTCCTTGAAACGGTCCCGTGCCTCCTCCGCAACGCCTTTGGCCACACCGCCGGGAAGGCCGAAGACGGGATGGATGACCTTGCCCCCGATTTCCGTGATGATGCTTCTGAGGTCCTTCCTCATGGCGATGACTTTCTTCCCGATCTCCAGGCCCGCCTTCTGGATTACGCCCAGGACGTTCCTCTCGGCCTTCGGTGCCGTCGGTCCTACGACGAAGTCCGGTCCGCCCAGGAAGAAGAGGTGGAGCGAGTGGTCCTCTAGCATGAAGATGCTGTAGATCATTTCCCGGATCTTCTTCGCCGTCTCGGGCGGGTCCACCTTGAAGAGGTCGTCCAGGGCCTTGGTTGCCGCGGTGTGGTGGGCCGTCGGACAGACGCCGCAGATACGGGAGGTGATTTGTGGGGCGTCCTCGGCCTGCCGGCCCACGAGGAACTTCTCGAATCCCCTCAGCTCAGGGATCTGGAAGTATGCCCGAGAGACATCACCCTTCTCATCCAGGAATATCGATATCTTGCCGTGACCCTCCAAGCGGGTGATGGGGTTCACCGTAATCTGCTTAGCCACTTATCTTCACCTCCTTTCTCGACGTCAACGGGAGACGAGCCAGGGAGTACCTGTAGAAGACCCCCAACGGGTCCGGCATCTTCTGGAAGATTCGAAGCAGCTCCTCTTCGTCGTCGCTCTCGATGATCGAGGACAAGAAGGAGACGCCCTTGGCGCCCTGGTCCTTGACCTCGTCCATGGGTCCGAAGCAGCCGGTGCAAGGCATGTGACCCTTCACGCAAAGGGCCTCACAACCCCCCCGGGTCACCGGGCCGAGACAGAGCACCCCCTGGGCCAGGAGACACATCTCGGGGTCGATCTCCACTTCGTGGACCCGCTTGATCTCGGAGACCAGCAGCTTCTCGGGCTTTGAGTCATTCAGCGCACACTCGTAGCAGAGGGCGCGGTCGCTCGCGAGGATGGCTCCCTCTGGTGGGAGTTTTCCACTCAGGAGGGTCGTGACGGCGTTGGCGACGATGTTGGGGGTGGGGGCACACCCAGGAATATAGTAGTCCACCTTGATGACTTGGTCGAGGGCCTTCACCTCGTTCCAGAACTCCGGCAGCTCCACGGTACCGCCAGTAATCTTGAACTTCGTCAGGGGCTCCTTGCCATCTCCCTCTTCCACCGTGGGCCCGGAGTGGTAGTAGTAGTCGAAGATCGTCTCCCTGTTCCACTGATTCGCGAGGCCGGGCACACCGCCGAGGTGGGCGCAGGCGCCGAAGGCAAAGACTAGCTTTGACTTCCTGCGGAGGAGTTTGGCCATCTCCGCCTGCTCCGAAAGGCGGATGGCGCCGTTGATGAAGCTGGCCGTGATACTCTGGTCCTCCATGGCCTCGACGTCCTCGACCTTGAAGTCCAACGCCACGGGCCAGAAGACAATGTCTACGGCATCCACGACTTCCAGTATCTTCTCCGCCAGGTCGACAACGGCCTCCTCACAGCCGCCACACGATGCGCACCAGTAGAAGGCCACCTTGGGCTTCTCCACCATCCTACTCGCCTCCATCTTCCCTCAGAGGCCCTAGATCCCGGATTTGCTGCGTGATCTCGTCGGCTACCCGGCGGAGCTTCTCAGGCTCTGAGGCGGAGATCCACTCTAGTCGGAGGCGATCGGGGTTCACGCCCAGCTGGGGCAGCAAGATTTTCAGGAGAAGGAACCGACGAAGGGCCTTGTAGTTCCCCTCCCGGTAGTGGCAGTCCCCTGGATGACAGCCACACATCAGGACGCCATCGGCGCCCTGTTCGAAGGCTGAAAGGACGAACTGCGGGTCGATCCGTCCCGAGCACATGGTCCGGATGAGCCTCACGTTGGGAGCGTACCTGGCCCTCGCGACGCCCGCTGCATCTGCTGCGATGTACGTACACCAGTTGCAGACGAAGGCCACTATCTTGGGCTCGAAGACCTCGAGCTTCTTCTCTACCTGCATCATGCCAACAACCCCCAAAGCTCCTCCATGATCTGCTCGTCCTCGAAGAGCTTCTGGCCTATGGCAGAACTCGGACAGGCAGCCACACAGACTCCACAACCCTTGCAAAGGGTCTCGTTTATCCTGGCCACGTTCTTCTCGTGGTCGAATTCGATGGCGGTGTACGGACACAGGGGCACACAGACCTGACAGCCGGAACACATGGCCTCCTCCACGTAGGCCAGGTTGGGCTCCTGTGTGATGAATCCCTTCGACGTTAGGGCGATGGCTTCAGCGGCGGCGGCCTCCGCTTGCGCCACGGTCTCCGGTATGTCCTTCGGCCCTTGGCAGGCTCCGGCGATGTAGATCCCATCGTTGACTGTGGCCACTGGGGCCAGCTTGGGATGCCTCTCCAGGAAGAAGCCCTCGGTGGAACACCCGATGTTGAGCATGCGCCGCACCTCTTCTTTGTCCTTCTGGGGCTCAAGGGCGACGCTCAGGATCACCATGTCCACAGGGACCCTTCGGATCATGCCAAGGAGGGTGTCCTCGGCCACCACCACTAGCTTGCCCTCCTCCTCCGGCGTCTGGGCTATGTCGGTGACCTCCGCGACCTTGCCGCGGATGAACTGGACCCCCTCCGAGAGGAGACGCTTGTAGAACTCCTCATAGGCCTTGCCCGGGGCCCGAATGTCGATGTAGAAGTTGTAGATCTCCGCTCCTGTCCTCTCTTTGATCAGGTGAGCATACTTCAGGGAGTACATGCAGCAGACCTTGGAACAGTACGCGTTGAAGTTCTCGTCCCTGGAGCCTACACAGTGAACGATGGCCACCGACTCCGGCTTCCGACCGTCCCGGCGTACGATGTCCCCACCTGTGGGTCCGTTGGAGGAGGCCAAGCGCTCCATCTCCAGGCCATTGTAGACGTTGGGGAGCCTGCCATATCCATAGGCCCTGATCTTGGAGGCGTCGAAGATGTCGAAGCCCGTTGCGACGATGATGGTGCCCACCTCGTACTCCTCGATGACCTCCTTCTGGTCGAACCGGATGGCGTCCCGCTCTCCACAGGCGTCCACGCAGGTCTTCTTGCAGTTGTGGGAGATGAACTCGATGCAGGTCCTGGGATCGATGACAGCTACCAGCGGGACCGCCTGAGGGAAGGGGATGTAGATGGGCTTCCGCTTCCCGAGGCCCAAGTCGAACTCGCTAGGGAACTTGGGGGTCTTGTAGACGCACTGCTCGATGCACTCGAAGCAGCCGACACAAGCCTCCTCGTCCACGTACCGGGGCTTCCTCCGAATCTTGAGCTTGAAGTTGCCGACGTAGCCGTCCACCTCGATGGGCTCGGAGTACGAGAGGAGCTTGATGTTGGGGTGGTTTTTCACCTGGGTCATCTTGGGGGCTAAGATACAGGCCGAGCAGTCCAGGGTGGGGAAGGTC
>JABAOD010001995.1_pt2 | contig 16459 bp, 11 predicted proteins | sample 7062151 | NCBI WGS metagenome assembly JABAOD01 (sample SAMN14538626, study PRJNA623070) | marine sediment metagenome | biome: marine biome [ENVO:00000428]; feature: marine pelagic biome [ENVO:01000023]; material: deep marine sediment [ENVO:00002113] | place: India: Gulf of Khambhat ... | reverse complement strand
ACCGTTTCAAGAGCCTTCTTGAAAGGTTGAGCCTCGCCCAACCCCCGAGCGGAACAGCCGTATCATCAGTGCAGGCCCGAAGAATTGCTGACCAGATCGGGTATCCGGTTGTGGTGCGACCTTCCTACGTCTTGGGAGGCCGTGCTATGGAGATTGCCTACGACCGACGGTCACTGGACCATTTCATGGAGAAGGCCGTGCAGGCGTCTTCTCAACACCCAGTGCTGATCGACAGGTTCTTGGAGAATGCAATCGAAATCGATGTGGATGCTGTGGCGGATGGCAATCAGTGCATCATTGCAGGGATCATGGAGCACATTGAAGAGGCCGGTATCCACTCGGGGGATAGTGCCTGTGTCATTCCACCCTATTCTCTTGGACAGGAAGAGATTGAAGAAATCAGGAGAGCTACTTATACACTGGCAGAGGAACTCCAGGTCATTGGCTTAATCAACATTCAATTCGCTATTAAAGACGATGTACTGTATGTCCTCGAGGTCAATCCTCGCGCCTCTAGAACAGTCCCTTTTGTCAGCAAGGCCACAGGGATCCCGTGGGCAAAAGTCGCTGCTAAGGCTATGGTTGGAAAGACGCTTGTTGAGCTCCGTGTCATGGAGGTGGAGATCGACCACGTGGCCGTAAAAGAATCCGTTCTTCCCTTTAGCCGTTTCAACCGAGTCGATCCAATTCTCGGGCCAGAGATGAAATCGACAGGGGAGGTCATGGGCATTGATTACAATTTTGGCCAGGCCTTTGCAAAATCACAAATTGCCGCCGGCCAGATGTTACCCACGACGGGAAATGTTTTTATCAGCGTCATGAATCGGGACAAAAGAGCGATCATACTGATCGCGAAAAAGCTCGTGGATCTAGGATTTGAAATCGTGGCAACCCGGGGCACCTCTNNGGCCGACCTGACATTATCGACCTCATTAAGAATGGAGAAATCGCTCTGGTGATCAACACTCCTGGAGGAAAAAGGCCAAAATCTGACGAGGCGGTTATTCGCCGGGAAGCATGGCTTCGCCAGATTGCCTGCATTACAACAGTCTCAGGCGCCTCCGCAGCGGTGAACGGCATTGAGTCTCTGAAAACGATGGGTCCCAGTGTCACGCCTATTCAACGCTTCCAGCGTGATTCCACCAGGGCCCGAAATCCGCGAAGCCAACGAAAACCCAGGTGACCCGATCAGGTATCGGGTGATTTGTAACCCTCTTACCGGTCCATTTCCCCCCCCGGTGGATATCCAAGCAGGAGTGGGCTTTTTTGACAGTTTAGGCCGTGCTTTTACAGAGACGAGATACAGGGGCACAGATTTTGCACAACCGGAAATCCGAGAAAAGGTACCGGAAACAGCATCACACCGTTGGCCCTGAAAGTCTGGAATCGTGTTCCTACTTGAGGCCGATCTCGGGCCCCCAGGCAACAAAAAACCGATCATTACCCACACATTCAAGGCCGACTCCTCCTGTCCAACGAACTGTGGACGGAGGGGACGAATCACCTGACAGGACGATCGACCTAGAAAAATTAGGCTGCACAAAGGTCGTGATGTGTTCTATGAAGTGGCGGACGATTTGGAGAGACAATGGAAGCGGCAAAAGCGGATGAGGGTTCGAAAAAAAGGGTCCTTGTTGTCGATGATGACGCTGTGTTCCGAGGAATGATGCGAGGCTTTGTTGAATCCCTTGGCTATTCCTGTACTGAAACGGACTCCTGTCATGCCGCCTTGGATCTGCTGGAGGAGATACATTTTCCTATCGTCATATCTGAGATTATCATGCATAAGATGGACGGATTTGAACTTCTCCATATCATCAAGAAGAGATACACCCATGTCGATGTTTTGATGATTGGGGGAGATCAAGGCAAGTATGCTCCCATGAAGATTCTTCAGGCCGGAGCCAGTGACATTCTTCCAAAGCCGTTTAACCTGGAACAACTCTCAGTCCAACTCTATAAGATTGAAAGAGAGAAAGCCCTGAAGAACAGGCTTTACTTGAGCGCCATTACTGATGAGCTCACCGGACTTTATAATCGGAGGTATTTCTATCAGAAATTGGATCGAGAGATAGAAAGGGCAAACGAACAGGGACACCCCATTTCCATCATTATGCTGGATGTAGATGGATTCAAGAAATTCAATGATCGATATGGCCATCTCAAGGGAGACGCCCTCTTGAAGACGGTCGGAAGGGTACTTCAGTCATCAATCAGGGAAAACCTTGATTGCGCCTTTCGGTACGGGGGAGATGAATTTGTCATGATTCTCCCTGATGCGGATCAAGAAACTGCCCTCTCGATCGGCAATCGCATGCGAGCGAACTTCAAGGAGACGGCGCCAGGGGGGCTGACACTCAGCATGGGAGTGGCTCAGCTTGAAAAGGATTTCGACGCCGAAGGTTTCGTCCATCTCGTCGATGAGCGAATGTACAAGGATAAAAAGAAATCGAAAACCCTGGCGTTCCCAGAACTTGAAGTCGATCTTAGCCGGGATAACTACTATATCCGCTGTCTAAATTGCGGCGGCCTTGTTCACTGGGCCTCTTCTCTATGTGAAAACTGTCTCACCGACCCGAGGAGAAAAACAGATTCAACAAAGGCGAAGGCTATCGAAAAAAGCCATCCCGAGACCCCCCCCCGTCCCGTTACAGATCGCAGGAAGAGTCCGCGAATAAAGATCAGAAAGACTTTCCTCCACGATGGGCTTCAGGCCACAATCCAGAATGTCAGTCGAGAGGGAATTCAGATCAGAACAAGAACATCCCTGTCTGTCGGCGAACCACTGACAATCGCCTTGGCCCATGAGAAGGGTATTCTGAGGTTCGGTGGAACCATTGTTTACGTGAGTCCCTTGCCGGACGGGAGTTCGGTAGCTGGTCTTCGGTTTTTTGAGATCTCCGAAGAGAATACCCGTTTATTGAATGATTTTCTTGACGCTTATCTCCTCAGAAAGAATCCAACCTAGGAAGCCAAACCCGAATAGTCTATCCGGTAATCCGCATATGGATACCTCGCTTTCAAGTGGGCCCCGGCCCGGGGAGACTCTGCTCTTCGCCGAGAAGAAACATCCCGGCACGAGAGCTGATTCGAGACATGGGTCAGAAGATCAGTGGCAGGACGAACACACCCTGAGAGTGGAAATGGCCTTGCTAAGCCTCTTAATAGAAGACCTCTCGCCAAGCGTAGTTCTCGATACCCTCTTTGGGGAGACTCACTTTGCGACTATGAACCGTTCGGTCGCTTGTCTGGATCAACATTTCCTGGGTCTTTGCATAGTAGAAGATCTCTGAGGCGTAACCCGGTCCAATGAGGATTCTTCCGACAGGTCTCTCATCTCCCTCAGGGTCTGGGTCTTCACCAAAGATGGTTTGGTTCGGTGGACAGCCCGTATCGAATTCCCTGTAATAGAGATATGTTGTACCTCCGGCACTGCAGGGATCATCGACATTCGGCACAAAGGTGAGAAAAAAGACCAGACCCCCCATGACCAGGGGCGGCGAAGAGACCCGCTCGCCTGGCATGCTAAGATCCACGAACCAACCCTTGACAGACTCCGGGGCGACAGAGCAACCATTTGTGCTTCGATCGGTCAACTCACTCCGTGGTATCGGGACGTATTCATCCTTGATTGCATAGAAACTCTGGAGCGAGAGGTCCGTCTTGTCACCCGTGGTGAGGTACTTCCCGGTTCCAAAATAGGTAATCAAATTCTCACACTTTTGATCGGCAGGACCAGAACAGTAGTATGAAAGGCCTACGGGGAGTGTGATGGGCTGCTCCGGCAGAGTCTGAAAGATCTCCTGGCCCTGCCACTCGGCAGGATCCAGAGGTTGATAGGTCTTCGGACTCCCCGTCTGATCGGTGATATTTACGCGCCATACCTTCCCAGCAAGGTCTCCAGAAATGAGGCTGTCTACGTAATCATCTCCGTTGATGTCCACTGCTCTGGGGCTGGCCAAAACATTTGGAGATTCGGGCCCAAGCTCAATGGGCTCTCTGAAATTCCCCCCGGATTCGAGATCAATGGCAAAGAGGTACCCCCTTCGATCATCATTATTGAACCCGTTACCCACAAAGGCGAGCCACCTATCCGTCCCCCCGGAATCCATCTTTCCCACAGCCGGAACGGACCAACTCTCCCCGAGACGGAGATCCGAAAACTCCCAAATCGGCTTAAATTGATCTGCCGCTGGATCTGTGACATCCAGTGCAAAATAGGCCTTACCGCCATCCCTTTCTCCCCCAATCACAAGGGTTCTCCACTGGCGCGGCTCAGGCCCAACCCCGTCAGGATCGATGAACGCATCGGCGACTGTAGGGGGCAGATCGACGAAGTACCCGTGGCACAAATCGTAATCCAGGTCCGTCAAATCCTTCAGCTTGCTCAGAAGGTTATTCGGGATGAAGCTCCAGGCCTCCTGGCCACCACGCGGTTCATCGACGTGGAAGGCGTGAAGCATCCCATCATTCGCTCCCACATACAGCATTCTCTCTCTCAACCCGTTCCGGCGTTGAAACTCAATATAGGTGGGGTCATTGAAATACCCATCAGGAGGGCCAACCACGACCGGCGTGGAATGGATGATGTCTCCGAGCTTGTAGCCATTGCGGCTCCGAAAGCCTTCCACATCAGCCCCGCGAATAAAGCTGATGATGTTTCTCCCGTCATTGGCATTGGTCGTGCCCAGGAGTTTGAATAGTTGCTGGCCTTCAACATCAGTTGCAGCGACATTCGCCTCAATAAAATCCAGTTTGTCACTGATGCCCGTCGCGCTTTTGAGCGCTGTGTAAATCTTCCGATCCTCTGGGGCGGTGTTCCTCAAAATCTCTCCAGCCTCCCACTTGGATTCGCCAAGCACCGCGGCACTATCTGTCACCTCGAAAGCTTCAAGGAACCCCTTCCATCCTGCCGGGTGGAAGGAGGCGCGAAAGACAAGATCCTCTGTACCGGTTGCAGTCGAGAGCACTGATACGGAAGTCCCAGAGGAGATGGACATGGAAATCTCTCTCAGCGCATGCGACAGCGACTCACGAAGTCCCTCACGATTTTCTGTGGTATAGAAGTACTTCCGATATAGGGGACTTGCCGGGTCATCCCACTCATTTTCCCGACCATGGACACCGTGGCCATTGAAAGCCGTGTTGAGGAGCAGTGGCTTGTGAATGATGAAACCGATCGTGAAAGTGGACACGTTCTGGATTCCCTCGAGGTTCGAAGCGTCGTTCTGATACATGTAGTAGGCGATGTCATCCAGGTAGTCTGAACCTTCTCCAGGATACCGGTTGGTTTCATCTCCCTCCCAGTCGGGGGGAGATCCGCCGCTGTCACCATCCCAGTCCTTCTTCATGTAGGCACTTAGGTCGTTGGCATCCCAAGTCGGTAGACCGTCCGTCATCAGAATGACGAAGTTCTGTTGGCACCAGTACTCGATGGGGCTCTGCTCCGAATCCGAAAAATAATCCCAGGCGTCTTCCAAGGTCTCGGCCAGAGGGGTTCCCCCACTCGCCGAGAGACTGTCGATCGCGGTGTGAAGGGTGTCGATATCTGAGGGAATGGGGGCTACGATCTCTCCTCCCTTGGTCTCGTCGAATTTCATCAAGCCGATACGCATATCCTGATTGGCCGCAACAGCCTCCTTGACCGCTTTCTTGGCCGCCAAAATCCTCGTTAACAGGTCCCTCTCGACCGGATCATCGTGCATGGCCTTTAGGGCATCACGTTCGGCCTGAGTGGAGTGATAAAAGATCCAGTTCAAGTAGTCATAGTTGTACCAGGTGGAATGGCGACCCGTGTCGTCCACGTCCACACTGTAGGTGGCATAGGGAAGAAAGACCTTGACGTGGTTCGAATCCTCAGAATCGTAATCCTCGCTCTTGATGAACTCTCCCTTGTTCCTATCAAAATAGAAATAGCCGTCAGCCTCGCTCCATTGGGTTTCCCAGTCTTCGGTCCCGCTGCAGATCTCCGTCGGATTGGTATAGTTTCGATAACGGAGCTTGACCTTGCCCTCATCTGTTTGGAAGGTGACCCGGTGGTGGTCAGGAAAGCACTCAGCGCTACGGGCAAAGACGACGACCTTTTCCTGGGAAAGGAGGGGGGTGGAAAAGTCAGTCAGAGGATCGTGCCCATCGAGCCAAATAATGTTTGCCATACTGCCCGAGGTATCGAAGATGACCATGACATTCGGGGAAACGCCTGCGGTGATGAAAGGCGGCGTTTTGCAGACATTCTGTCCCAGAACGGTGACGCTTAACGCCAAAAGAAAACCGACGCACCCAAGGGCAGCCATTATTCGTCCCATGACGCCTCCATTTTCGAGAGAGACCCCCCCTCGAGCCGGTTGAACGCATCAGTCGCTTATCCACAAATTGCGCCTACCCTCGATGGGTGTAGGTTTTCCTTGACTTTCTAGGAAGCATAGTTGAAAAAACCTGCATTGTCAACGCGAAGCCCGAATTCTCAAGTCTCGTTTTGCATGATCATCACTCGACCTTTTTCAGCTTTATTGTCAATTCTTTGACAAAACATGTCAAAGTCCTATCGATGAAAGACACCTTTACCGAGGAAAGAAAGAGCACGCATTCAATGGCGTAAGCAAAACCTTGGTATCCCATTTGCAGACTCGGTAACGGGATGTTTTGCCTCAGGGAGGTATCGGTGAAACCCTCACAGACGAAGCGCCTGGAAAGAGCCATCAAGGAAGAAAGGGACAAACTCAAAGCCATCTTCGAGGGAATCGGAGATGGCATATCTGTCATCACCCGTGACAGGAAGATCTCGTACACCAATTCGATTATGAGGAAACTCTTCGGTTCGAGCATCATTGGACAGCCCTGCCACTGGGCATATTACGGTACGAAGGAAACATGCACCTGGTGTCCTGCAGCGAAGACATTTGAAGACGGCAAAATTCATACAGCCGAAATGAGTAATCCCGATGGGATAACTTGGGAAATCACTTCTTCGCCGATGTTCGATGAGGATGGTTCAGTCTATTCTGTGGTTGAAATTACACGGGACATCAGCAACCGAAAGAAAACCGAAAAGGCATTAAGTCAATCCGAACAGCATCTTCAAGCTATTCTTCAAGCCATGCAGGACCTCATCTTTGTGGTCGACAGGCAGGGCAAATGCATTTCCTTTTTTTGGGGCAAAGAAAAATACGATACTAATCCACCCGAACTCATCGGGAAAAGCATTGACAAACTTCTTCCCAAAGATGTGGCGGGCTTGTTTCGGGAGAAGAGCGACTGGGTCTTCCAAAAGGGCCAAGCCATCGATTATGAAAACTCCCTCACCTGGGGAGGGAAACCCTTCTGGTTTTCCATGACCTTGAGTCCGATATTTGGTCAGGACGGTGAGGTATCCGCGGTTTTAACGACAGGCCGGGACATTACGTATCGAAAGCGGATCGAAGACGCCCTCGACGCGGAGAGACGTCAGTTTCTATCGATATTCGACAGCATCGACGAGATCATCTATGTCTCGGATCCGCACTCTTACGAGCTGCTCTTTGCCAACAAGGCAGCTCGGAAGACATACGGAGCTGACATCCGGGGGAAGAAATGCTATCGGACCCTCCACGGTGTAAAACGCCCCTGTGAGTTCTGCACAAATAGTAGAATTTTCGGCGAAAATCTCGGGAAGTCTTACATATGGGTTTTTCGAAATGAGAAAAACAATGGTTACTATCGTTGTATCGACAGAGCCATCCGGTGGCCAGATGGCAGATTGGTGCGATACGAGATGGCCATAGACATCACGGAACGTGTGGAGGCCGAGAGAGCGCTTATCGAATCCGAGCAGAAATATCGCGAGTTGGTCGAACATGCCAACAGTATCATTATCAAGATGGATTTGAAGGGAAACATCACCTTTTTCAATGAATATGCCCAAAAGTTTTTCGGTTTCAGGGCAAGCGAGATCATGGGAAAGAATGTCGTTGGAACCATTGTGCCTTCGGAACTGAAAGATATGATCCTCGATATCCCCAAATACCCGACAAAATACCAGGTCAACGAAAACATCAACATCACCAAGGACGGGCGAAGGGTCTGGGTTTCCTGGGCCAATAAGCCTATTTTCAACCCCAAAGGAAAAAGCATCGGCACCATCGCAATCGGCCATGATATTACCGATAGAAAGCAGATGGAAGAGCGGTTTCTCCAAACTGAGAAACTCAAGGCCCTTGGAGAGATGGCCGGAGGTGTCGCTCACGATTTCAATAACTTCCTGGCAGCCATCCTCGGCAGAGCTCAACTCATGAAACTCGCCCTCACCACACATGGGGAAAAGGATAGACGACTTTCCACCAAAAACCTCCTGCAAGGCCTCGACGTGATCGAGAGAGCGTCCTCGGATGCAGCAGAAACGGTTCGCCGGATTCAAGAGTTTACCCGGACCAAGGCGGAAAAGAAATTCGTCCAAATCGATTTGAACCAGATGGTTAAGGAGGTGCTGGAACTTACCCGACCCCGATGGAAAGACGAATCAGAATCGCGGGGACTTCGATTTAGGATCAAAGAGGAACTCGAAGCGAACCGACCGGTCGAGGGTATCCCCTCTGAACTACGAGAGGTTCTGATCAATCTCGTCATTAACGCGCTCGATGCCATGCCTTCTGGCGGTGAATTAACGATCACGACGGAGACTGATGGCCCTTTCAGCTGTGTTTCGGTCGCGGACACAGGAATAGGGATACCCAGGGAACTCCAGAGACAGATATTCGATCCTTTTCTCACGACAAAGGGGCCGAAGAGTAGTGGCCTTGGTCTCAGCGTTTCCTACGGGATCATTGAACGACACGGAGGTGAGATTTGTCTCTTGAGTGGGGAAGGAAAAGGGACGACCTTTCGTATCAAGCTTCCAACGGCCGGAGAGTTCCGGGCCGACATTCCTCAGGAAAAAGTTCCGACAGGAACCGAAAAAGCCACCATTCTCGTCATTGACGATGAACCTGAGATTCGAAACAGTCTAAGCGAGATTCTCTCCCTCGAAGGTCACCGTGTGATGGTGGCAAGGAATGGAAAAGAGGGGCTCTCTGCTTTCAGGGCCAACGAGTTTGACATGGTTCTCACCGATCTGGGAATGCCCGGTATGTCCGGCTGGCAGCTGGCCAAGGAGATCAAAGCATTAAAGCCTCGCACTCCTGTAGCCATCATCACAGGTTGGGGTCTCGAACCCGACCCTCAGCAGATGAAAGAGACTGGGGTCGACCTCTTCATTGCGAAACCATTCAGAATCGGCGACATTCGCAAACTTGTAACTGACGTCATGGAACTGCGCTCACGGGCTCGAGCCTGATGGTCAGGGTATCGATCGGCTCTCGGCAATTGAGCTAAATTTTGCGAACCAGAAAACTGTCTGTCAGCTGAATAAAGCTCCAAAACCGACGAAACTGAATAAAAAAAGAGATGCAAATTCATTAATCTGCATCTCTCGCCTGGATTTGAATGCCGAAGGGGGGACTCGAACCCCCACAGGCTTACGCCCACTAGACCCTGAACCTAGCGCGTCTACCAATTCCGCCACTTCGGCTCAAAACTCAGCATGGGCTTTACACCCTCCCCATCCAGAGACGACAGAACATCAGATCCTTATACAAAATCCCGGATTTTGTCAAGGTAGACATTTGCAAAAAATGAACAACTTATTCACACCATATGCGGTAAACCGAATGATCCGGCGCTCTTCTTATCACTAAATGATTGAATTGCAATTTGACTCAGTTTAACTCGTTGAAATAAATCGAGTTTTCCTTGTGCAGAAATTAGGCAATTTGCTATTTTTCTTTTTCAACGACAATTTATGCCCCGAGCATGTCGACTTATCCACAGGATATCCCCGCATTATGTGAGTTATCTGACTAAGTGGTTAAGAACAGAAGGAAAAGGGTTTACAGATGCCCATTTTCGCGGCACCCGGGGGAGTCGCCAACTCTCTTCTGGACGAAAGCAAACCGAGCCGGATGTTTCTAACGGCCTGTTTGCTTGCCCATTCTCAGAGTCCCCACGTCATTCTAGATCAACAAGGGAGCGATCACGAGAGAGACAACACTCATCAACTTAATCAGAATGTTCATCGAAGGCCCTGACGTATCCTTGAAAGGATCACCCACGGTATCCCCAATCACTGCGGCCTTATGAGCATCGGAACCTTTTCCTCCAAGATTTCCGGCCTCGATATACTTCTTGGCGTTATCCCACGCCCCACCCCCGTTGGCCATAAAAAGAGCGAGAAGAACACCGGTGAGCGTTGCCCCTGCGAGCATCCCCCCAAGGGCGTTGGCACCTAGAACAAATCCGACCAGAATGGGAGCCAGAACCGCCGTGCATCCAGGCACAATCATCTCCCTGAGGGCGGCCCTCGCGGCAATATCCACACACCTCGCCGGATCTGGTTTCCCCTTGCCTTCCATGATGCCCGGAATTTCTCTAAACTGCCTGCGAATCTCCTCAACCATTTTGAATGCCGCTTTTCCCACAGAGGCCATGGTCAAAGAAGCGACGAAAAACGGGATGATCCCTCCGATGAATAGCCCAATAACGACCAGCGGATTCGTAATGTTTACGATTTCTAACCCCACTGCCTGCGAATAAGCCGTAAAAAGGGCGAGAGCCGTAAGCGCTGCGGATCCGATGGCAAAACCCTTGCCGATAGCGGCTGTGGTATTGCCCAGGGCGTCTAACCCATCAGTGATCTTCCTCGTCTCCGCGCCCAGGCCGGCCATTTCGGTGATACCCCCTGCGTTATCCGCCACAGGACCGTAAGCATCCACCGACATGGTGGCGCCTACTGTTGACAGCATCCCGACAGCAGAGATTCCGATACCATAGATGCCGCCGAACTTGGCAGCNNCCGAAGGGGGGACTCGAACCCCCACGGGCTTGCGCCCACCACCCCCTCAAGATGGCGTGTCTACCAATTCCACCACTTCGGCACGGCCGTTGAGTCCCTTCGATCTTTCTCCACTGATCTTCGAATCATCATTCTGGAACTTCGGGTGGCAGTCCTTCTTCGCTGGGTGGAACCGTCTCCTCAGCAGCCGGCCCCTCTGGGATCAGGCTCCCCTTCTCTGGAGTAGACCAGAAAGCCAATAGAAGGGATGTTAGCATGAACGTAACAGCAATCGCAGTGGTGATTTTCGTCAGGAACCCCGCGGCCCCCGGACTGCCAAAAAGCGTCTGACTCGCACCACCAAAGGCCGCACCCAGCTGTGCCCCCTTCCCAGACTGGAGCAAAACAATCAGTATGAGAACAATGCACACCACCACGTGGATGACGAGAACCAACAGGGGAAACATGCGGGTACCTCCTTTGGCAGCGATTTTATCACTTTTGGCTGAACTTCACAATCCTTGAAAATGAATCGGCCTTCAGACTTGCGCCGCCAACAAGTGCACCATCAATGTCCGATTGTTCCATGAGATCGCCGATATTTTCCGCGTTGACACTCCCCCCATACTGTATTCTCACGTTCATTGCCGTATTCTGACTAAACACCTCTTTGAGTACATTTCGGATCTTCTGGTGCATCTCCTCGGCCTGTAAAGGAGTCGCCGTCCTTCCAGTACCAATGGCCCATACCGGTTCGTAGGCTATGGTGATAGCCTCCATTTCGTTTGACGAAAGTCCCTTAAGGCAACCTCTGACCTGTGTTTCCACTACTGAAAAAGCCTTTCCCGACTCTCTCTGTTCAAGTGATTCCCCCACGCAGACAATAGGCTGCAAGCCCTCTGCCATGACGGCTCTGATCTTTTTCCCAACCCACGCATCAGTCTCGTCGAAAACTTGGCGCCTTTCTGAGTGTCCGAGAATAACGAAGCGGCATCCCGTGTCCTTCAACATCGAAACTGAAATCGCGCCCGTGAAGGCTCCCTCCTTCTCCCAAAAGACGTCTTGAGCTGACAGCTGAATGTTGCTGCCCTCAATCTCCCGACCCACGGCCATAAGCGCGGTGAACGGAGGGGCCACGGCGATCTCCACGTCCGACACATCGGCAATGAGAGGCTTCAGCTCCGACACGAGATTCACTGCCTCACCGACTGTTTTGTTCATCTTCCAATTTCCGACGATAATAGGTGTTCTCATGATCTGCTCCAGGTTTTGGACAAAGGCCGATCCATATTTTTTATAAAGGGACTCAAAAATACCTCCTGGGGAAATCGAAAAGCATCAAGACGAGGAACTCACCGAGATTCTGGACACCTCTTTTCTTTGGGCTGCATTTATTAGCAAAGAACCCCGCAGCCGACGGGAATACGGTCAAAGCGAGAGGAAGGAATCGAAGGGACGAGAGGTGCCCCGCTTCAGTGTGAAGAATCGTTTCAAAGAGCGAAGGCAAAAAAAGAATCTCTCGGAGAATCGGAAGACCCATCATCTCAGATATCAACCCTCAAAGCCTCTATTCCGGGTAACTGTTTTCCCTCCAGAAACTCCAGGGATGCTCCACCTCCGGTCGAGATATGGCTCATCTTTTCAGCAAGTCCTAGCTTTCTTACCGCTGCAACGGAGTCTCCCCCGCCCACAACGCTCAAAGCGCGACTCCGCGCAATCGCCTCGGCAACACCCCGAGTCCCCTGGCTGAAAGGCGCCATCTCGCAGATTCCCATCGGTCCGTTCCAGACTAGAGTTCTGGCCTTTTGAATCTCTTCCGCGTATTGCCTGACCGTTTCGGGCCCAATATCGACGCCCATCCATTCTGATGGAATGTCCGATGTGGCAACAACCCGGGTTGTAGCTTCTGGGTCCAATCTCTCAACCACGACATGATCCACCGGGAGAAAGATCCGGCTGCCCTTCGCCCTCGATTCTTCATACATCTGTAAAGCCAACGCGAACTTGTCTTCCTCTACCTTCGATTTTCCGACCCCCTCACCCGTCGCTCGGATAAACGTATAGGCCATCGCCCCGCCAATCAGAAAGGTGGACGCCCTGTCCAAAAGATTCTGAATCACACCGATCTTGTCAGAAACCTTCGCACCTCCCAACACGGCCAGAAAGGGTTTCTCGGGGTGGCGAAGGATCCTCTCCAAATAATCGATCTCTTTTTTCATCAGAAATCCGGCAGCCTTGGTGCTGAGGTGCCGAACCATCCCGACTGTGGAAGCATGGGCCCGATGCGCAGCTCCAAAAGCGTCATTGACATAAATCTCGGTCAGGACTGCCAGTGCCTTGGCGAACCCCTCATCGTTTGCCTCCTCCTCTGGGTGAAACCGCAGATTTTCCAACAAGATCACCTGCTTCTCTCCCATCGATTCGATCTGTTTGGCGATCCCTTCACCCACGCAATCATCGGCCTGAATGACTTCCAGCCCGAGGATTCCAGATAAGCACTTACTCACCGGAAGCAGGCTTAATTCTGGGTCTCGCTTGCCTTTGGGCCGACCTAAGTGAGAGGCGAGGATGAGAGGGGCTGCCCCATGATCGAGTGCATGACGAATGGTGGGAAGGGTTTCGACGATTCGCGTATCATCAATAACGACTCCCTTTTTCAGAGGGACGTTAAAATCGACTCGAACAAATACGCGCTTCCCTCTTAAGTCAATCTGTTCAAGGGTCAGAATGCACATACGCGTATTTCTTCCTATTCTTGTTTGAGGATATAGACAAGAAATTCCGCCATCCGGGTTGAGAAACCCCATTCATTGTCGTACCACGACAGCACTTTTGCCAGTGTATCACCGACGACTTTTGTTGACAGGGCATCCACAGTAGACGAATAAGAGCTTCCCACGTAATCAGTTGAAACCAACGGTTCATCGCTTACAGCCAGAATTCCCTTCATCGATCCCTCGGCGTATTTCCTGAAGGCTGTATTGACCGAATCGGAGGTGACCGACTTTTTCAGCCTGCAGACCAAGTCAACCACCGAAACGGTCGGTGTCGGTACGCGGATGGCCATACCGTCAAGCTTGCCCTCCAGTTCCGGGACAACGAGGGCCAGTGCAACAGCGGCCCCGGTTGTGGTGGGAATCATGGATAGGCCCGCGGCTCTTGCCCTGCGGAGATCTTTGTGAGGGAAGTCGAGTATCACCTGATCGTTTGTATAGGCATGGGTTGTCGTCATCAGCCCATATTCGATGCCGAATTCCTCATTGAGCACCTTGGCGATAGGGGCAAGACAGTTCGTCGTACATGACCCCATTGAAAGAATATGATGGAGCCCTGGGTCATACTCCTTCTCATTCACCCCTAAGACCAGCGTCTTGTCGGGATTTTTCGCCGGAGCTGAGATCACCACCTTTTTGGCGCCCGCTTGGAGGTGCTTTGAGGCATTTTCTCTATCCGTGAAACGTCCCGTGCTTTCCAGAACCACATCGACGCCCAGATCTGCCCACGGAAGCGAGGTCGGTTCGCGGATGGCCAAGACCCTAACCTCTGAACCGTCCACGATGATCGCATCCCCTTTTGCCTCAATGCTGCCAGTGTAATGGCCATAGACCGAATCATACTTCAGGAGGTGTGCGAGGGTTTTTGCGTCAGTCAGGTCATTGACCGCGACAAATTGGAGATCTTGCCTCCCTGTTCCCGCCCGAAAAACAAGACGACCGATTCTCCCGAATCCGTTTATCCCAACCCGAATCGCCATCTTTTTTCCTCCTTTTGGTTCTGGGAGTGAATCTTACGCGATTGCGAAACTCAGTTATCGTAACTTATAGGCATTCTCGATACTGAGTCAACCTCTTTTTCAGGTTTCCTGAGCTATTGGCGGAAATGAGCTAGGCGATGATTCAACGATTCCCGTGTTCCGCAATCCCTTCGGGCAAAAAGCCCCCTAACCTGAGGAAACATCGGACAGTGCGAAAAGGGTGTCCTCGGTTGACATGGATGGCGGAGAGCATTATATTTTGTAGTTATAGAGGGGCATGAAGGCGGCTTTTGTCAGCGGAGAAAAACCAGACCCTCGACTTTTCTGTGAGGAATGAGGAATGCCGATTTACGAGTACCATTGTGCGAAGTGTGGCGAAGAATTTGAGAAACTGATTCTGGGTGACACGGAAAGCATATCGTGTCCCGAGTGCCAAGGGACCCAGGTAAGAAAACTGATGTCCGCCTGCGCCTTTTCGGTTGGAAGCACTTTTAAGAGCACCGCCTCTTCGAACTGCGGTTCATGTAAACCCACCCCAACGGCCTGCTCGGCTTGCAGTGTGAAACACTGATTCAAACCAGACTCTCAATCACAGCCATCCAGCGATCATTACAAGAAATTTCACCCACGTGCTCGGGTTTGTTCCAAAGATCAGGCGGATTCTCACAGGTCGCCTTTCAGAAAAACACGGTTTGCTGTGGCCTAAGCTTTTCCATCAAGAAGTCGATCTCGCGGCGGACCTTTGCTTTTTCTCTCATCTGTCTTTCGATCACTCCAATCGAATGAATGACCGAGGCGTGATCTCGAAAGAAGGCTTTTCCAATGGTATCGAGGGATTCGTCTGTGAGCTTTCGGCAAAAATACATGGCCATTTGCCGAGGATGACAGATACTTCTGCGCCTCGACCGAGAGGTGAGCTGTTCCATCTCGATTTGATACTGCTCGGCTACCCGTTTCTGAATCGAGTCGATCGTAATCTTGCGGCTTTCTGCCACTTGAAACAATCTGACGACTTCTTGAGCCAATTCGATTTCTATCGGTCTGGACAGCAGCGAAGACTTGGCAATCAGATTGATGAGGAGCCCTTCCAGTCTTCGAATGCTTCCACTTACCCGGGACGCGAGTAACTCAACAACGTCATCAGGAAGGACCGTTCCCTCAAATTCTGCCCTACTGCATAGAATTTTCTTCCGTGTCTCAAGGTCTGGGGGTTGGATATCAACCACGAGGCCACATCCGAGTCGGGATTTCAGACCATCGGTCATATGGCTGAGTTTATGGGGAGGGACATTCGCCGTGAGAATAATTCGTTTTCCGGAGTGATAGAGATGATCGAGCGTGTGGGACAACTCAGACTGGGTTTTCTCCTTTCCGCTGAGGAAGTGGACACCATCAATGAAAAGAATGTCACACCTCCGTCGATATTTCTCTTTGAACCCCCACATCTCTTTCTCCCGGATGGACGAAACCATCTCGCTGACAAACTCTTCAGCAGTGACATAAACGATCCGAGTAGTGGGTTCAGCTTCAAAGATATGATTCCCGATGGCGCCAGATAGATGACTCTTCCCCAATCCGCTCTCCCCAAAAAAGTACAGAGGATTGTATGTATTTCCCTTCTTATTGGCCACTGTCCATGCGGCTTGGTAGGCAAATCGGTTGGTAGGGCCAACGACAAATTGACCGAAGGTAAACCGCCGATTCACGAAAGGTAAGAATGGATGAGGCTGGAATCCCGGAATAGTCATCTGCTTTGAAGCGGACGTCTTTGTCTTGCCACCCAAGCTGGCATCCACGGCCGGCTCACCCAAGGGATCATTTGAGGAGGTTTCAGCCCTTCCTGAGTCTGATCCCTCGGGTAACCG
>JABAOD010009008.1_pt4 | contig 16470 bp, 15 predicted proteins | sample 7062151 | NCBI WGS metagenome assembly JABAOD01 (sample SAMN14538626, study PRJNA623070) | marine sediment metagenome | biome: marine biome [ENVO:00000428]; feature: marine pelagic biome [ENVO:01000023]; material: deep marine sediment [ENVO:00002113] | place: India: Gulf of Khambhat ... | reverse complement strand
CCAATACTCTCAAATCAGGGGCTGCAAGCCGCAAGTTGTGAGGCACCCCCCAATCCGAGCGGGCATGACCATTGCCGGTGATAACGACAACGGGACCGCCACTGGCCTCGAACGCGGTAACAATCGCGCTGGCAATTGCGGCGTCGCGCAATCGCTGAGCTTCAACCATTCCAGGCAGCAATTCCGCAGGTAAAGCGTTGCAATGCGCCTTCATCTGTTCAGCCTCGCGAAGCTTGCGCTGGTCGTCGGGCAAGGGCGTCGTCAAACCAAAGCGCCCGGCCTCTTCGCCAAACACACCTGCTGCACCGACGCCAAATGCCTCTCGAACCTTACCCCTAGGCAGGGCCGCGCCAAAGACAGGCGCCTCTGTGGCTACAAGGATCGGATGGTACATGGCGAAATCGGGCCAGCCGGTGTCCGCCCAGTTCAACGCCTCGGCGAGAGTTGCTGTATCGGCGTTCTTCATTGAATTTACGGTACCCGCCTGTTCGGGTGTCAGCATTTCAAACACCAATGCAGCCGGGTTTAGCGAGGTAACAGCCGCCGTCTGGTTTTCATGATGAAATGGGTTGTCGTGCAGCTCGCCCAGAAACACCACGTCCGCTGCGGGCAAGGTTTTCAGGTCCTGCGCTGTGATTTCCTCTGCGGCAAGCGGCAACGCCAGCATCGCCCCGGCAATTAGTCCAAGAACACCTGTACGTCCCGATCTTCGCTTTCCAACCGCTTCCGCATCTTGTCGAAAGACGCCGCCTCCAACTGGCGCACCCGCTCTTTGGATAGGCCCAGTTCGTTGCCCAGACTCTCCAGCGTCCGGGCCGGATCGCGTAGCTTGCGCTCGCGGATGATGAACTGCTCGCGCGGCTTCAGAATGGACATTGCGTCGACCAGCCAACTGCGCAGGGCGCCGGTGTCGTGATCCTGTTCCACCAATTCCGCCGCCTGTGCAGTGTCGTCTTCCAGCGAGTCGATCCATTCGCGCCCCTCGTCTTCCACTGACTGTGTAGCATTGAGCGAAAAGTCCGAACCGGCAAGGCGACCCTGCATCATTTCCACATCGTGCAGGGGCACTCCGACCTCGGACGCGATCATCTGCCGCAGTTGGTGGCCGTCCAGATCCTCTCCCCGGGCACTCGCCTCGCGTTCCAACCGGGCCTGCACCCGCTTCATGTTGAAGAACAGCGATTTCTGCGAGGAGGTCGACCCGGTGCGCACCATCGACCAGTTGCGCATCACGTAATCCTGGATCGACGCCTTGATCCACCACACCGCATAGGTCGAAAACCGCACGCCTCGGTCAGGGTCGAACTTATCCGCAGCCTTCATCAGTCCAAGGCTGGCCTCTTGGATCAAATCGTTCATCGGCGCGCCATATCGACGGAACTTGGCCGCCATCGAGATCGCCAGTCGCATGTAGGCGGTGATCAGTCGATGTAACGCCTCTTCATCACGCTCATCCCGCCAGGCATAGGCAAGCTGGCGCTCCGTTTCAGCATCCAAAAGCTCGGCCTTCATGGCCGTTCGCGAGATCGAAAATTCGTTCGTATCCAGTGGCATTTTGCCTCCTTTCAGGTGGCATTGCCGGATTTCTAAGGCCTATTCGCGTTTGATCCCCTAGGCAAATAGCGCCTGATCAAGCTGGTTTTCCGGCAAAGATACCTGATAGATATGTATTATCTTCGTGATGTTAGCCGGGTACCCACCGCACAGAAATCTCGGTGAAGGCACATAGCATGTGCGCATAAGCGCAAGGGATTCCAATCACTTCTGCGCGATCAAATCTATTCATGGAGTATAGCACAATTTGAAATTTGTGCCGAACGCGGGAGCGGCGCTAGCCTGTCTGGCATGACTTATGACCTTTATATTACCGCCCAAACCTATTCCAGCTGGTCGCTTCGCGGCTGGTTAATGTTCGCCAAATTCAACCTGCCAGCTCGAGTGCATATGGTGAATCTCTACGGAGGAAACATGGCCGCCGACCTTGCGCCTGTGGCCCCGGCCCGCCTCGTCCCAGCAATAAAGACCCCGGAGGGCGATATTCTGCAGGATACGCTAGCGATCGCAGAAACTCTCGCCGAACGCCACCCCGATGCGGGCCTTTGGCCGTCCGACCCATCGGCCCGCATTCTGGCACGCTGGCTGGTGGCCGAAATGCACTCGGGCTTCACAGCGCTACGCAGCGCGTGCCCGATGAACCTTGCCCATCAATGGAAAGGGTTTACCCCCTCGAAAGCAGTGCTGGCCGATCTGGCCCGGATCGAAGAGCTTTGGACCATGGCGAAAGGCCGCTTTGGGCACAACAGCCCCTGGCTTTTCGGTGACTACAGTTTGGCCGATGTCTTCTACGCGCCTGTCGCGGCAAGAATAGCAGGATACGACCTGCCCGTTTCCGATGCGGGCCAAACCTATGTCGCGGCGCACCTGTCTGAGCCTTGCTTCCGCGAGTGGCGCCGTGAGGGTCAAAAGGTTCAGATCGAGCCTGATCCCTATGCCATGCCACTGGACAAAGCTCCTTGGCCGGAAATGACAGTCTAGAAATTTACCAATCCTAAACCCTGCTTTCGTAGCCGTTAACCAAGAACCGTTACGGAGGCCCCATGGTCACACGCACCTATACCGTTGCCTTTGAAGGGGTCGAGGCCCGCATGGTCGAGGTGCAGTGTGCTGTGACAGCCGGACTGCCTGCGTTTTCGATCGTCGGGCTTCCGGACAAGGCCGTCAGCGAAGCGCGGGACCGGGTACGCGCGGCACTAAGCGCGATGGCCATCGCGCTGCCGTCAAAGCGGGTGACGATCAACCTTTCGCCCGCCGACTTGCCAAAGGAAGGATCGCATTTTGACCTGCCAATAGCCCTTTGCTTGCTGGCGGCGCTGGAAATTTTACCATCGGATGCAGTTCAGGCAACGGTGGCGCTTGGCGAGATGTCATTGGATGGTGAGTTGATCGCCGTGTCCGGCGCGTTGCCAGCTGCGATGGCCGCTGCAGAGGAAGACCGGGCACTGCTTTGCCCGGCTCCCTGCGGCCCAGAGGCAGCGTGGGTTGGTGCCACACAGGTCATCGCGCCCCGCACCCTGACAGACGTTCTACGACATTTTACCGGTCAAATGCCGATTGCCCCGTCCGAACCGGGTGAGACACATGCGTCGGGCCAGTTCCGAGACCTAAGTGATGTCAAAGGTCAGGAACGCGCCAAGCGGGCGCTCGAAATCGCGGCGGCAGGCCGGCACCATTTGTTGATGGTCGGCAGCCCCGGATCGGGCAAATCGATGATGGCGGCGCGCCTGCCGGGCATTATGCCGCCGTTGTCACCGGTGGAAGCGCTGGAAACATCGATGATCCACTCTGTATCCGGTCTGCTAACCGAAGGTGGTATCTCCCGTACCCGCCCGTTCCGGGAACCCCACCACACCGCCTCGATGGCGGCAATTGTTGGCGGCGGGCGTGGCGCGAAGCCCGGTGAGATCTCTCTGGCGCATAACGGCGTCTTATTCATGGATGAATTCCCGGAATTTCCACGGATGGTATTGGAAACCCTGCGTCAGCCCATCGAGACTGGCGAAGTTGTAGTGGCCCGGGCGAACGCCCACGTACGTTATCCAAGCAGGTTCCTTCTCGTCGCGGCAGCCAACCCCTGTAAATGCGGATATCTTGCGGACCCCAATCGCGCCTGTGCACGCGTCCCGCACTGTGGCGAGGATTACATGAGTCGAATTTCGGGGCCGCTTATGGATCGCTTCGACCTGCGCGTCGAAGTTCCTCCGGTCGGCTTCCAAGACCTTGACCTGCCAGCAACCGGAGAAAGTTCAGCCTGTGTCGCCGCGCGGGTTACCGTTTCCCGATCGATGCAGGAGAAAAGGTTCGCGCAACACACAGACGTCCGCGTAAACGCTGACATTCAAGGGCGCCTGCTGGAGGAGATCGCATCGCCCGATTCAGAGGGCCACGCGCTACTTCTGCGCGCAGCAGAGCGCTTTGGTCTCACCGCACGGGGATATCACCGTGTTCTTCGGGTCGCGCGCACGATCGCCGACCTCGACGCCGCGCCGGTCGTGCAACAGCCACATATTGCCGAAGCGCTTAGCTACCGACTGGCCTTCACCAAGGAACNNGAACCTTGACGCTACGCGCTGCGTTTGGCTTCGATCACCTGCCAGACCTTTTCGGCCACGTTTACGCCGTCAAATCGTTCAAGCTCCTGAATGCCAGTCGGAGACGTCACGTTGATCTCGGTTAGGTAGTCACCGATAACATCAATGCCCACAAAGATTTGACCATGCTCTTTCAGCACTGGACCAATCTTCGCACAAATCTCCAAATCCCGTTCGGACAAGCCAATCTTCTCGGGCCGACCGCCCACGTGCATGTTCGAACGGGTCTCGCCGGCCTGCGGCACGCGGTTGATCGCGCCCACCGGTTCGCCATCGACCAGGATCACCCTTTTATCGCCGTTAGATACGTCCGGCAGGAATTTCTGTGCGATCAGGGGTTCGCGGCTCAAACCGGTGAACAGTTCATGCAGTGACGACAGGTTGCGGTCATTTGGGTCTAGTCGGAAAACACCCGCACCGCCGTTCCCATACAGCGGCTTCAGGATAATATCGCCATGATCGTCCTTAAAACGCCGAATGGTATTCAGGTCGCGCGCGATCAGCGTCGGCGGAATCAGGTCCGGGAACTGCAGGACCAGAAGTTTCTCAGGGAAGTTGCGCACCCAGAACGGGTCATTGACCACCATGGTCCCCGGGTGGATTCGCTCCAACAGATGGGTGGTGGTGATATAACCCATGTCAAAGGGCGGGTCCTGACGCAACCAGACGACGTCATACGTCCCAAGATCGACATCGGTTTCCTCTCCCAACTCGAAGTGGTCGCCCAGCACCCGGCGCACTTCCAACGGCCACCCGCGCGCCATCAGCTTGCCGCTTTGCCAAAACAGCTGGTCAGGGGTGTAATAGAACAATTCGTGACCGCGTGCTTGTGCCTCTTCGGCCAGCCGGAACGTACTGTCCGCCTCGATATCGATCGGCGCGATCGGATCCATCTGGATGGCGACTTTCAAACCCATGAGCGGCTCTCCTCTTTCCGCCATGTTTGATCCGAACAGCCGCGGGATTCAATCTACATTCGCGTCAGGCACAAAGTGCATTTTCCAACAGGTCGACCTTTCCCTGGGCGTCGACCAGTGCCACGTCGAACCGGCTCTCGGTCAATTGGCCCATTGGCTCGCCTGCCAGAAACTCACTCGCTGCAGTGAAAATCCGACCGATCTGTCGACTAGATAGCCGAGCTGCCGCTTCAGCATGTGATCGGCTCCTTTTCACTTCGATGAAGATGATCTCGTCACCTTCCCGGGCAATCAGATCAATTTCCCCACCCTTTCCACGCCAACGCTCTGCCGCGATGATGGCTCCACGTCGCCGATAAATTTCGGCCACCGACTTTTCGGCCGCCAAACCGGAATAATACGCTGTTTGACTACCCATCCGATCGCTCCAATTCGAGCGCCATCTGATAGACCTGCCGCTTCTTGAGGCCGAAGACCGTAGCAACCTCTGCCGCCGCATCTTTCACTGACATCGATTCAAGCGCCTTTCGCAACGCCTCTTCCACGTCTCCCTCCTCTGGCGCTGGCCTTTGCGCGCGGTCGATCAGAATGACGACTTCTCCCTTCACGGTCCTGTCCGCAAAGTCGCGCTGCAATTCAATTAAGGTTCCGCGCGACACTTCCTCGAACTTTTTCGTCAACTCGCGGCAGACAACTGCCTGTCGCTCCTGTCCAAAGCATTCCACCAATTCAGCTAATATTTTCTGAACGCGTTTGGGGGATTCATAGAGAATGATCGTCGCCTGAACTCCCGCCAATTCTTCGAGGGTTCTCATACGCGCGCCCTTGGCTGCGGGCAGAAATCCGCCAAAAAGAAATCGGTCACTTGGCAATCCCGATACAGTTAGCGCGGCTAGAACGGCCGAAGGCCCCGGCGCGGCGAAAACGTTGAACCCTGCATCAATGGCTGCTTTGCCAAGCTGATACCCCGGATCGGCAACGAGCGGCGTGCCTGCTTCACTCGCATAGGCGACCGAGAGCCCTTGCGCGAGATAGTCCAGCACCTTCTCTCGTTGCCTTTCGGGGCTGTGCTCGTGGTAGGCCAGCACTGGGCGATCACCGAGCGACAAGCCATGTATCTGCATCAGATGTTTCAGAGTTCGGGTATCCTCTGCGACGAGGACATCGGCATTCTGCAGCAGGTCCAGCGCCCGCAATGTGATGTCGCGGGCCGCACCGATCGGCGTGGAAATGAAATAGAGCCCCGGGTCGGGTCGCTGGTCCTGGATCATCAAAAGAATGTTGCCCCGTCTTGCGTTTACTTGCCTGCACGAAATGCGTACTGTCCGCGCGAACCCCGCGTGCTCCGAGTTCGAGGAAATAGCACATGTATGCCTTTTTGAAATCGCTTCGCAAGGTCCTGCGCCCCGCCGCGCCTATTGCTGCGGCACTGGTATTGGCCAGCTGTCAGGGCGGAGGTCTGGGTGGCCCGTCGATCAACACCGGGCGTGCCGTTCCCATTGCACTTCTCGTGCCGGGCGGGTCGGAGAAGCCAAGTGACGAGCTTCTGGCACGCAGCCTCGAAAATGCTGCACGGCTTGCGATCTCGGATCTGGAGGGCGCCAAGATTGACCTGCGTGTCTATCAGACCGCCGGCGATGCAAGCCAGGCCGCGATTGTTGCCCGAGAGGCCGTCAATGATGGTGCCAAGCTGATTCTCGGCCCGCTTTATTCCCACTCTGCCAACGCGGCCGGGGTAGCCGTGGCCAGCCGCAACGTGAACGTGCTGAGCTTCTCGAACAACGCGACCATCGCCGGTGGCAACGTGTTCATCCTTGGATCGACCTTCCAAAACGCCGCTGACCGGCTGGTGGCCTATTCCCAATCAACCGGCCGGACCAATGTGATGGTTGTCCATGACACCGGCTTGGCCGGACAGGTGGGCCGTACTGCCGTTGCAAGTGCCGCCGCGAAGACCGGAGCCAATTTTGTTGGCAGCGAGACTTATGAGCTTTCCCAAAACGGCATTGTGCAGGCGATTCCGAATATCGCCGATACCGCCCGCGACTCTGGTGCCCACACGATCCTGATGAATGCAACCGTCGATGGGGCCCTACCTCTTTTGACGCAATTGATGTCGGAAAACGGCCTTGATCCGCAAAAATTCCAGTATGCCGGACTGACCCGATGGGATTCTCTGCCAGGTACACTGGCGTTGCCGGGCGTTCAGGGCGGTTGGTTTACTTTGCCTGATCCCGGTATCAGCGCCATGTTCAAGGACCGCTATTCAGCCGCGTTTGGCGAAGCGCCGCATCCGCTTGCCCCGCTGTCGTACGATGGAATTGCCGCCGTGGGAGCCTTGATCGCCTCTGGCGACAGCGCCGCGCTGACCGCCCGATCACTGACCCAGCCCAACGGTTTTGCCGGGGCGTCCGGCGTCTTCCGGCTGTTGGAAGACGGCACCAACGAGCGGGGCCTTGCCGTAGGCCAGATCCTGGATGGTGAGGTCATCGTTGTATCTCCGGCTCCGCGCCGCTTTGTCGATGCCGGTCTCTAATCGGCTCAAATCCAGAAGAAGACATTGACTACATTCAACACCCTGATCTGCCCCGCGCAGGAGATTTTCGACGCCGACGCCTTTCGGGTCGCCGTGGACGCCCATGTAAAGGCCGAGTCCCCGTCGGCTTCGGCACTTCGGAAATGGACCGTCGGCTACCTGCTGGACGCCAATGAGAAGGGTCGCGCACGGATTGCGGAAGCTATCGCCGCCGAACCGTTCAATGCCCGCGGTATGGTTCGGGCTTATACGTTCCTGACAGACGGGCTGGTTACATCGGCGCTGACAGTCGCGACCGAATACCTGCATCGCCTTTCAACGCCGACCGAGGGTGAAAGGCTGAGCGTGCTGGCCGTCGGAGGTTACGGACGAGCGGAAATGGCACCGCAGTCCGACGTGGACTTGCTGTTCCTGACGCCTTGGAAAATCACCGCTTGGGCCGAAAGCGTCATCGAATCCACGCTCTATATCCTGTGGGACCTGCGCCTGAAGGTGGGCCATGCCAGCCGCACGATCCGCGACTGTATCAACCTCGGGCGCGAAGATTACACGATCCGAACCGCGCTTCTGGAAACCCGCCATATCTTTGGCGAACCTACACTGGCGGATGAATTGAAGGAGAAACTGCGGACCGACCTGTTCAAAGGCACCGCAGCGGACTTTGTTGAAGCCAAGCTGGCTGAACGCGCCGAGCGCCACACCAAGCAGGGGGGCCAGCGCTATATGCTGGAACCCAACGTAAAAGAGGGCAAGGGCGGTTTACGTGATCTACAGTCTCTCTACTGGATCGCGAAATACGTGCACGGCGTCGATACCGTCGCAGAGTTGCTGGAACTGGGTGTCTTCACACAAGACGAACTGGATGCGTTCCAACGCGCCGAAGATTTCCTGTGGTCGGTGCGTTGCCAGGTTCATCTGGTTGCGGGCCGAGCGATGGACCAACTGACCTTCGATGTACAAATCGAAGTTGCGCCACGTCTAGGCTATTCCGACCACGACGGCCGCCGCGACGTTGAACACTTCATGCAGGATTATTTCCGCCACGCCACAAAGGTGGGGGAGCTGACCCGTATTTTCCTGACCGCTCTGGAAGAAAGCCACGTAAAGTCAGAACCGATGCTGACCCGTTTCTTCCGCCGCAAACGTCAGGCAAAACCGGGATATAAAATCTACCAGAACCGGTTGGATATCGAGGACGAAGCCCTCTTTTTCGATGACCGGCTGAATATTCTGCGTCTCTTCGAAGAGGCTCTGCGCACAGGGACTTTGATCCATCCAAATGCAATGCGGATGGTCTCGGCCCATCTGAACCAGATCGATCAGGACATGCGCCGCGACCCCGAGGCGCAGCGTATTTTCATCGACCTTCTTTTGAAGCACGGCAACCCGGAGCGCGCCCTTCGCAGGATGAACGAACTGGGCGTCCTGTCGGCCTTCATTCCGGAATTCGAGCCGATCGTGGCGATGATGCAGTTCAACATGTATCACCAGTACACGGTGGACGAGCACACGATTCAGGTGATCTCGACACTTGCGCAAATCGAGCGCGAAGAACTGATCGAAGAACTGCCGCTCTCCAGCGGAATCCTCGCCAAGGGGCTGAACCGCAAAATACTCTATGTCGCCCTGTTGCTGCACGACATCGGCAAGGGCCGGGACGAGGATCACTCGATCCTCGGCGCAAAGATTGCACGCAAAGTGGCCCCGCGTCTGGGCCTGAAGCCGGATGAATGCGAAACCGTCGAGTGGCTGGTGCGCTATCACCTTCTGATGTCCGACATGGCACAGAAACGCGACCTTTCCGACCCGCGCACCGTGCGTGACTTTGCCAAACTGGTGAAGAACCGCAAACGGCTCGACCTGCTCACCGTCCTGACGGTCTGCGACATACGCGGCGTGGGTCCGGGGACATGGAACAACTGGAAGGCCCAGTTGATCCGGGACCTGCACCAGCAGACTTCGGAAGCCTTGGAAAACGGACTGGAAGCGATCAATACCGAGGCCCGAGAAAATGAGGCCAAGAGGGCGCTGCGCGCGGCGCTGCCCGATTGGGAGAAGAAAGCCCTACGTACCGAGACAGGTCGCCATTATGGGCCCTATTGGCAAGGCCTGCCGACCGAGGCGCACAAGGTTTTTGCCAGTTTGCTGCAGGGTATTACGGACGACGAAATCCGCTTTGACCTTGAAGAGGACAAGGATCGGGATGCTACCCGCATCTGTTTCGCCCTGTCCGACCACCCGGGTATTTTTGCCCGCCTATCCGGTGCGCTTGTGCTGGCGGGGGCCAATGTGGTCGACGCGCGGACCTATACCTCGAAGGACGGTTATGCAACGGCCGTCTTCTGGGTGCAGGATTCCGACGGTCATCCCTATGAAGACAGACGCATCCCCCGGATGCGTCAGGTGATCGATAAGATCCTGAAGGGTGAGGTCGTTGCGGGCGAGAAGCTCGCCGACCGGGACAAGCTGAAAAAGCGCGAACGCGGGTTCAAATTCCCGACCTCAATCACCTTCGACAACGAAGGGTCCGAGATCTACACGATCATCGAAGTCGACACTCGCGACCGTCCGGGCCTCTTGTTCGACGTGGCGCAAACGCTGGCGCATAACAACATCTATATCGCAAGTGCCGTCATCGCGACCTATGGCGCGCAGGCGGTGGACAGCTTCTATGTCAAGGACATGTTCGGACTGAAGCTGCACTCGAAAGCAAAGCGTGAGGCCCTTGAGAAACGACTGCGCGAGGCGATCCAACGCGGCGTTGAAAGGGCTGAGGGCTAATGCGGCCGATCCGGCTGATCTCGGGGTTTCTGACCGTCGGGGTCTGGACCATGGCCAGTCGTATTCTGGGGTTTGTTCGCGACATCATGATCGCGGCCTATCTCGGGTCTGGGCCCGTGGCCGAGGCCTTCCTGATTGCCTTTTCCTTGCCCAACATGTTCCGCCGCTTCTTCGCCGAAGGGGCGTTCAACATGGCCTTCGTTCCGATGTTTTCCAAGAAATTGGAGGGCGGCGAAGATGCCGAGGGTTTCGCGCGAGAAGCCTTTACCGGGCTCGCCACTGTCCTGATCGCCTTTACCGTTCTCGCACTGTTTGCCATGCNNCGAGACGCCTTCGCCGGGCTGGCGGGGGTGCTGATCGTGTTCACGCTGGCCGCGCTGGCCGCCATGCCGTGGCTGGTGCTGGCGATGGCGGGCGGCTTCCTGAACGACAGCCGTTTTGATCTGGCCGTAAGTTATGGTCGGATCGCATTTCCCTATATACTGTTCATTTCTCTAGCGGCGCTGTTGTCAGGCGTACTGAACGCGACGGGACGCTTCGTAGCCGCAGCCGCTGCTCCTGTTCTCCTCAACGTTCTGTTCATTTCGGCGATGGTGCTGGCTCAGGCATTGGGCTGGCCGATGGGCAGCACTCTGGCGTGGACGGTGCCGATCGCGGGGATCGCCCAGATGGCACTTGTCTGGCGGTCTGCCTCGCGCGCAGGGTTTCACCTGACCTTCCAGCGTCCCCGTTTTACACCTGAACTCAAACGCCTTGCCATTATCGCCGCTCCCGCCGCGCTTGCCGGAGGTGTCGTGCAAGTTAACCTTCTGGTGGGCCGTCAAGTCGCCAGCTTCTTTGACGGAGCCATTGCATGGCTGAACTATGCAGACCGACTGTACCAACTGCCGCTTGGGGTGGTGGGCATTGCGATCGGTGTCGTGCTGCTGCCCGACCTGTCGCGTAAGCTGCGCGCAGGTGACGCCGCCGGAGGACAACAGGCCCTCAGCCGCGCCGCCGAATTGTCGCTGGCCCTGACAATCCCCGCCGCCGTCGCCCTGATCGCCATCCCCGTCCCGCTGATCGGTGTGTTGTTCCAGCGCGGAGCCTTTGGCCCCGAGGACACCACCGCCACGGCACTTGCGCTTGGCATCTATGGGCTTGGCCTGCCCGCTTTCGTGTTCCAAAAGGTGTTGCAGCCCCTGTTCTTCGCCCGCGAAGACACGCGCCGACCGTTCCACTATGCACTCGTAGCGATGGTGGTAAACGCTGTGATCGCCATCGGGCTGGCCCCTGTCATCGGTTATCTGGCTGCCGCTTGGGGCACGACCCTGTCGGCTTGGGGCATGGTGCTGCTCTTGTGGCGCGGATCTCGAGGCATGGGACAAGAGGCAGATCTGGATGTACAGTTCCGCAACCGGATCGGGCGGATCGTATTAGCCTCTGTCGGGATGGGCGCCCTGCTTTACGGTGCGGGGATCGGTCTCACCGACTGGCTGGCAACTCCAACATTGCGTTATGCCGCATTGGCGCTGTTGGTCGGGCTTGGTCTGGTCAGCTATGGAGCGCTAGGCCAGATGCTCGGTGCCTTCCACCTGAGCGAGATCAAGACCGCGTTGCGGCGCTAGGTCTCTCAATTCATGGACACGCGACTACCGCTGGCGAAGTCGCGCCATTACGCGGCTCCAACCGCCGGGACTGACAACAAACGACAGCAAGAACCCGGCCCCGAATCCAGCGATATCCGCGACCCAGTCATTGGCCCCGCCGAACAGAACTTTGAAAAGCAATTGGATGCCAATTAGGAAGGCAATGAAGGTAAAGGCGCTCATCTGGTTCTCGCCTACGTGACCCAGTTGCACCCAGCGCACAAAGGTAAAGGCCCCGATCAACGCATAGGCCCCCGGAAAAGCCCCGATCAGTGGGGTGCGGTCGTCAAGGATCACCCCGTAGGCCAATGCGCCAACAATGATCCCGCTCCAAAACACCGCCAAGACTGCGCCAAAGCTGAAGATCTCCCCGACCAGCTTACCCAAGGCCAGAATGAAGACCGCCGCAAACAGCACATGCGTAAATCCGCCGTGAATGAACGCGTAGGTCACGGTTCGGGCCACATGTTCAGCCGGAAACTGGCCGTTGGCCAACATCCACTCGAAGACCACATCGCTGAATGCGTAATCCTGCATCGCTCCCAACCGCCAGCCGACACCCCCCGGCCCGCCGACGATCCCGCGTTCGGCCAGTTGGAACATCACTTCAATGGCGATAATCGGCAGCGACAGGAACCACACAACAGGCGGCATGGGGTTCAGCGGCGGGGCGTTCGGATCCTGATGCATTTCGGGCCTTTGGTTGACGGGCGTTCCCCCCCTCGGTAAGCGAGCGGAAAGGAAATTTCCAGACGGAGCATCTGACATGGCCGATGCCACCCATACCCCGCGTGTCTTTTCAGGCATCAAGCCTTCGGGCGGGCTGACCCTTGGCAACTATCTTGGTGCGATCAAGCGCTTCGTAGAAACTCAGGACAGCGAGATGGAGACCATNNCTTCACGCAATCACCGTCTGGCAGGATCCGGCGGACCTGACCCACGCCACACGAGAGGTGGCTGCAGGCTATCTGGCCTCCGGTTTGGACCCGGCGAAGTCGATCCTGTTCAACCAGTCGCGCGTCTCTGGTCATGCCGAGCTGGGCTGGCTGTTCAATTGTGTCGCCCGTGTTGGCTGGATGAACCGCATGACCCAGTTCAAGGAAAAGGCCGGCAAGAACGCCGAGAAGCAGTCGCTTGGTCTGTACGCCTATCCTTCGCTGATGGCCGCCGACATCCTGCTCTACCACGCCACCCACGTGCCCGTGGGCGAGGACCAGAAGCAGCACCTGGAGCTGACCCGCGACATCGCCAACAAGTTCAACCACGACTTCAAGGCCGAAGGGTTCTTCCCCCTGCCCGAGCCGGTGATCGAAGGCCCCGCCACCCGCGTGATGAACCTGCGCGACGGCACCAAGAAGATGTCGAAATCCGGCGAAAGCGACATGGAGCGCATCAACATGACCGATGACGCCGATAAGATCGCTAAGAAGTTCCGCAAGGCTCGCACCGACCCCGAGGCGCTGCCCGAGACCTATGAGGGCCTGAAAGACCGTCCCGAGGCACGTAACCTTGTCGATATCTACGCTGCCCTGTCCGACAGCACTCCTGAAGCGGTGGTGGACGAATATGCCGGTGCGGGTTGGGGCCAGTTCAAACCCGCCTTGGCCGATCTGGCCGTGGACAAGCTTGCCCCGATTTCTGAAGAGATGGCACGCTTGATGGATGATCCGGCCGAGATTGATCGGGTTCTGAAGGATGGGGCTGACCGTGCGCGTGCGATTGCCGATCCCATCCTGGACAAAACATTCGATATTATGGGTTTCGCACGCGGCTGAACCAGTCCAGCCGCGAATGTGAAGGGCCCCGTTTGGGGCCCTTTGTCTGTTCTAGGCGGCTTTGTGGAAATCCGCAGCGGAATGTCGTTCAGGCAACGCTTCGTTCGGTCCGCCGGACGGTCGGTTTACCATCCTTCCACGCTTGGCAGCGGGGCGTGCATCAATCATCTTGGCCCAACGCTGCACGTTGGCGTAGCTCCCGACGTCCAGAAACTCTGCCGCCCCGTACAGGCGCCCCAGAACCAACCCACCATACCAAGGCCAGATCGCCATATCGGCGATGGAATAGTCGCTGCCCGCAACGAATTCGCGGTCCGCGAGGTTTTGGTCCAGAACATCCAACTGACGTTTGGTCTCCATCGCATATCGGTCGATAGGGTATTTTTGAGCCTTTGGAGCACTGGCGTAGAAATGGCCGAACCCGCCGCCCACAAAGGGTGCACTTCCCATTTGCCAGAACAGCCAGTTCAGGACTTCGGTCCGCTCAGCTCCGCTGGCAGGCAGAAAGTCCCCGAATTTCTCGGCCAGATGCATCAGGATCGACCCGCTTTCGAAAACCCGCAAGGGTGCCTCTCCTGTCCGATCAAGAAGGGCGGGGATTTTGGAGTTCGGATTCAACTCGACAAAACCCGAACCAAATTGATCCCCTTTGCCAATCCGGATCAGCCAGGCATCGTATTCAGCGTCATGCCCTGCTTCAAGTAGCTCCTCGAACATCAGACTGACCTTCACACCGTTCGGCGTGCCCTGAGAGTACAGCTGGAACGGGTGCTGACCTACGGGCAAGTCCTGTTCGAACCGCGCTCCTGCTGTGGGACGATTTCCCGTCGGGGCATCATTCGCATCGTCCCAGGTCCAAAACTTGGGCGGTGTATAGAGGATTTGCTCGTTCATTTTGACCTCAGATCGCGGTATTTCCTTATCGGAGATCAGCTAGTTGCTGTTTGAAACCGGGACAACTCTCGCGATCTCACAGACTTTTGTGCGCCTGCGCACCATTCAGGTTTGAAATGCGGCACTCCCCTTCGCCATCTATCGCATTATATCGAAATCACCTTCTGAAAGACGACGTTGAAAGAGGACGTTTATGACCTACACCGCTCCCGCCGGCACCTCGGTCGGCCATGTTCACCTGAAAGTATCCGACCTTGATCAGTCAATCGCGTTCTACTCAGGCGTTCTCGGGTTTGAACTGCAACAGAAATTTGGACACGGCGCCGCCTTCCTGTCGGCGGGCGGGTATCACCATCATATCGGGCTGAACACTTGGGAAAGTCGCGGAGCTGCACCGCCACCGCCGGGCCGTACCGGCTTGTATCACACCGCTTTTCTCTATCCGTCGCGCGAGGACTTGGCCAAAGCCGTGGCACGCGTGATAGAAAGCGGTGTTCCTTTGACCGGCGCGGCTGACCACGGAGTTAGCGAAGCTGTGTACCTCAACGACCCGGACGGCAACGGAGTCGAGATTTACCGTGACCGCCCGCAAGAGGAATGGCCGCGTGACCGCGACGGGAGATTGGAAATGGTCAATGCTCCGCTCGATATCCTGACCCTATTGCGCGACTACGACCTTACGCCAGACTGACCTGAAATCGGTTGCCTGCGCCAAGACCTTCCGTCATGATCTCGCGAGGGAGGATCAAGATGCGTAAATTCCTAGTCGTACTTGACGAGAGCCGCGAATGCTTGAACGCAATGCGTTTCGCCGCGATGCGCGCCAATCACACAGGTGGCGGCGTAACGGTTTTATCGGTCATCCCCCCGGAAGAGTTCAACCACTGGATCGGCGTCAGCGATATCATGCGGGAAGAGGCCCGCGAACGGATCATCGTTCACTTCGAAGTCTTTGCCAAATGGATGCGAGATCGTCAGAAAATCGATCCGGAACTTGTCATCCGTGAAGGTGAGCCCGTCAAAGAGATCATGAAGCAAGTGGAAGAAGACTCCGAAATCGGTGTTCTCGTGCTTGGCGCGGGTACGGGCAAGGGCGGGCCGGGTCCTCTGGTTACCCAACTGTCCAAGAATTCGGGAACTTTGCCGATACCTCTGACCGTTGTACCGGGCGACATGTCGAAAGATCGGTTGGAAGCGATCACCTGACAATAGTTTAGAAACATTCTAAATATTGACTTACTGCCCCTGAAGGCGCATATCAAAGGCCTGATAAAGGGGTCCGATATGTTCATCCAAACCGAATCCACACCAAACCCGGCGACGTTGAAATTTCTGCCTGGCCAGACCGTTCTCGAAGAGGGCACCGCCGACTTCCCCTCGGCCGATGCCGGCGAGACTTCGCCGCTGGCCCAGCGCCTGTTCGCCGTAGCCGGTGTGACGGCTGTATTTTTCGGTCGCGACTTCGTCACCGTGACGAAGACCGAAGATACCGCATGGGAGCATCTTAAACCCGCTCTTCTTGGCGCGATCATGGAACATTTTCAATCGGGCCAGCCCGTGATGGCGGGGGAAGCGACCGCGCCGTCTGGCCATGCCGATCACGATGGTCCGGATTCTGAGATCGTCAAGCAGATCAAGGAACTTCTGGACACCCGCGTCCGCCCCGCTGTGGCTCAGGATGGCGGCGACATCACCTTCCACGGCTTTGAACGCGGCGTGGTCTACCTGCACATGCAGGGCGCCTGCGCCGGCTGCCCGTCCTCGACCCTGACGCTGAAAATGGGCATCGAG
>JABAOD010000763.1_pt1 | contig 16472 bp, 17 predicted proteins | sample 7062151 | NCBI WGS metagenome assembly JABAOD01 (sample SAMN14538626, study PRJNA623070) | marine sediment metagenome | biome: marine biome [ENVO:00000428]; feature: marine pelagic biome [ENVO:01000023]; material: deep marine sediment [ENVO:00002113] | place: India: Gulf of Khambhat ... | reverse complement strand
TTTCGTGCCCGCCCTCCTGCACCCAGGGCGGCATGGCCGCATCCAGCCCGGTGGCGCCGGCGGTGTAGGTGTACATGTCGGCGGTGATGCTCAGCCCCTCGGCGCGGGCGGCTTCGACCCGGGCGAAGACGTCGTTGAGCTTGCCCCAGTTTTCCTGGCCCGCCGCCTTCAGGTGGTAGATCTCGGCCGGAATGTTCGCCTCACGCGCGATGGTGATCAGCTCGTCCACGGCCTCGAGCAGCCGGTTGCCCTCGCTGCGGATGTGCGAGATGTACATGCCGCCGTATTCCGCGGCGACCTTGGCTAGCTCGATCAGCTCCTCCGTGTCGGCGTAGAATGCGGGCGCATAGATGAGCGATGAGCCGACGCCGAGGGCGCCCTCCTCCATGGCGCTTCGCACCAGCGCGCGCATCTCCTCCAGCTCGTCGGGCGTGGGCGCCCGGTCCTCGTAGCCGAGCACGTGAATGCGCACGGTGGTGGCGCCGACGAACGAGGCGACGTTGGTCGAGATTCCACGCTCGACCAGGTGGTCCAGATATTCACCGAGGGTGGTCCAGGTCACGTCGTACTTGATGTCGGCCTGGCGCTCCACCATCTCCTGCTTCATCGCGTCATTCAGCGGGCCCATCGACCACCCCTCGCCGAACACCTCGAGGGTGACCCCCTGGCGGATGTCGCTCTGGGAGCGGCCGTCCTCGATCAGCGATTCCGTCGCCCAGCTCAGCATGTTGATGAAACCGGGCGCCACGGCGTGGCCCGTCGCATCGATCTCCGTCACGCCGCGGGCGCGGCCCAGGTCGCCGACGCCAGCAATAGTGTCGCCGTCGATGGCGACGTCGCCGACCAACGGCGGGCCGCCGCTGCCGTCGTAGATGGTGCCGCCGCGGATGATGACATCGTACTGCGGGGCGGACGTGCAGGCGAAAACGAACATGGAAGCGAAGAGCAGGCCGCGATTAGAAAACATATAGACCTCTCAGGGCGCGGGCTTCCCGAAAACGCGGGTGCGTTGATTCGCGTGAATTAGGGCACGAGCGACGTGGGCCGCGAGAGCGCCCACGACACCTTATTATCGCGTCGCGCACGCCGCGGCAATGGTCTCGGTAGACAGTAGGCGGTAGGCAGTGCGTATCGATGCCTACCGCCTGCCGAACCTCACTTGCCGATGCAGAAATCGGCGAAGACGCGCGCGAGCAAATCCTCCGGCGCGATGATGCCGATCAGTTCCTCGAGCGACCCGACCGCGGCCCGCAGGTGCGTGGCGGCCACCTCGGGCGCCGTGCCTGACTCGCGGGCCTGCAGAAAGGCGCTCACCTCGGAGCGCGCGTCGCGCAGCGCCCGCGCATGGCGCCGCCCGGTGACCAGCGGCATCTCGCCCGCCACGGCCAGCGCACCGGCGAAGACCGCCTGCACCAGTCGATCGCGAAGGGCGCCCAGACCTTCGCCGGAAACTGTGGAGACGAAGACTTCCGACGCGTCCGTCGCCGACCGGCTCGGCCCGGCGCCAAGGTCGGTCTTCGTGCGAACCAGGATCAGCACGCCGCTCTGCAGGCCGCCAACAAACTGGCGTTCCTCCTCGGTCAGGGCTCGGCCGGCCTCGGCGCAAAAGAGGACGACGTCGGCTCCGGCCAGATAGCGCCGCGCCACCTCGATGCCGACCCGTTCCACCCGGTCGGTCGACTCGCGCAGCCCGGCGGTATCCACGAGGCGAAACGGGTAGCCGCCCAGCGACACCAACGCTTCCACGGCGTCGCGCGTGGTGCCCGGCTCCTCGGTGACGATGACGCGCTCGAACCCGCAGAGCGCGTTGAACAGGCTCGACTTGCCGGCATTGGGTCGGCCGGCGATGACGGTGAGCGCGCCGTCGCGCAGCAGTTCGCCCTCAGCGGCGGTCTCCAATAGACGATCGATGCGGCGCGTCACGTCCGTCGCGGCGGCATCGATCTCTTCGGGGCGAACCGGCCCCTCGTCCTCCTCGGGGAAATCGATGTCGTAGGCGAGCAGCGCCTCACAGCGCAGGATCGAGTCGCGCAGCTCCTCGATGCGGCGCGACAGACCCCGGTCGAGCTGGTCGACGGCGGCGCGATGCTGGGCCACCGACCGCCCCTCGACCAGGTCGAGCACCGCCTCGGCCTGCAGCAGGTCGAGCTTGCCGTTGAGGTAGGCCCGGCGCGTGAACTCGCCGGGCTGGGCGGGCCGGGCGCCGGCGGCGTAGAGCGCGTCGAGGACGAGCTGCGGCCCGAGCGGTCCGCCGTGACAGCTCAGCTCGAGCATCTCTTCGCCCGTGTAGCTGCGCGGCGCCGGGAAGTGGGTGGCGAGGACCCGGTCGACCCGCGCGCCCGTCTCCGGGTGGCGCAGCCAGCGAAGCGTTGGGTGCCGCTCCGGCAGATTGCCTTCAAGGGTGCGGGCGATGAGGCGTGGCACCTCGGGGCCCGAAGCGCGGATCACGGCGAGGGCGGCGCGGCCTGGCGCGGTGGAGATGGCGGCGATCGTGTCGCTGGAGTGTGCTTCCATCTTCTGACCTGGCGTGGCCTGAGTACCCGCGCCGCCTGAATGACGCCGCCTGGCTACCCCTTGGCCTTGGCCGGCGCCGGTTCCCCTGCGGCGGCGCGTCGCTCCTTCGCCAAGTAGAGCTGCTGGGGCAGCGACGCCAGGTTCATCGTCGCGTAGTAGAGGTTCAGGCCGGACGCGAAGTTCAGGAACAGGACGGTGAGCATGATCGGCATCACCCACATCATCATCTTCATCTGTGGGTTGCTCTGCGGCATCGAGCGCTGCCCCACCCATTGCAGGAAGAACAGCGAGGGCCCCATCAGCACCGGGATGATGTACAGCGGGTCGGGACGTGACAGATCGGGCAGCCAGAGGAACGGCACGCCGCGGAACTCGATCGTGTCGCGGAACACGAAGAACAGCGCGATCAGGATCGGGAAGGGGAGGAGCATCGGGAGACAGCCGCCCAGCGGGTTGATCTTGTGCTCCCGATACAGCTTCAGCATCTCCTGCTGCAGCTTCTGCGGCTCGTTCTTGTACTTGGTCTGGATCTCCTTCATCAACGGCTGCACCCGCATCGTCGCCATCTGCGAGCGCATGCTCTTCTGATAAAGCGGGAACAGGATGACGCGGATGCCGATGCCGAACAGAATCAGGATCCAGCCGTAGTTCAGCTGCAGCGCCCGGTGCATACGGACCAGCAGCCAGACGATAGCCGCGGCCAGGGGCCGCAGCACCGGCTGGGCCCACTTGTAACCGTACGGCGTCACCTGATCGAGGTCGCGCCCGACCGCAGACAGCCGCTCGAAGTCCTGCGGGCCGATGTAAATGCTGTAGGCGAACCCCCCGGTCCGGCTCACCGGAAAGCTCGCGACGCCCCGCGCCCGGTAGGGCTCGGCCAGCCCGTCGATCAGCACGCCGCCGAACCGCCGGTCCTCGCCCGCCTCCGGAGGCAAGACCACAGCCGCCACGAAGTATTTGGTCTGCACGGCCACCCAGTCGAACGGGCCGTCGAGGGTGACCCGCTGGCCGGATGCCACATCCTTGACCTTCTGGCTCTTCACCCCGTTCAGCCCCTTCGCCGCGAAGGCCAGGTTCGATTTGTAGTCCTCTTCGGGATCCCACTCGTTGCTCACCAGGCCCGGCCCCAAGCCCAGCAGCCACCAGCCGGTCGGCGGCGCTCCGATCAGGCGCCCTTCGATCCCGAGCAGGTGGCGATCGGGCTGGAACACGTAGCGCAGCTCGACGCGGAAGCCGGTGCCGGGGTACTCATAGGCGAGCCGGAGCAACTCCGGTTCACCGCCGGGGGCGAGGGTGAGACCCTCGGCCGGCGTGATCTCGAAATTCACGTTTCGCAGGTCGAGCGTGTCTTCACCGACCACCCACTGGTGAGTGAAGAAGTCCTCGGCCCCGGCCGGTACGAGCTGGACCGTGCGGCCCCGACGGCCGGGAGCCAGCGACTCGAACCCGAGCATCTCCGCCGAAACCAGGCGGCCGCCGCGCTGGGCGAACCCGAGCCGGTACAGGGGCCCCGTCACCCAAACCGTGTCCTCGGCGGCGACGGCCGGCCGCGCGATGGGCAGGGCCAGGGTGTCCTGCAGCGGCGCGGGCAGCTCCGGGCGTATCGCCGGGGGCATCGAGTCGGGGCGCCTCGCTTCGGGCGGGGCGGCCACGCTCTCCGGGGCGGCAGGCGGCGGTGGTGTCGGGCCCGAGCGCGCCCTCGGGTGGACGCGCCGGTGGGAACATCAGGTTCACTAGGTAGACCACGGCCATCATGAGAACGACGGCGAGGATGAGGCGCTTCTCGGTCCCCATGCTAAGGCACCGGGTCGTAGCCGCCTGGGCGGAAGGGGTGACAGCGGAGCAGGCGACGGCCGGCGAGCCAGCTCCCTTTGAGCGCGCCGTGCCGTTGTAACGCCTCGATAGCGTACTGGGAGCAGCTGGGCGTGTACCGGCAGGCCGGCGGCAGCCAGTGCGAGATGCCGACCTGATAGCCGCGGACCAGCATCACGAGGAGCCGTGCCAGCATATCTCTATCGCCAACTGTTTGATCTCGTTTGCCAGCTCGGCGAAGTCGGCATCGTAGGCCTCGGGTCGAGCCTGAATCAAAATGTCGAACCTCGCGTCGCCATCCCAGCAGCGCGGCAGCAGCTCGAGCCGCGCCGCCTCACGCAGCCGCCGTTTGAGACGGTTGCGGTCGACAATCTTATGCGCATGCCGTGGAATCACCAGCGCCACCCGGGGGCGCAAAAGAGGGGAAGCGGCGACGAACACGTCCAGATGGTCCGTCCGTTTGCGCTTCCCCCGACGATACAGCGCCCGGATCTCCGACCGCCGCCGGATCCGGGCGTCACGTGGAAACCGGTACCGGCGTCCCGCTGGCCGTTCTACTTCTTGGGAGTCGTCGCCGCGAGGCGGTTGCGGCCCTTGCGACGGCGCCGCGCCAGGATCTTGCGTCCCGATTTCGTCCTCTGGCGTGCCCGGAAGCCGTGCTTGCGCAGACGCCTCCGGTTGCGAGGGCGGTAAGTCGGTTTCATGGGGTCGGCCCCTCGATCTCCTTGACAAGCAAAGACTTCCCAGCGGAAAACAGGAAGGCCGAATATAACGCTTCGCCGCCCCGCCGATCAAGCCGGGGCGTCTCGTCAGATGCCCGACACGGCTCCAATCAACGAGCGCAGCCCCAGCAGGGCCGCCACCAGCACCATCGTGGCCCCCAGAGCGTTGCTGAGCGGACCGTTCGCCCGAGGCCCGAGCAGCCGCCGGTCGTTGGCCACGTAGAGAAGGAAGACGGCGATGACCGGCAGCAAGAGCCCGTTCGCGGCCTGGGCGAACAGAATCGCGGCGATGGGGCGAATCGCCAGAGCGGACAGGGCCACGCCGACCAGCATCACCGGCACCCAAACGCCGCGCGCCGCCGCCGACCGGAGGTCGCTCGGCCAGCCCAGCACACCGCAGGTGGCGTAGGCGGCGGCCAGCGGCGCCGTCACGGCCGACGAGAGCCCGGCGGCCAGCAGCCCACAGGCGAAGAAGCCACGGGCCCAGCGGCCCAGCAAGGGCTCGAGCGCCCCGGCCATGTCCGCCGCTGATGTCACCTGGACCACGGCCGGCGAAGCTGCCGCCGTGACCAGCACGGCGATCGAGATGACACCGCCCAGCGAAACCGAGACGACCGTGTCGGCGCGCGCTGTGTCCAGACGCGCGGCGCCTTTCCAACGCTCGCGCACCGCCGAGGCGTGGAGAAACAGGTTGTAGGGCACCACGGTCGTGCCTACGAGTCCCAGCGCGGTCAGCAACGCGGCGCGATCGCCGAGCCCCCGCGGCACCAGCCCATTCAACAGGCTGCCGGGACTCGGCCCCAGGGCCACGGCCGTTGCCAGAAACACCACGCCCATCGTGGCCACCATCGCCACCAGCGCCCGCTCTACCCAGCGATAACGTCCCGACCAGAGCAGCGCGAACGCCAGCGCCCCCAGCAGCGGGCCCCAGACCCGCGAGCTGCCGCCGAGCAGCTCCTCCAGCCCCAGCGCACCACCCACCAGGTTGCCGGTTTGATAAGCCGCGTTGCCGATGAGGATCGCGCCGACCACCAGGCCCGCCGTAACGGCCCGTGGCACGCCCCGGCTGAAGCGCCGCCGCATCGCCTCGCCTAGGCCCATACCACCCACCACGCCCAGCCGCGCCGACATCTCCTGCAGCACCATCGTCGCCGCGACCGCGAAGCCGAGAGCCCAAATCAGCGCGTAGCCGTGGCGCGCGCCGGCCACAGTCGCCGTCGTCACTGTGCCGGGCCCGATAAAGGCGGCGGCCACGACCACGCCCGGTCCCAGACGCAGATCACGCAGCCGCATCGATCCGCTGGCAGAGAGAAACGGTTATTTGCCGCATGACATGCCCATCACGTTCGTGAGCGCTTGACATCTCCTGAAGGCGGTCTCTAAGATGGCGCGCGGCTCACCTGCAGTCGCAGCTCACAACAACTTGTTAACGATAACTCTTCCCAACGCGCTCGATTCATGGAGCTGACCGCGCAGGAAGCCTGGGCGAAAATCCTCGAGAGCGCCAGAGTCAGGCTTCCTGGACACAGCTTCCACACCTGGCTCGCGCCGACCCGAGCCATCGCGCTATCCGAGGACACCCTCGTCGTCGCAGCGCCCAGCGACTTCGCCGCCGAGTGGATCGAGGACAAATACGGTGACCTGCTGGTCTCCCTGGTTCATCTTCTGCTGGGCGACCGCTTTAAGCTCACCATCGAAGCGCGCGCCGCCGGCCTCAGCGCCCAGGCACCCGACGCCATCCCGGTCGCGGACCTGGAAGAACTGCGCGACCCGCCGCCGCCCGAGTCGCCAGGCGCGGCCGTTCCATCAGGGACAGTCGTAGGCGAGCTCAACGCCCAGCTCACGCTGGAGCGCTTCGTGGTCGGCCGCAGCAACGAGTTCGCTTTCGCCCTCTGCCAGGCCGTCGCTGATGCGCCCGGCCGCCAATACAACCCGCTGTTCATTCACGGCGGCGTGGGGTTGGGCAAGACCCACCTGCTTCAGGCGATCGGCAACCACGTGCGGAACAAGTTCCCCGGCCTGAAGATCGCCTATCTGCCGAGCGAGCAGTTCACCAACGAGCTGATCGCAGCGATCCGTAACCGCCGTACCGCGCACTTTCAGGCTCGGTACCGCAGCGTCGACGTGTTGCTCATCGATGACGCGCACTTCTTGGCTGGCAAGCACAGTACACAAGAGGAGTTCTTTCACACCTTCAACACCCTGTACGACGCCCGCAAACAGGTGGTCCTGGTCAGCGACCGCGCCCCCCAACAGATCGCCGCCCTCGAGGAACGTCTGATCTCGCGGTTCGCCTGGGGTGTGGTCACGGAGATCGCGCGGCCCGACTTGGAAACCCGGATGGCGATCCTGCAGCGCAAAGCCGTCGAGCAACAGCTGGACCTCGGCGAGGACGTACTCCTGTTTGTCGCCGAGCGCTGCCGCTCTTCGGTACGGGAACTGGAAGGCGCGTTGATCAAGCTGCTGGCGTTCAGCTCGCTCGCCAAGCAGCCGATCACAGCGGAGCTGGCCCGCTCGCTCGTCGGAAGCTCGCTCGCCCCCCACCGGGATCTCTCCGCGGACGAGATCGACCAGGCCGTCGCGCAGAGCTTTGGCTTCACCGTCGAGGAGCTGCGCTCGAAGAGCCGGCGCCGGCAGCTGGCGGACGCCCGCGCCGTAGCCATGTACCTGGAGCGCTCCTTGCTCGAGCTCTCCTATACCGAGATTGGAAAGCGCTTCGGCGGCCGCGACCACTCCACCGTCATCCACTCGATACAGAAGGTGGAACGGCAGCTCGGCGACGACTCCGAGTTCCGCCGCCGCCTGGACGGCCTGCGTGCGCGACTCCGGTGAGCGTACGGCCAGCCGTACCGGCGCCGCGCTCTGTGGATCGCCCCTGTGGATTGCCCGTGCGCAACCGGGAACGCGAGGGGGCTTTCCCCGGAGCGCCGCGCCTTTCCACCTGAAAGCCCCATCCTTTCCACAAGCCCCCGACCTGCCAAGAGAAAGCTCGCGCAGGTGGCAGGCGCCGCACGGCGGCCTACTTGCCCACCAATCCACACTCCTGCTAGTACTACTATCGAGATTACATAAGGAGCATCAGACAGAGACCCGGCCGGGGATAATCAGCCAAGCCCCCCTTACCCGAACCAGGTGAGCCACGATGAAGGTCACGATCACACGGGAGAACTTCCATAAGGGCTTGTCCGCCGTAGCGGCCACCATCCCGACCCGCACGACCCTGCCCGTGCTCTCGAACATCCTGGTGGAGACGCTCGAGGACGGCCTGCAGGTGCGGGGGACCGACCTCGACATCTCAGTCAGCGTCCAGACGTCGGCGGACGTGCAACGCCAGGGAGCAGTCACCCTGCCTGCCAAGAAGGTGGCGGACATCGCCCGAGAGCTGCCGGATGCCCCGGTGGAGCTGCAGTCGGAGGGCGGAAGGGTGGCTCTCGTCTGTGGGAAATCGCGCTTCAAGCTGAACAGCCTTCCCAGTGAGGAGTACCCGTCCTTTCCGGACGTCCCCTTCGAGGAAGGGTGGACGCTGCGCAGCGGTGATCTGCAGCGTCTGAGCGCCCACACCAGCTTCGCCGTGTCGAACGAGGAGACGCGCCCGGTGCTGAACGGTGTCCTCTGGCAGGTGCGCGGCGATGACATGCTGATGGTGGCCACGAACGGGCACAGGCTCGCGAAGATGGGCGTCAAGGTGGAGAACGTCGGTGCGGGCGAGCAGGATCTGATCGTGCCTCCCAAGGCGTTGCAGCAGGTGGAGCGGCTGTTCGGCGAGGCTGAGGAACTGGAGATCGGGCGGTCGGAGAGCCACCTGGGCTTCCGCGCCGAGCGAGCGGAGGTGTACACGCGGCTGATCGAGGGTCCTTATCCGAACTACGAGCAGGTGCTGCCGAAGAACAACGACAAGCAGTGCGTGGCGGACCGGGCCGAGTTGACGGCGGCGATTCGGCGCATGGCGGTAGTGGCCTCGGACCAGACGCACCGCGTACGTCTGAGCTTCGCTCCAGAGAAGTTGTCGTTGGCGGTGCAGACGCCGGACTTGGGCGAGGCGGCGGACGAAATTGAGATCCAGTACGAGGGCACGCCGCTGGACATCGGCTTCAACGCGCAGTACCTGCTGGAGGTCCTACGCTATATCTCGACGGACGAAGTGAGGATCTCGCTGAGCGCGCCGGAGCGGCCGGCCACTTTCGAGCCGGCGGGCGGTGAGCTTGACTTCCTCTGCTTGGTGATGCCGCTGCGGCTCATGGAATAGACGATGATCGGTAGGCTACCGTCTACCGGTCACTGCCCCTCGCCCCTCCTCTGGCGGTGCCGCTCAGCGTGTTGTTGGAGTAGTTCCTCGTACGTGACGCGCTGCTCGTCGGTGAGCGCCCCGCGGATGTCATCACGCAGCTGTTGCCGCAGCTCATCGAAGCGCGGCTTTGTCTCCCGCCACAGTGCCGAAGTCAGCTCGCGGTGGCGTTCCACGATGGCGCCGACCGTCTCCTGCTGAGCGGAGTCCAGCTGCAACTCGGTGGAGAGCCAGGCGAGGTAATCGCGACGCCGGTCGCGCTCGCCGCTGCGGCGGCCCTCGGGAGCGGCGGTGGCTTCGCGGCTGACCAGGATGCGGTCGATGGCGGCACCGCTGATCGCGCCCAGCAGCAAGGCGCCGATCAGCAATGCCATGGCCCAGGCCTTCGATTTACTGAACATGATCTCGACTAGCGTTCACGCGGTGCGGCCGGCCGTCGGGGCACGCTGCCGTTGCCGTTGAGCAATGCCGCCGCGAGCAACGCGTCGGCGTCGGGTTCGTTTCGGGCCACGAGCAGCGTAGGCAGTTGGCCGCGCTCGGCCGCCGCCACCACGTCCGCCTCCGTCGTGGCGCCGAGGCTGGGCTGGCCAGGCGCCCTCAGCTGCAGGGCGCCAAGGATCAGCAGCGCCGCCACGCTGGCCGCGACCAGGCCGGGGCGGGCCCACGCCGCCAGCACGTCCCACGAGGTCGCCGGGCGCCGCCGGCGCGCCAGCAGCGGCTCTGCGGCGGCCCGGATGCGATCCCGGGCGGCCCGCCGCTCGCTCTCGCTGCGCTGCGGCGCCCGCAGGTGCTCGAGCTCGACGATCCGCCCCTCGTCGCGTGGCTTCGACATCAGTCGTCCTCGCTCCTAGCTTCCGGTGCTTCCGCTTCGTACTCTCCCAGGCGCTCGCGCAGCAGGCGACGCGCTCGGGACAGGTGCGAGCGGCTGGTCCCTTCGGGTATTCGCAGCAACGCCGCGATCTCAGGGTGCGTAAAGCCCTCCAAGTCGTGAAGAATGACCACCGTCTCCAGCTCAGCCGGCAGGGTGGCCAGCGCCTGCCGCAGCCGCCGACGAAGCTCCGCCCGCTCCGCGTCGGCCCCTGGGCTCTCCCGACCGGCAGCTTCCACCGGCAGGCTGTCGGTCCGGCGCCGCGCCAGGTACTTGCGCCGGTTCAGCGCGGCGTTCACCAGCAGCCGGTAGAACCAGGGGCCGAAGGCGCTTCCCCGGCTCAGAGAGCCGATCCGCTCCAGAGCGCGCAGAAACGCATCCTGGACCAGGTCTTCGCTGTCCTCCACGTGCTGCAGGAAGCCGTAGGCGACGGCGAACGCCTGGTCGGCGTAGCGCTCGACCAGCTGGCCGAACGCCTCCCGGTCGCCGCGCCGCACGCGCTCGACCAGGAACGGCTCTTCGGTCTGCGGTGATTCCAGGTTCCGCGACCCCATGACGCCGCCTAATACCAACACCTGAGAGGGTGAAACCGTTGGGCCCGCCCGGGCCAATCCCCCGTTGCCCCCGAGCCCATCCTGGGCGCCTAGCGGACGGGGCCGAAAACGTCCGACCACAGGTCTCGGTCTTCCTGCACCCGGACGCGGTGAACCGCCACGCCGGCGGGCAGCCGCGCGCTGACACGCTCCAGGATGAACGCCGCCAAGTTCTCGGTGGTGGGAACGGCCGCGCCGGGCCGGAAATGCTCGACCGACGTGTTGATGTGCCGGAGGTGGAAGCGCGCGACGACTTCTTCCGCCAGGATGTCGTCGAGCTGGCCCAGATCCATGACCATCCCGGTTTCCGGGTCGATCGGCGCCGCGATGGTGACCTCGCAGCGGTAGTTATGGCCGTGGCCCTCGGGCAATGCGCAGTCGCCGAACCGGCGCCGGTTCTCCTCCTCGCTCCAGTCGGGACGGTGGTAGCGGTGCGAGGCGGAGAAGTGCACGGCGCGCGTGAGGTAGCCGGTCGTCATGAGCGATTTGCTTTTTTCCCAATGCATCGAGGTGGCAGCCACGCCGGGTTGAGACCGGGTGTAAGTTAGATGTCGTGGTGCCCCGGAGCCACGGTCGAGCCGTAGATGGGCTCGGTGCGCCGCATTCTCCCAAAGGGCGCGCCGGTTGGCTATGTTTGTGACCATGGACGCGACGCCGCCCGCCGAGCAAAGGTCCCCCACGCTCAACCCGATCTTCGAGCCGCGCTCGATCGCGGTGATTGGGGCGAGCCGCCGCCCCGACACGATCGGCTATCAAATTTTGGACAGCCTGATACGCTGCGAATACACGGGCGCGGTCTATCCGGTCAACCCGAAGGCCCGCGTGGTGCACTCGATGCGCGCCTACGGCTCGATCTCGGAGGTGCCCGAGGCGGTGGACCTGGCGGTGATCGTGGTGCCCAAGGAGCAGGTGGTCGGCGTGGCGGACGAGTGCGGCGCCCTGGGGGTCGCCGGGCTGGTGGTGATCTCGGCGGGCTTTCGCGAGGTGGGCGGCGAAGGGGTGGAGCGCGAGCGGCGGCTGATGGAGGTGGTTCGCAAGCACGGGATGCGCATGGTGGGGCCGAACTGCATGGGGGTGCTGAACACCGACCCGGCCGTCTCGATGAACGCGACCTTTGCGCCGACGGCGCCGCCGCCGGGCAACGTCGCATTCCTGAGCCAATCGGGCGCGATGGGCGTGACCATCCTCGACTATGCGCGAGAGTACGGGATCGGGGTGAGCAAGTTCATCAGCTTGGGGAACAAGCCGGACATCTCGGGCAACGACGTGCTCGAGTACCTGCGGGACGACGAGCGCACGTCGGTTATCCTCATGTACCTGGAGAATTTCGGGAACCCGCGGCGCTTCACCCGCATCGCCCGGGAGGTGACGCAGCTCAAGCCGGTGGTGGCCGTCAAGGCGGCCCGGACCGGGGCCGGAGCCCGGGCCGCGACCAGCCACACGGGTGCGATGGCGGGGCTGGATGTGGCTACCGATGCGCTCTTCGCGCAGTGCGGCGTGATCCGCGTGGACGCCGTGGAGGAGCTTTTCGACATGGCCATGGGCTTCGGCAACGCGCCGCTTCCCAAGGGCGATCGGGTGGCGGTGGTCACCAACGCGGGGGGGCCGGGCATCATCATCGCCGACGCGCTCGAATCGCAGCAGCTGCGAGTGGCGGAGTTGAGCGAGACGACCCAGTCGCGGCTGCGGGAGGCGCTTCCCGAAGAGGCGGCCGTCACCAACCCGGTGGATATGATCGCCAGCGCCGACGCCGACAGCTACCGCGCGGTGCTGGAGATCGTGCTGGACGACCCTGGGGTCGACGCCATCATCGCGTCGTTCGTGCCGCCGCTGGGCGTGCAGGCGGAGGATGTGGCCCGGGCGATCACCGACACGGCGGCGGGCCGCGAGGAGCCGGCGCTGGCCGTGCTCATGGGCCGCAAGGGGCTGGACGAAAGCCGGGCGCTGCTGCACGCGGCGAGTGTGCCGGCCTTCATCTTCCCAGAGTCGGCGGTCCGGGCGCTGGTGGGGATGGATCGCTATCGGCGGTGGTTGGAGCGACCGAGCGGCCGAGTGCGCCGCTTCGATGACGTCGATGGCCAGCGGGTTCAAGCGATCGTGGAACGGACGCTGGCCGCCGGGCGAGCCCGGCTGAACGAGGCCGAGGCGCTCTCGTTGCTCGAGGCGTGCGGGGTGCCGGTGGTCCCGAGCCGGGCGGCGGCGGATGCCGATGCGGCGGTGGAAGCGGCGAAGTCGGTCGGCTTCCCTGTCGTGCTGAAGGCGATGGCACCACGCGTTTCGCACAAATCGGATGTCGGCGGCGTCATCGTCGGCCTCCAATCGGCCCGAGAGGTCCGGGGCGCGTATTATGAGATCACGGATCGGTTGGCCGAAGTGGGAGTGACCGATGACGATGTCGACGGCTTGCTGGTGCAGCAGATGGTTCGCGGCGGCCGCGAGGTGATCATCGGCACGGTGTTCGATCCGAGCTTCGGGCCGATCATCATGTTCGGGCTCGGCGGGATCTATGTGGAGGCGCTGGGCGATGTGGTCTTCCGTGTCCACCCGGTGACCGACGTGGATGCCGCGGAGATGATTCGGCAGGTCAAGGGCTACAAATTGCTCGAAGGCGTGCGCGGCGAAAAACCGGTTGACTTCGAAGTCTTGCAGGAAACGATTCAGCGCATCAGCCAGCTCGTTGGCGACTTTCCGCAAATCAGCGAGCTCGACATCAACCCCTTCGTCGTCTTCGAGCCCGGCGCGCGGCCGCTGGCTGTGGACGCCCGGGTGGTTCTGTCGCAAGAGGCGGTGCACGAGGCGCGGCGCGCCCAGCCGGCCGCGGCGCGATGATGGCCCGCAACTGCCCCCGTTGTTTCGCCCGGATCGAGGGTGAGGCCGAGACCTGTGGGCATTGCGGGTACGCCTTGAGGCCGGCGCCACAGGACCCTTACAGGCCGCTCGCCCCGGCCGTCGACCGCGACGTGGTCGCGCAGCCTATCGCACCGGATCCCGGCGCCCGGGCCGGCGACGTCGCCGCCACCGCCGCACCGCCCTGGGAGATGCGCCGGGCGCTCGGCTTCTGGAGAGCGCTCTGGCTCACCTGGCGCGATAGCGTGTTCATTCCCGTCCCCTTCTTCCGGCGTCTGCCTCCGCGCTCGGGCCAGGGGCCGGCCCTGGGCTACGCGATCCTGCTGGCCTTGATCGGTTTCCTGTTCAGCTCCTACTGGAGCGTCGTGGAGGGTTTTCTTGCCGGCAGCGAAACCCAGGAGGGCGGGCCGCTGCTGATCCTGGTGGGCAGCTTCGTAGCCCTGCTCCTCGTTCTGATCGTCCTCATCCCCCTGTACGTCGGTCTGCTCTACGCGTTGGTGGCGATCATCCACCTCGGGTTCCTCGTGGTGGGTGCCGGCCGTCAGGGCTTCGAGGCCACGTTTCGCGCGGTCGCCTATTCGTCGGGGACCGCCGCTTTCGCGATCTTCCCATTCTTCGGCCCGGTGCTGAGCAGCATCTGGTGGATGGTGCTGATCTTCATCGCCGTACGCGAGACGCAGCGCACCACCAACGGGCGGGCCACGCTGGCCTTCTTGATCCCGGTCGCCGTGCTCGTCGCACTCGGCGCCTTGCTGGCTCTGTTGCTTCAGGCGCTGATCTCGAGCCTCGAGCTGCCGGTCGCCGCCTGAGACTCACCCAACGGTCGATGTCGCCTACGCCGAGGGCCGTCGCAGCTCTCCGCCCGCGCCGCGGCCGTATCGCGGGGGAACCGGCTCCGGTCGGCCTGAGTTTTCTTAGTGAGCCGCAGGCGCCTCGCCAGAGAGTCGCGGTGAACGCGCCTTGACGTCGCTGGGCTCAGACCAGACTAAACGCAGACGAAGGACAGAAGTCGAATGCTGAAGTTCGGGTCTTGGATCGTGGCGCTCATGACCGCGGGAGCCGGGTTCGGCTCCGCCTCCACAGGCTTCCAACAGGGGGCCGAGAAGCCGGCCGTGGTGGAGGTGGAGGTGGCGGACAACGCAGTCGTAGAGATCGAGATCGTCGAGTTCACCTTTCAAGCGGATACGGTCCGGGTCACGCCGGGCACGGTCGTCCGCTGGGTCAACCGGGACCAGGTCGCTCACACCAGCACGGCGGAGCAGGGCGAATGGAAGTCGCCACTACTTGGGCCGGGCGAGAGGTTTGAGCAGAAGTTCGACGAAGAGGGAAAGTATCCGTACTACTGCACGCCACACCCGTTCATGCGCGGAGTCGTGATCGTGGCGCCATGATCGAATCCTCCCACAGCCACAAAGGATCTGTAGAGAAGGGCAACACCCATTCGGCTCGGCCCCAACCCAGCCATCCTTTTGTAAGGAGGGATGCTATGCAACGCCTCGTGCTACTCAGCCTCGCCTTCAGCTTCATCTTGCTCCCCGCTTGTGGTGGGGATAACGGACCTACCGACGGCGGCAACGGCGGCGGTACCGTGCCGGCCTCGATCGCCGCCATATCGGGGAACGGTCAGCGGGTGGCCGTTGGACGCCAGGCGCTCGCCGCGCTGACGGTCCGGGTCAGGGACTCGCAGAACCGCAACGTGCCGAACGCGCGGGTCAACTGGTCGGTCACCGCGGGGGGCGGATCGGTTTCGAACGCCTCTACGACCACGAACAGCAACGGTGAGGCCTCCGTCACACTGACCGCCGGCTCTGGCGCTGGCGACAACACGGTTTCCGCCACGGTGGAAGGTACCGCCCTGGCGCCCGCCACCTTCACGATTCGAGGTGTGGTCGCCGCGGCGGCGACGAAACTGTCCGGCGACAATCCCCAACAGATGGCGCGCATATCCCAGCCGCTCGCCGCGCCCTTCGTACTGCGCGTGACGGCCGGAGACGGCGGCCCCGTGCCGAACCTCCCGGTGGACTGGCAGGTCACGGCTGGGGGCGGCACGCTCTCGATCACCAGCACGACCACGGATGCCGACGGGCGGGCCTCGACGATCCTGACGCTCGGCCCAACGCCGGGCGCCAACTCGGCCAGCGCCACGGCCAGCGGGCTGGCCGCCCAGACGTTCAACGCGATGGGCACGGCGCCGGTCGGCGTGACGGTGGAGATGCTGAACATCGCCTTCGTCGCGCCGGCACCGTTCAGCGGCGACGACATCACGATCATGCTCGGCGACACCGTCATCTGGGTAAACAAGGATGCCGTACTCGAAGGGCACACGGCCACCTCCACCAGCACNNCCGGCGCGAGCGGCGGGCTGGTCTTAGACTACAGATGGGGGCGGCGTTTCGGCCGCCCCCTTTTTCCACGCCGCTTCCCACGATCGCCGTGGAAAACGCGGGGCGAAACGTCCCTGTCCGCAGCGCGAAGCTGGCCAGATCCCTTCATGTTCCCCATCTTGTATCCCCTCGTCGACCAAGGACTTCTCGGCTCGGAGGCCTCAACCCATGGGCACGATCTGGAAAGGCGCCATCAGCTTCGGTCTCGTCAACATCCCGGTGCGCGTCGAGAGCGCCACGCGCGACAACTCCCCCAGCTTCCGCATGCTGCACGGCAAGGACAACTCGCCCATCCGCACGGTTCGGGTGTGCCAGGCGGAGGACGAGCCGGTGGAGTACAAGGAGCTGGTCAAGGGCTACGAGTACGAGCCGGGCCACTATGTGATCCTGGACGACGATGACTTCCAGCAGGTCGCGCTGCAGGTGACGCGGACGATCGACATCATG
>JABAOD010001243.1_pt1 | contig 16483 bp, 13 predicted proteins | sample 7062151 | NCBI WGS metagenome assembly JABAOD01 (sample SAMN14538626, study PRJNA623070) | marine sediment metagenome | biome: marine biome [ENVO:00000428]; feature: marine pelagic biome [ENVO:01000023]; material: deep marine sediment [ENVO:00002113] | place: India: Gulf of Khambhat ... | reverse complement strand
TTCGGTGGCGTGCAGTACGACAGCCCGATTCGCGGCGCGCTCAAGACCGCGCTCGCCCCCATCAAGAGCGCGATCGCAGCGCTGTTCGATTCGCCGCGGACCCAGGCGATAGTCTTGATCGTGATCTGCGGACTACTGATCTATGCAGCGCTGATGATGCTGGTACGCGTCATGCGCCGGGCTATGCACTCGCGCGTAGAATCCATCGTCTCGCGGGGGCTTCACCAGGCACCGGTCTTCGCCATCGTGGTCGGTATCCTCGCCACCGTGATGGTGCAGTCCAGCTCGATCACCACCTCGCTGCTCGTGCCGCTGGCCGGGGCGGGGATCATCACGCTACAGCAAGCCTTTCCGATAACAATCGGCGCGAACATCGGCACGACGGTGACGGCGCTGATGGCGGCGCTGGCGGCGACGGGACCCAACGCGCGCTGGGGTGTGACGATCGCGCTGGTGCACTTGCTTTTCAATTTCAGCGCCACCGTGCTTATCTTTCCGTTAGGCGCGGTCCGCAATATTCCGCTGACCGCCTCGCGACGTTTGGCCGCGATCGCCGTCAACTCCAAGCGGTGGGCGATCTTCTATGTGATTGTCCTGTTCTACGGACTTCCTGCGATATTCGCGGTACTGAACCGGCTACTCGGGTAGCTGGAGGTCAACATGCTTCGGGAACTGCTCAGCATCTTTCGGTCGGAAAAGCCGCTGGCCGCCATGGGCGAGAATTTCGCCCGAATGCTGCAGATGACCTACCAGATGACGCTGACCGCCGGCGAGATCTATTTCGGCGAGGCCTCGGCACCCGACGAAAGAACGCAGGTCTACAAGCGCGACGTGGAGGTGAACAAGCTCGAGCGCGCTATCCGCCGACAGGTGATCGCCCATCTGTCGCTTCAGGGAAGCTCGCCTTCGCTTCCCTACTGCCTGCTGCTGATGAGCACGGTCAAGGATGTGGAGCGCTTGGGCGACTACGCGAAGAACCTCTCGGAGGTCCGAGACTACCACCCCGACCCCTTGCCCGATGACGAGATCGTGGGCGAGCTGCGGGAGATCCGCGCTGGCGTCGAGGCGGCGTTCGCTGTCACCTCCGAGGTGTTCGCCAGATCCGACCGTGAGCGCGCCATCACCCTGATCCGGCAAGGCCGCGACCTGGCTCACCGCTGCGACGCTCTGATCGAGCACGTGGCCCGGAGCGGTTACACCGCGCGTAACGCGGTCGCTGTAGTCATGGGCACCCGCTTCTACAAGCGCATCGGCGCTCACGTGCTCAACGTGCTTTCGAGTGTCGTTATGCCTTTGCACAAACTCGACTATTACGACGAGAAAGAGCTTTCGAAGAACGACTGAGTGCCGGGCTTGGTGACGACTTTCACACGGTCGTCAGCTAGGGAGCCCCGCCGCGCCAGCGCCGCGGGGCTCCCTTACCATCTCCATTGCTGTTTGCGGGGGCTATTACCCCCACCGACCGGTTAAGCGATCTTCTTCATCGCACCCTTTCGGACCAGAGCGAAAAAGACGTTGTTGAAGTTGTAGCTGGCCACCTTGGTGAACAGCTCGCGCGCCTTCTCGGTGTTGCCGGCAGCCTCGTAGGCTAGAGCGAGATGGTACGTCGTGTAGATGTTGCCCGGCGTGCCCCTGCTCGAGATGCGCCATAGCGTCCTGCGCTTTGCTTTGTTTCAGGCTGATAAAGCCCATGAGCTCGTGCGCCGGCTCGTTCTTGCGCGGGTTCTGGTCCGGCTCCAGATGCTGCATGGCTTCCTTGGCCCTCGCGGTGGCGGTGGCGAAGTCGCCCTTCCGCGCCGCGAGCCAGCCGGCAAACAGCGCGACATTGGACAGTTGACCGCGGCGGAACGCGTCCGTTTCAACCCGATCCGCCTCTTCCATCATTAGAGCCGTTCGCCGCTGGAGCGCTTTTTCGGCCTCGGTGTATTTGCCGGTGTGGAGGGCGATGATCGCCGTAGTGGAAAGGGCGTTGATCTTCAACCCCGTGGGCTCGGGTATCCCCATCCCGTCGATGTCGGCGACGAGCTTGTTGAGCTCATCCATCGCGGCTTGGGGCGCCCGGCGTGCACGCTCACCAGGGCTCGCCAAACTGCGTAGAAGGGCCGCTCGTTGGCCTTGCCGAGGGCGATCGCGGCCTCGTAATCGGCGCGCGCCTGGTCGTGATTGCCGAGGAAGGAGTTGACATGGCCCCGCTGCTACAGCGCCAGGCCCTTGGTCGGGTCGAACTCGGCGGCCGGGTGTAGGCCGTGCGTGCGGCTGAAGCTTGCCCTGCGCCCGGAAGACGTCTCCCTCACGACCCGCCGACGGGATCAGAGCGGCCCCATTTACAATCAATAACGAGTCGTGGAAAGCTTAGGCGCTGCGATGCGCGAGCGGTTGCGCCCGTGACAACGGCTGATATGGCCGCGCGCCGGAGTTGACCGTCACAGAGGAGAGACCCCGTGCAGTGGTGCCAAGCCGCTCTAGGCCCTCAGCTTTTCGAGTGACGGGATTCAATGTCAGGCTTGGCCAGGTCGCCTGAAAGCGCGCGGCCAGTCCCGACGACTTGGCAGGAAGAACGCACGCCCTACATTGGCTTCCATCCTCGTTCGCACAGCCCACCTAGAGTTGGAAACGCCGCACAGGAGGCCACCCACCATGTATTGGGACCACGGTGCTCATCTTCACAGGATCAGCGTGCTGGCGATGGTCCTCGCGCTGCTCGCGGCGCGAGGGGAAGAGATCGCCGGGCAGACGACATCGCTCGCCGAGCGAGTCGAGATCCGCCGGACAGCCTACGGCGTTCCCCACGTCCTCGCCGACGACCTCGCCGCCGCCTTCTTCGGCCTCGCCTACTGCCACGTCGAGGACTACGGCGAGCGCGTGGTGATGGGGCTGGTGCGGGCGCGCGGGGAGCTGGCCCGCTACCTGGGGCCGGACTCACTCGACGCCGACTTTCGCAACCGGCGGACCTTTGCGCGCGCCGTCGAGACGTATCACCTGCTCGACCCGGAGATGAGGGAAGTCTTCGCCGGCTACGCCGCCGGTGTGAACCACTACGTGGCGCTTCATCGGGAGGAGTTCCCGACCTGGGTGGAGCCGAACTTCACCGGACACGATGTCGCGGCCCGTTGGATCGGGACGGCGAATCAGGGAAAAGTGCGGCGTTTCCTGGCCCGGCTCGCGGAGGCGGCCGCGGACACCCCGACCGTCGAAACCGAAGGGTCACCGGGCTCCAACGCCTGGGCCTTCGCTCCCAATCGCACTCGCTCGCGAAAGGCGATCCTGCTTCGCAACCCGCACCTCAACTGGGACGCCGGCTACTACGAGGCCCAGCTGACCGTCCCCGGGGTCATCAACTTCTATGGCGACTTCCGCGTTGGCCATCCTCTTTTCTACAACGGCGGCTTCAACGACCACCTGGGATGGGCCACGACTAATAACGGTCCGGACCTCGAAGAGATCTACGCGCTGTCCGTCGATCCCCAGCGGCCGGACCACTACTTGTTCGATGGGGGATCGGTAACGCTGCATCGGATAACGGTCACGGTCGAGTTCAAGAACGGCGACGGCCTGGGGCGCGAGACCCGCGAGTTCTGGGACACCCCGCTGGGGCCGGTCATTCACCGGGGAGGCGGGATGATCTACGTGGTCCGCGCGGCGGGAGAAGGCGAGTATCGGGCGGCCCAGCAGTTCCTGCGCATGATGCAGGCGCGCAACCTGGAGGAGTGGAAGACGGCGATGCGGATGCGGGCGCAACTCGGCTCGAACTTCACCTACGCGGATGGTGATGGCAATATCTTCTACCTGTGGAACGCTACTCTACCGGCGTTGCCTCACCGCTCGGGTGGAGACACGTCCAGCGTGCCCGTCGCTCGCGCTGACGAGGTTTGGATGCACATCACGCCCTTCGATTCCCTGCCGCAACTTCGAAACCCGCGGGGTGGCTATCTGCAAAACGCCAACGATCCCTTCCATTTCACCAACCTGAACGCGGTGATGGATTCGACGGCTTTCCCAGCTTACTTCCCCGCGCCCAACCTGCGTCTGCGAAGTCAGCATAGCCTCGAGCTGGTTCACACCCGGCAGCGGCTCTCGCTGGAAGACGTGATCCAGCTCAAGCACAGCCCGCGGATGCTGCTGGCCGATCGGGTCAAGGATGAGCTGGTGGCGGCGGTGCGAGCTGCGAGCCCGGATCCGAAGGTGGCGGCGGCGCTGGAGCTGATCGAGAATTGGGACAACAGCGTCGCCCCCGAGAGCCGCGGTGGCGTGCTGTTCGAAACCTGGTTCAGACGTTATCTGATTGGAGACACGACCGGGGTGCGGGTGACGAACGAGATCTGGGACGCGGCGTTTCGCGACCCCTGGACGCCCCGAGAGCCCACTGCCACGCCGCGGGGGCTGAGCGATCCCGAGCGCGCCGCGACGGCGTTCGCCTGGGCCGTGGGCGAGACGAAGCGCCGCTTCGGCAGTTGGGACGTGGCCTGGGGCGACGTGCACCGTTTGCGGCGTGGCGATGTGGACGTTCCCCTAAGCGGCTGTAGCGGCAGCCTCGGTTGCTTTCGAGTCCTGTGGTTCGAGGACGATGAAGAGGATGAGGCAGTCCGGATCGCCAGCGGTGGCGACGGGTGGGTGCTCGCAGTCGAGTTCAGCGATCCACCGCGAGCTTACTCGGTGCTGGCCTACGGTCAGAGCGCTCGAGAAAGTTCGCCGCACTTCGCCGACCAGGCGGAGATGTTCGCGCGCGGCGAGTTGAAGCGCGTGGCCTTCGGCGAATCGGAGATCGAGGCTCAGCTCGTCCGGCGTTACCGCCCGGGTCAAGAGATCCAGCGTAACTGAAATGCGGCTTACTAGGCGGCGCTCGCGGCCTGGGCGAATTCGTGGCCCCGCCCTCAGGCGCGAAGCGCTCATCCAGCTCGCGATTGTCGCCGCGATCTTATGCCCGGCTCAGGTCGCAGCTCAGATCAGACTGGGCGCCGACGCGACCTACAGCACCCGCTACGTCTGGCGCGGCATAACTCGAACCAGCCAGCCCGTTCTGCAGTCGCAGGCCCATGTCGCCGTGCGGAAGGACCACACGTACTGGACCGTGGGCGCCTGGGCCAGCTTGGAGCCGTTCCGGGCCGACGCAACGGATCTGAGCGATACAGGCACGGATCGGCGCGGCCTGGGCGAGTTCAACTACTGGGCCGAATTCGCGAGGAGCAGCGGGAGGCTGGAGTACGCCGTCGGCTGGACCGGCTACCTCTTCGACAACGAAGAGGGCCGCAGCCGCGACTTCAACAGCAGCGAAATCTACGGGCGCTTGTGGTTAACCTACCTTCCGTTTATCGCTAAAACCGCCGTCTGGTACGACGCGGACCGGGTGAAAGGCGCCTACCTCGAGACCCGCCTCGATCTGCGACTACCTCTACTGCCTCTGCGCCTCGGTCCGCTGCGAACGCTTTATCTCACCGGTCTGGCCGGGTGGAGCCTCGGCCAGGAGCTGAACGACTCGGGAGCCGTGGATCGCGCCAACTTCGCCGAGAGTGGACTCACGCACCTCGACTTCTCCCTCTGGTCTTCGTTCTTGGTCGCGCCCGGATGGTCGATCGCGCCCGCCCTGCATCTGCAAGTCAATCGCGATGAGTTTACGCGACGGACGGGCGCGGATCCAAGCGACCTCGACAAGAACACCAAGCTCTGGTTGATGCTGCACGTGAGCTGGTCCCACGAGGTGGGGGCCGCGGAGGCTTATCCATGAGATCGAGCCTATACCGGTCGCTCCGTCGACGCGCAGCGGGTGGCTGCCTATTCATCGCCCTCCTGACTCCCGCGGCCGGTTGCTACAACTACACGCCGCAAGTTCTGCCCGCCGCCCCTTCCCCCGCGCCCACACCGCGCCCCGACCCGACGTCCGCCCTCCGCGCCGGATTCGGGCGAGCCGATGTCACACCGCCGCCCGGCGTGGGGCTCTTTGGCTTCGGGCCCGAAAGCAAGCGCGCCCGTGGCCACCGCACGCGTCTCTATGCCCGGAGCCTGGTGCTGGAAGACAGCCGCGGCCAACGAATCGCCTTCGTGGCACTCGACCTGGGCTCGGTGTCGCCTCTCGTTCACCGCCGGGTTGCCGAGCGGATCGTCGGCACGACCGGTATCGGCGCCGATCGCCTTATCCTATCGGCCACCCACACCCACACCGGCCCGAACCACTTCTTCGGCGCCAAGCTTTACAATGACCGAGGGTCGTCGGTGGCGGGCTTCGACACGGCAATGGCGAATTTTCTTGTGGATCGCGTCGCCGCCGCCATCGAAGAGGCGACCCGCCAACTCAGGCCCGCCCGCGCCGCCTGGGGCGCGGAGCTGTTTTGGGGGCACACGCGGAACCGTAGTTACGAAGCTTTCCTTCTCAATGACCCGCCGGCAACGCTCCCGGCACCACCGGCCGATCTCCGGCTCAGCCCCGAGCAGCGCGCCGTGGATCCAACTTGGACGATGCTGCGTGTCGATCTTTTCGACACCGAACGCGGCCGCTACGAGCCGGCCGGCGCCTTGAGCATCTTCGCGGTGCATGGCACGGTTAACCCGGCGGCGACCGATCTGTTTGACGGCGACATCCATGCCTTGCTCGAGCGCGGCCTCGAACGCCACATCGACCGGTCGAACGGCCAGCCCGAGGGCTTCCGGCCGCGCGCCATCCACCTTGTCGTCAACGGGACCTCAGGCGACGTGTCCCCCAATTGGTCGCAGGCGTCACGCTGCCCGCCGCCGCGGCTCCAAACCGAGTTTCGCCCGGCCGGTCCCCGGGGGCCGCCGCCACCTGATAGCTGGCAAGCGCCCAGTCGTGAAACCCTGGCCGCCTGTCTGGGAGCGGCACGCGACTACGTCGAGCAGGCGGGTGCCGCGCTTTCGGCTCGCGCGGTCGCTCTGTTCGATCGCCTGGAAACGGCGCTTTCCGACGACCTCGACGTCGGCCGTGCCTTTCGCACCCTCGCGCTGCGCGGCCCTACAGCAGCGCCGGGCCTCTGCCCGAAGCCGAAGATGGGGTCGGCGGCATTGGCGGGAGCCGACGACGGCTACACGCGGTTCGAAGGCTGGCGCTTTTTGGGACTGATCGACATCGGTTACGAGGAGGGAGGGTCGGCCATCGATCGGGGAGCAGGCGATTGCCACGCGCCAAAGCGTACGGCGCTGTGGCCGCTCCATGACTGTATCGCCGGGCCGCACGGCTTTCCGGAGTTCGCGCAGTTCGCCGTTGTCCGCATCGGGGGTATGGTGCTGGGCGTCGCGCCGGTAGAGGTGACGACCACCGTCGGCTCGCGAATGAAGGCGGAGATGCAGACGGCGGCGGGCATGGAGAGGTTGCCGCTGGACTCGATCGCCCTGGTGACTTTGTCGAACGGCTACCTGCAGTATGTAACCACGCGCGAGGAGCACACGGGCCAAAGCTACGAAGGCGCGTCGAACATCTATGGCCCGGGCGCAGCCGACGTGTACGCTGGCCACCTGGCCAGGCTGACGCATCAGTTGTACACGGGGATCGACACCGCCGCGGCGGCCTCGAGCTCCGCCGCCCTCGATTCGCTGGTCGTTTACCCCGGCAAGCCCAAGTCGATCTTTCCCGGCGCGGCGGCTGGCCCTCCGGCGCAGCGGATGCAACGAAGACTGGAAGAGCCGCGCTGCCGCGGTGACACGCTGATGGTACGCTGGATCGATGCCTACCCCGGTCGTCTGATTCCGGCGGATGGGCCGATCGTCAGGATCGAGCGCCGCTCCGCCGAGGGCAGCTGGGTGCCGATCGTCTGGGACGATGATCCGAAGCTGGAAGTGAGAGCGCTTCGGCCACGCGGCGATCAGGGCTATCAGTGGGAGGCGCGCTGGACCCCGAGGTCGGTCAGAAGCGGTCCCATCCGCCCGGTCCTCGTGGAGCGCCCGGGTTTTCCTGAAACCACGGGTCAACCGTTCGAGGCTTGCCGGGGCCGCTCGCGTTAGCGGCGCGACCCTCTCAGCTCCAGCAGTCTCCTCGAGCTCGGTTTACTCTGGGTTTCCGCCTCGGGTTCGGGGGCGTGCAGCCGCCACCACTCCCGGGCTCGTTCTTGGGTCCAGGGCTCGGAAAAACGGATCGCCTCGAGCGCGACACTCAGCTCTGAAGCCGTCTGGAACCGCGTGCTCGGGCTCTTCTCCAGACACTTGAGGATGGCCCCGTCCAGCTCTGGACCGATTTCAAGCTCGGACACCTCGGACGGACGTTTCGGCATAGTCTTGACGTGATCGAAGATAACCTTGACCGGAGATTCCGCCGTGAACGGCGGTTGCCCGGTGATCAGCCAGTAGCCGACCGCGCCCAGGCTATAGAGGTCGGTCCGGCTGTCCACACCCTCGGCGCCTTCCACCGTCTCGGGCGACAGATAATAAGGCGTGCCGAAGATCGAGCCCGTCTTCGTCACCTGTGGATCGGCGCCGCCCTTATCGATCTCTTTCGCCAGGCCGAAGTCGAGAACCTTGACGAAGTCATAGAGACCACCACAGTTCGTCAGATAGATGTTCGACGGCTTGATATCGCGATGCACGATGCCCCGCCCATGCGCCTCGGCGAGCGAACCGCAAACCTGGGTTAGAATAAAGACGGCCCGTTCCGGCGGCACGGGGCCGTGGCGCTCGACCAGCTCCTGAAGATCGAGCCCTTGCAGGTACTCCATCGCGTAGTAGAACGTATTGTCGCTGGTCCGGCCAAAGTCATAGATGGTGATGGTATTGGGATGGGTGAGCGTCGCCGAGAGGCGAACCTCGCGCTCGAAGCGTGCCAGACTGGTCTCCCGGTCACGCGAGCTCGCCTCCAGGACCTTCACGGCGGTGGGCCGACACAGCAAGGCATGCTGGGCTACGAAGACCTGGCCCATACCGCCCCGGCCGATCTCTTTCTCCACCAGGTAATTGCCCAGCCGCTTCGCCGCGTGCAGCGACCTGCGCATCCCGTACAGCGCTTGTGTGATGAGCACCGAGACGGCGGCCAGGATGGCCAGTTGAAACGTCCCTTCCAGCAGGAAGGTCCTGAAGCCCGCGCCCGGCGGCTGACTCAGCCAAAAGGCCTTTACCTCGGGTATGAAAGCGTAGGCCAGCCCCATCGCCAGTGGATAGCCCAGCGCCCCGGTGGCGGCCAGGCCCGCCTGCGAGGGAACAGGCACCGGAATAACGGCGGCGTGCAGAAACAGCAAGAGCCCGATACCGAACGCCGGCACTTCGTTGACATCGAAGACGACGGCGATGAACAGTGAAAGAAGGATGTTGAAGCTGATGGCCAGGTAGTCGATTACCAGCAACTGGCGTGTCGTCCAGTGCCGCGCCAACAACACAACTAGCGTCAGACCCAGCGAGAACGCGTAGAGATCGTAGATCGTGACGATGTAGGGAGAGAAAGCGCTGGTCACTGTGGGGTGAAAGGGAACGACGCCCGTGTAGAAGAAGTGAACGGCCGCCGCGATCAAAAACCCTAACAGGTAAACCCAGCGGCAGCGAGTGGCGAGCAGGCCACGCAGCTCTTCCTCGAAGCCTCCAAATGTCGGGAAGGCGGAGTCCAGAGGCTTGGCTATCGGGATGCGTTCCATCCGGCTCGACCGCCCCTTCACTTCGACGGGTTTCGAGACGGCACCGCGTTCAGCGGCTTCTCACGCTCGGACGACCTACTTCAACATGCGCGAGCCCTGGGTCGCTGGCAACATCGGCTGGCCTTCGTCTCTTTCTTAAGTGAGGCCGTATGGAGATATTAACGGGCTAGTCCGCTACTGTGAGCGTCTGTGACGTTAGCGCCGGAGCCTGACCCGACGCTCGAGGTGAGAAATAAAATCCTGGCCCAAGAGACAAACTCCGCCTGCTCAAAACGATGTCCTTCACAACGACTCTTCGATCCCTTCTGACACTGGGCCGAGGTGTGCTCAAGGGCCTGTCCGAAGAAACGGCGGGCACCGATCCGATCGCCCTCTTCGGCCGATGGTTCGAGGACGCCAAACGGGCGGGCCTCTACCTGCCCGAAGCGATGACGCTGGCGTCCGTGGACAGGGACGGCGCTCCGTCGGCTCGGATGATGCTCCTCAAGGGATTCGACGCGCGTGGTTTTCGCTTTTTTACCAACTACGGCAGCCGCAAGGGCGTCCAGCTGGCCAACAACTCCACGGCTGCGCTGGTCTTCTACTGGGGACGCCTGCACCGTCAGGTCCGGGTGGAGGGCCGGGTGGAGAAGATCTCGGAGGAAGAGTCGCGCGCCTATTTCCAGACACGTCCCCGAGGCAGCCAGCTGGGGGCGTGGGCCTCGCAGCAAAGTGCCGTGCTGGCGTCCCGGCGTGAACTCGAAGAGAGCTTCAAGGAGCACTCCGCTCGCTTCGAGGGGCAGGAGGTTCCGCTCCCNNGCGCGCATCGAGTTCTGGCAGGGCCGCGCCAACCGCCTACACGACCGCCTCGCTTACACGCGGAAAAGCGAGGGGTGGGAGCGCGTGCGGCTCTCACCCTGAGGAGAGAGCGCGAGCACAAACACTCCTACCCATTTTCACCGACGCCGTCGGCCGTGGCGAAAGCCCATCGTGCAACGCGCACGACGCTACATGCGAGCGGCTCCGCCTCGCGGCCAGCGGTTGTTCTCCCGGTCGACGTCCGGATACACCGCGCGAGGATCGAGCTCCGCCGCCTGTACCCTGCGTCCTCGGGCCCGGTAGACGAAGTCGGGACCCTGATTCCACATCTCCACCGGCAGGCGAAGCGTCTCGCTCCTCCCATCGGCGAAGTCGAGGCGAAGCTCGGCGGGCATCAGCATCCCGCCACGGTTGCGGATCAGGACCTGCGAGCCACCTTCACTCGCCATCACCGACTCGATGGCCTGGTCCAGCCGTGAGGTGCTGTAGAGCCAGCCGCGCCAGAACCAGTCGAGATCCATCCCGGTCCCGTCTTCCATCATCCGGAAGAAATCCGCCGGGGACGGGTGCTTGAAGGTCCACGCCGCCACGTACTCGCGGAAGGCGCGATCGAACTGCTCCGCCCCAATGACCTCGGTCCGCAGCAGGTGAAGCATCAGCGCCGGCTTCTGATAGGCGGTCCAGAATAGATCGCGCTGCTCCGCCGGCGGTAAACTCATCTCGAGTTCCTGGCCGGGGACAGCGTGCTCGGGATAGAGCTTCAGCAAGTGCGTGACCACAGTGTCCGCGTAGGCTTCGCCGCGGAAGTAGTCCTTGATCGACTCGATGTCGACGAAGGTGTTGAAGCCCTCGTCCATCCAGACATGAATCCGCTCATTCGAGCCCACCATCATCGGGAACCACTCGTGCCCGAATTCGTGAGTGAGCACGAAGAACAGATCCTCCCGCGAGTCGTAGGAGGGCACGAAAGTCAGCATCGGGTACTCCATCCCCTCGATCGGGCCCTCCACGGTCGTGGCGTGGGGGTAGGGATAGCGGCCGAGCTGTTGCGAGAAGTGACGAATGGAGGCCCGCGACATCCGGTTCGCCTCCTCCCAGGGAAGCGCCTCGGGCCGGTACAGCGTCTGGATGAGAATCCCATCCCAGGCGCTGGCGTCCCAACGAAAGTTGGGGGCGGCGGCGAACGCGAAGTCGCGCACGTCCTCGGCCTGGAAGCGCCACGTCCGCGTTCCTGTGTGCCGCCGCCCGGCATTCGCCCGCGCCTCTTCCGCGTCAACGATGGCCACCGGCGTCTCCGATGTCCGCGCACGCGCCAGGCGTTGCCTCTGCTCGGCCGTGAGCACCTCCTCCGGATTCTGCAGCACCCCCGTCGCCGCGACCAAGTAGCCGCTGGGAAGAGTCAACTCCACGGCGAAGTCGCCGTACTCCAGGTAGTACTCGCCGGGCCCGATGAACGGCTCGGTGTTCCAACCGTCCAGGTCATCGTAGACCGCCAATCGCGGATACCAGTTGGCCACCTGATAGAGCGTGCCGTCGCGGCCCATACGCCCGAACCCGTACTCCGGGATACCCCACGCCCACTCGAGCTCCAGCTCCAACGACGCGCCGGAGGCGAGCGGCACCGGCAGCTCGACCCGCATCGTCGTACCGTAGACTGAGTAATCGAGGGGGCGGCCGCCGCTCTGCACCCGCCCGAGGCTGACGCCCGAGCCGCCTTGGCAGGAGAAGTCGAACAAGGCGTCGCCGAAGACAAGCGGAGGCTGGTCTAGCAAGGCCGAGACGCTCTCGGGTCCGCACAGGTTGCCGTCGAGCTGGATCCACAGATAGCGCAGCTCGTCCGGCGAGCGGTTGGTGTAGTTGATGCGTTCGCTGCCCTCCAAGCGATGCGTGGCCGGGTCGAGGGTGGCGCGGATCGTGTAATCGACCTGCTGCTGCCAGTAGTCGGGGCCGGGTCGACCGGCACCGGTTCGCAGGGTATTGGCGGCGGGCAGGTCGAGCTGAGCGAAGGGCGAGGGTCCGTTCCAGCCCTCCGTCACGACCGGCGCCGCCGACCCGGAACCCTGAACCGGTTCGCCGCTCTGCTGGGGCGCGGCTGCCGCCTGAGAGCCGAATGTGACCAACATCGCGGCAAGCGCCGAGCCCTTAAAGATCGCAGCCAACGGCCAAATCTTACACACAGCTCCCTCCTACGGCTTTCCGATCGTCGGTGAGGTGGGCACGAGGATGAGCCGAGTCACCGGCGGTCGAAGCCGGGCCTCGGGTCAGAAGCTGGCGTGAAGAGGTCGCGGGCGCCAGACCGCCTGGGCCAAGCAGCCGCCGGGAAAGTCAGCGGTCCACCCGGAATGTTACCGGCAGCACCACCCAAACGGGCACGTCCTGTCCATCAGCAACTCGGGCAGGAACTCGAATTCGCGTACCGCGGCCACTGCCGCCTCATCCAGCTTCTCGTAGCCGGACGAACCCTTGACCTGGGCCCTGGTGACGACGCCGCGCGCATCGATGAAGGCCCAGACCTGCACCCTGCCGCCGATGCCGGCATCTTGAAGCACGCTCGGGTACTTCCCCTCGACGATCCGGGTCACCCTCGCGCGATCTTTCAATTCCGGCGCTACGCTAAACGGCGTGATCGTCGGCTGGTGGGCGATGCTCGCCTGGTCGCTCGGTGGCGGAGGAAGGTTGGATACGGGATTCTCTTATAAGGTGGTCGGCGCGATCGTGATGTCTTGTTCCGGGTCGGTCGGCGCCACCACGGGGAGTGCCGGTCGCCGCATCAGTTCCGGGGGTGGCGGAATCTCGACCTCCGGAGGCAGGTCGATCGCCTCGAACTCGGTGGCCGAGACGCTGACGTCGGCCGCGGTCTCGGGGAAGCGGATCAGCCCGAAGTGGACAACCGTGGCGAGCCCCAGAACCCGGCGCGGAAGCGTCGCTTGAACCGGTCGTTGAGAGTGTCGGAAAGGAAATCGGTGGCGCGCGTAGCCATGAGGACACCCCTGTGCCTGCGAAGATCTAATCAGCTGGCCGGCACCGCGGGGTGGGCTCCCACCCTGCCCATCTCTTCAATAGACGCGCCAGGGGGCACCGGCGTTTCCCCCACGCGCACCGCGAGTGCGCCTCGTCCGCTCAGCCGGACACCAGCCGCCGCAGGCCAGCCACGGCCACCGCGATCGCCGCCCCCTCGCCACGGGCGAGGTCGTCCTCGCGGATCGGATCTCCGCCGGCGACGTTTACTACGCCGGTCACGCAGCCGCCGCGAAGGCCCAGCGCGCTGCAAACGGTGAGCACGGTGGCCGACTCCATCTCGTAATTCAGCACCTGCAGGCGCTTCCATTCCTCGGTGGCGCCGCGGAAACTGCGTAAGACGTAACCGCTGAACGAATCGGACCGCTCCTCACCCGGATAGAATGTGGCGGAGGACGCCGTGATCCCGACATGAAAGGGTGTCCCAAGCTCGGCCGCGGCATCGACCAGCGCCCGANNCACCGCCGGGTACTCGATCGGCGCGTAATGCGTGGAGGCGCCGTCGAGCCGGACCGAGCCCGTCGTGATCACGACGTCACCCACGGCGATCCGCGGCTGAATCGCCCCGGTCGTGCCCACCCGGACAAACGTGCGCACCCCGAGCTGGGCCAGCTCGTCGATGGCGATCGACGCGGAGGGGCCTCCAATCCCCGTCGAGGTGACGAGCACGGGCTGGCCGCCCAACCGACCCAGATAGGTGCGGTACTCGCGACGCCGGGCGAGCGGGCGAGCTTCAGGGTCGAGAGCGGCGGCGATCTTCGCTACCCGCTCCGGGTCGCCAGGAAGCAGTGCGAACGCCGCCCCCTCGAGCGCGTCACTATCGAGCGCCAGGTGGTAGACTCTCTTCATGGTCACAGGAGCATGTTGCAGAGATAGGCTGTGGCTACGCCCAGGTAATTGCCGAGGCCGTAACCGATGAGCGCCAGCATGATCGAGATCGGCACCAGCTCTTCCCGATGGTAGCCCGCGGCCACAGGTGCCGAGGCGGCACCGCCCACCGAAGAGACGCTGGACACGGCCGCCATGCTCACGTCGATACGAAAAAGACGGGCGCCGATGATAATGAAGATGAAGTGGACGAAGATGCAGACGAAGCCCGCCACGAGGAACCACTGGGCGCCACCGATGTTACGCAGGTCGGCCTGGGCGCCCATCATCGTCATGTAGATGTAGACGAACGACATCGAAAGCGGTTCCGTGCCCGGCACGTTCTTCAAGGGAGTCCCCGACATCGCGATCCCGAACGTGGTCACCAGCAGGATCGCCCATGTTCGTTCCGTAAGCACGGGAGGCAGTTCGGGGATGACCCCGGCCACCAGATCCGCGGCCAGAATCGCCACGAAGCCGAAGCCCAACAGGGTCAGCACATCCTTGAAGTGCACCTCGTGGCTTTTCCTTTCCACCTGGGCGGTCGCCTGAGCGATGTGCTCGATGTCTCTCTGAGAAACCCTCGTGAACCGATTGAAGCTGGAGGCCCAGCGTTTGCAAGTGAGGATGATCGGGAAGTAGACAACGTACACGAAGTTGTCGACGAGGACGACGATCCCCACCATCTCTCCGGGGGTTTGCAGGCTGTCGGCCACCGCCGCCAGGTTGCCCGTCCCGCCGATCCAGCTGCCGGCCAACGCGCCGTAGCCCCGCCAGGTATCAGCGGGCAGCCCGCTCTTGAACATATAGAACGACAAGACCGCGCCTACCACGATCCCGAACGTTCCCAGCACCATCACGGCCGCGCCGCGCCAGGCCACCTTCAACACCTCGCGTATGTTGATGTCGAGCAGCATCAGCACGATGAACATCGGCACCGCGAACGCACGAAACGTCGAATAGATGGGGCTCGACCTGGGGATGACGTTGAGGTTGCTGAGGAAGATCGGCGCCAGGAAGATCCAGATGATGGCGGGCAAGATCTCGAAGACCTTCCACCTCGTCTTCTTCTCCAGCCACAGGAAGAAGACTGGGATCATGGTGATTACGGCGAGGACGCCGATCATGTCGTTGAAGAACGGCTCTCCCTGCATCGGCTCTCCTGTGGTTGCGCGGCAGCGACCTCGGGCGAAAGGGCGCGGCACTCATTAGCCCCCCGACCGGCGCCGCGTCAATAGCAGCGTCGAATAGGACCTCCGACGCCGAGATGGACCAACAGCCACGAGCTGCTGGGCACCCGAGGCGGGGGCGCTTTCGACTGAGGACTTGGGCTTCTAGCAGCGAGCGGTCGGCTGAAATTCTGCCCGCCCCCGGCTATATTACCCTCGTTTCTATCGGCGAGCCCCAGCCGACAGCGTATTCTCGGATTCGATCAAACCACAGCCACCGCCCGGGTGCCGATCGGACTTTCGACAGGCGCCACCGGCGACGGCGAGGAGAACATGTCACGCGCGCTTCTCGGCGAGTTGGTGCGCCGCCGAATCCCTCACATAGTCGGCGTATACCTGGCGGCGGGCTGGGGTCTTCTCGAGTTCTCCGACTGGGTGGCCGCTCACTTCGCTTTGACTCAGCCGCTGAGCGAATCGGTCATCATCCTCTGGCTGCTCATGCTTCCCGCCGTCGTGGCCGTCACCTGGAAATGGGGAACGTCGGTCAAACCGGCGGCGGTCGTGCCGGGGGAGCGCGCCGACAAATCCATCGCCGTTTTGCCCTTCGCCAACCTGAGCGAGAGTCACGACAACGAGTATCTGAGCGACGGGATCAGCGAGGAGTTGATCAACGCGCTGAGCAAGGTCGAGGGGCTACGCGTTGTCTCGCGCACCTCGGTGTTCGCTTATAAGGGGCGAAGCGAAGACATCCGGGCGATCGGTCGCGATCTGAACGTGCGGTCGGTCCTGGAAGGGAGTGTTCAGGTCTCTGGTAACAAGTTGCGGGTCACGACTCAGCTGATCGATGTGGCCAGCGGTTACCATCTGTGGTCGGAGCGTTTCGACCGTGAGTTTGAGGACGTCTTCGAGATCGAGGACGCGATCGCGGCGAACGTGGTGCGAGCTTTGCGCGTGATACTGAAGGAAGACGAGCGCCGCGCTCTGGCCCGCGTGCCGACGGCCGATGTGAGGGCCTACGAGTACTACCTGCGCGGCCGGCAGTTCTTCCACCAGACCCGGCGCAAGAGCCTG
>JABAOD010007827.1_pt3 | contig 16487 bp, 17 predicted proteins | sample 7062151 | NCBI WGS metagenome assembly JABAOD01 (sample SAMN14538626, study PRJNA623070) | marine sediment metagenome | biome: marine biome [ENVO:00000428]; feature: marine pelagic biome [ENVO:01000023]; material: deep marine sediment [ENVO:00002113] | place: India: Gulf of Khambhat ... | reverse complement strand
TGGGGTTCGTAGGGAATGATCGACCAGGCGATGTCGAAGCCCGCGTTGGTACCGAGAAAATCGAAGCCGGAGGACATGCCCCGGGCTTCCAGGTTGGCGGCCGTGTTGGTGAACAGATACCAACAGACGTAGCCGATGAGGCCGAATACGATTACCTGCCAGAAAATCGATCGATTGCGCTCGTCGTTGACGATCTTCGCAAAGGTCGATCGCGAGTCCCGTGCTCCCCGCTCGATGACTGCGGCCATCGCTCAGTGCCCCCTCCGCCGGCTGTCGAGACAGCCGGGTAACACATCATGCCCGGCCGGGAAACCCGGCCGGGCATGCTCGATTGCCTGCTACCGGAACGGCGGCGAGTACATCAACCCGCCCTGGGTCCAGAGTGCGTTGGCGGAACCAGAACGCGGAATGCCGATTCCCTCAGGCGAGCCGTCGCCCATGTACTTGTCGTAGACCTCGCCGTAGTTGCCGACCTTCTTGATGATGTTGTAGGCCCAGTCCTTCTCGAGGCCGAGACCCTTGTTGAGGTCGCCCTCCACACCCAGGAAACGGGCGTGCTCGGGGGACGGCGGCTTCTTGCGCATGTCGTCCACGTTGCCGGAGTTGATTCCGAGCTCCTCGGCGTTGATCAGCGCGAATACCACCCAACGGACCAGATTCATCCACTGGGAATCGTTCTGACGCACGGCCGGAGCCAGCGGCTCTTTGGAGATGGTTTCCGGAAGAATCACGTGGTCATTGGGATTCGGGAAGCCAGCCTTTTGCGATGCGAGACCTGACTTGTCGTTGGTGACCGCGTCACAGCCGCCCTTCAGATAGGTATCGTTGCGAACATTGTTGTCCTCGAACACCACCGGCTGCATGTCAAGGTTGTTGGCACGGCTGAAATCCGCAAGGTTGAGCTCCGTGGTGGTCCCGGTCAGCACGCACACCGTGGCACCCTTCAGCTCGAAGGCGCTCTTGATGCCGGAGTCCTTGGGTACCATGAAACCCTGACCGTCGTAGAAGTTCACCGCGGTGAAATCGAGTCCCAGCTGGGTATCGCGGAACAGCGTCCAGGTGGCGGTACGGGAAAGCATGTCCGACTCGCCGTTGGCGAGCGCCGTGAAACGCACCGCGCTGGTCACCGACTGGAACTCCACCTTGTTGGGATCGCCGAAAATGGCGGTCGCGACGGCGCGGCACACCGAGACGTCGCTTCCCGACCAGGTGCCATCGGCGGCCAGCTGGTAGAAGCCCGGTGACGGCACGCCTACCTGGCAACGCAGATGACCGCGGTCCTTCACCAGTTGCAGCGTCTGCTGTGCAAGCACGGGCGTCGCGGCCATCGACAGGCCCACCAGCAGGGCAGCACCGAGGCCGTAAAGGCTGAAAATTCTCATTCTTGAACCCCCCTTGTCTTATGGTTCACTGGTTCACTGATTAAGGATCGGAGTGCCACCGTTGCAAGGAGAGGCGTTTCTTCATTTTGCCTCATAGCACCCGGGTCCCGGCGCAAAGCCGAGGCGATGGGTATCATCCGATAAGCCTCCCGCCCCGGGACCGCGTACATTGCAACACTTGCCACGCCGGTTGACAAGTGGCCTGCAAGACCCTGTCCAAACGGGCGCGCCGGGGCGGAATCGGCCGGCCGGAGCGTTGCGATGCTTCCTTAAAGGGCCCCAACTCAATGACTTATCGTCCGGCCCGGGAGGCCCGTGAAAGGCCCCCATGGCCCTCCCGCGAGGGCCCATGGCCGGCTCGAGCGCCGCCCCACCGGCCGTGAACCGAGTCACAGATCATCGCCCGGCCCTACACCCCTGCTTCCACGCGCCGATATTCACTAGTGATGCGGCCACGCCCGAGGCCCGCCAAGGGCGGCCCGGCGCGGTTTCGCCGGCGAGTCCGGCGCTCGATTCGAACCGTCCTCTGATGCCAGATTTACCGGAGAAAATCGGAAAATATCCCGTCGTCGGCACCGCCGGCCGTGGCAGCATGGGCGTGGTCTACATCGGCTACGACCTCTTCCATCACCGGGACGTGGCCATCAAGGTCTGCAGCCTGAGGCCTGACATGGAAGAGGACGCCGCCCGGCTGGCGCGCAAGATGTTCTTCAACGAGGCCCACACGGCCGGGGCGCTCGACCATCCGAACATCATCAGGATTCTCGACGCGGGTGAGGAGAACGATGCACCTTACCTGGTCATGGAGTTCGTCGACGGCGCCTCGACCCTCGACTCGTATTGCAAGTCCGAACGCCTGTTGCCGGTGGCGAAAGTCGCCGAGCTCGTCTTCAAGTGCGCAAAGGCGCTCGACTACGCCCACCGGCGCGGCGTCATCCACCGCGACATCAAGCCGTCCAACCTCATGCTGACCGAGGATGGCAACATCAAGATCGGCGATTTCGGCGTGGCGCAGCCCCCTTCGGAAGAGTCGACCTACGTCATGGGCATCATGGGCTCCCCCATGTACATGTCGCCCGAGCAACTTCTCGACGAGCCGCTCACCGGGCGCACGGACCTGTACTCTCTCGGCGCCGTGATGTATGAGATGCTGGTCGGAACCCCTCCCTTCAGCGCGGGGAATTTCACCCAGCTGATCCGCAGAATCGTCGACGAGGACGCGCCATCGCTGGCTACCGTGCGTCCCGACCTGCCGGCAGATGTCGTCAATATCGTCGAGCGGGCGCTGGCGAAAAAACCCGCCGACCGTTTCCAGTCCGGCAGCGACTTCGCGTCGCATCTGGTTGCCGCGTTTCCCTCGCTCTCCGGCGGCACGCCCGCGGAGCCCGATGCCGAGAAGATCTCGATGGCGAGAAAGGTCGCGCTGTTCAATGATTTCTCCGACGAGGAGCTCGAGGAAGTCCTGCGCGTGGGAGATTGGGAAATCTTCGGTCCCGAAGAAATGATCATCAAAGAAGGTCTCGACGACTATTCATTCTGCATTTTGATCACCGGCGACGTGGTCGTCAGAAAGCGCGGTCAGGATCTCACCACGCTCAAAGCGGGTGACTGCTTCGGCGAGATGGGCTATCTCGTGCGCAGCCGCCGTACCGCCAGCATCGTGGCGCTGAACGATGTCCACATTCTGAGGATCAACGAAACTCAGATGGAGCAGGCGCCGGATTCCATCCAGGCCCGATTCAACAGGGTCTTTCTGAAAACCCTGGTGGAGCGCTTGGAGAAAACCAGTGACGATCTCACCGGCCAGGGTTCGAGCCAGGAAAGCGACGCCGGTGAACCTTCTAATCCGAATGTCGACAGCCACGCGCTGCCAACCCATCTGTCCTGAGCGAGTGCAGAGTATGAATGCGAAGCTACACTACCAACCGGTCTCGATGGATCAAAGCCGTCTCACCCACAACGTGCGCGTCGACGCAGACGACCAGGTGCTTTCCAGTATCCGCCGCATTCATTCGGATGCCGAGCAGATATGCAATGACGCCGCCGATATCGAAGACGCGCGATTTCTCGCGCAAAACATCCTGGATACCTGCCGGCGCTTTCTTGCCAATGGAAACCTCGCGCTCACGAGCGTCCCCGCCGGCGAGCGCGCCCAGCCCGACAGTGCCGTGCTCGGCAAGCTCTCGGCGAGGGAGCTGGAAATTTTCAAGCATCTCGCCGAGGGGCGCACCGCCTCGGAGATTGCCGTCACGCTCTCGAGAAGCAGCAAGACCATCAACAATCACCGCACCCGCATTCTCCAGAAGCTCGGCCTGAAGAACGCGGCCGAGCTGGTGCGCCTGGCGCTGCGAAGCGGCCTGGTATCGGTTTAGCCGACCGCGCTCGAGCGACGCTACAACAACGTTCGATTCGGCGACAACATGGGAATGGATAACAGCTACGCGGTTGCCATTTTTGGCATACCGGACTTCGAGCGAGAGATGGTGGAACGGATTTTTTCCGTCTCGCAGTCCCGGGATCACGTTTACCGCATTGTCGATCAGGCCGAGCTCGACACGGCCGAGATTGCCTTGCTCGATAAGTCCGATGCCGACGCTGCGGGCCGCTACGATCAATTCCAGTCGCAGCGTCAGGCCCTCCCCACCGTGCTCGTTGCGAGCAGCGGGGAAAACGGCTGCGAGTACTGGGTCAAGCGACCGTTCACCGTCACGCGCATGCTCGGTGCTTTGGACCGGCTGGTGGAGGAGCAACTCAGCGGCGCCGATCGCCGCTCGGCGCCGGAGGCCCCGACGCGGCTGGACTCGCCTGCGCCGGCCGGCATTAACCCAGGCACGTATACGGCGCTGGTCGTCGACGACAGCCTTCCGGTTCGCCAGCAGGTGAGCGTGGCGCTGCGCCGCGCGAGTATCACGGCCGAGTTTGCCGAAAGCGGCGAACAGGCGCTGCAGCTCATCGCGGCGAGGCGCTACGACATCGTCTTTCTGGACATCGTTCTCCCGGGCAAGGACGGCTACGAGGTGTGCAAGGCGCTGAAAAGCAACGAGAAGACCAGGCAAATTCCGATCGTCATGCTGACGGCGAAGTCGTCTGCCTCTGACAGGGTCAAGGGCGAGGTTGCCGGATGCGACGCTTATCTGACCAAGCCCGTCAGTCTCGAAGCGTTCGACAAGACCCTTTGCGAGTGCCTGGACCCGCCGCCGACGTTTCAATCGAAGTCAGTCGGGGCCTGAGCGCCCCAACCCGGGGCGTCTCCCGCGCGAGGCCCCAGACCGCAAGTGCTTGTCGGGCGGCGCATTTGTCCGCCCGCGTGCCGGCCGCTTCATTTCCCGCGCCTGCGGTCGCATAATCACGGCCGGTACCATGGCGAATCTGAAGCATCCGCTCTACGCCACCTGGCTGAACATGGTCAGGCGCTGCCACGACGACACCAGCCCGGGCTACCGCTGGTACGGCGCACGCGGCATCAGAGTGTGTCCACGCTGGCTCGCGTCCTTCGAGGCTTTCGCCAAGGATGTCGGCGACAGGCCGCCCGGGCACATGCTCGAGCGGCGCGACCTCTACGGCGACTACGCGCCGGGTAACTGTCACTGGGTGGCTTTGCGCAAGCGTCCGCGCAGGGATCCGTTCACGGCTCTCGACGTCAGCTGACGCCGCGCCTCGGCCGCGCTCTTTTGCGATGCAGTTCATCCGCGAATACCAGATTTCCGATCTCGGCATCTGTGATGCCCTGATACGATGCTTCGAGGAGTGCCAGGCGCTCAATGTCGTGCATCGGGGGCGGCTCGGCACGCACGATGTCCGCCCGGAGCTCAAGGACTCCTACGATCTCACCCTGGCGAACATTCCACCGCCGCTTCGCGATGCATACGCGGACGTGTTCGATGCTTACTTCACGGCCCTGGCGGAATTCGCAAACGATTACATGACCACATTCCCGCATCTGCGGTCCCACACGCGCCCCTGCAGCATCAACGAGCCGCCGAATATTCAGCACTATCCACCCGGGGGCGGATTCTTCGAAGAGCATTACGAGAATGCCGGGCCGATGGTGGCCAGGCGGGTGCTCACCTTCCAGACCTATCTGAACGACATCGAGGAAGGCGGCGGCACGCGATTCGTTTACCAGGACCATGTCGCCAAACCGGCGAGGGGCAAGACGGTGCTGTGGCCGGCCGGCTATACCCATGTGCACTGCGGCGTGGTGGCGCCGCGCGAGGACAAGTACATCATCACCGGATGGTGGAGCTACGACGAGCCGTCTGAGCGCCGGATCGCATAGGTCCGCTGGAGCGGCGCGCAATCACCTGGGCTCTACCAAGAGGCAACACATGTTCAAGAATTCTCTGCTGATTGTCGCTCTCTCATTGACCGGAGCGGTGGCAGTGTGGGGCATCGTCGACACCTAGGGGCTGGCGAGCTTTGCTGCGTCGATGGTCGGAATCATGTTCCGAAGCCGCGGCTGGTTCATCATGCTCACGGTGAGCGTCATGTTGATCCTGTGCTTCTGGCTCGCGCTCTCGCGGCATGGTCGGATCAAGCTGGGCAAGGACGACGACGAGCCGGAGTTCTCCACCGTCAGCTGGCTCACCATGTTGTTCGCGGCCGGCATGGGAGTGGGTTTGCTGTTCTTTGCCTCGGCGGAACCGATCTCCCACTACCTGCTCGCCCGCAACTATGTGAGCGACGCCGAGGCTGCCACGAAGGCTTTGTTAGTCACCAACTTCCACTGGGGATTGCACGCCTGGGCGATATACGCGGTCACCGCGCTCACGATCGCTTATTTCGGGTTTCGCAAAGGCTGTCCAAGCCTGATCAGCGCGCCGTTGATATACGTATTCGGGCGAAAACCCTGGACGCGAAGCGTCGGATGGCTGAGCGATCTGCTCGCCATCTATGCCATCGCAATCGGCCTCGGCGGATCGGTCGCGATNNAGTCGAGTCCCTGTTCGGTCTCGACGAGACCGGGCTTGGACTCGCGCTCGCCATATTCGGCGCGCTCTGCTTGAGCTACGCCGTCCCACTTACGGTCGATCTCGGTCAAGGAATGGCGCGTATGTCGAACACGGCGATGGGAATCGCCCTAGGCCTGTTGATCTTCGTCCTGCTGGCGGGCCCAACGCATTTCCTGATGAACGGGATCGTCGAGGCAATCGGGACCTACTTCTGGACAGTGTTGCCCCAGGGCTTCCGAACCTACACCTTCTTCGACGAGCGCGTGGGCGATCATTTCAGCGCCTGGACACTCACTTATATGGTGTGGTGGCTCGCCTGGGCGCCGTTCGTGGGCGTGTTCATCGCACGCATCTCGAAAGGCCGTACGATTCGCGAGTTCGTGCTCGGCGTCGTCCTCGTGCCCACCGTGTTCTCGATATTCTGGTTCGGCGTATTCGGCGGCATTGGCTTTTTCGAGGCGCTGCGCACGAACAGCCCCATCGTGGATGTGGTCAAGACCAACTTCAATGGCACGACATTTTTCCTGCTCGATGTCCTACCTTTGTCCTATCTGACCACTGCCGCGACCGTTGCGGCCGCCTTCTTGTTCATTATCACCAGCGTAGTAAGCGCAGCCTATGTGCTTGCCATGTTCTCGCTCGGCGGCGATCTCAACCCCGGCACCAGGGTCAAGCTTGCCTGGGGCGCCGTGCTCGGAGCGCTCGGCCTCGTCATGATCCTCTCCAACAGCATCGATGCGGTGCGATCGATCATCGCTCTCGCGGCGATGCCGTTCGTATTCATCGTGTTACTGTTGACGGTATGTCTGCTCAAGGCGCTCAAGCAGGAGGCAGCGTGATGGACTGGGAAAACCTCGTCGATACGTTGCTGAATGTCATGGTGTTCGCCGTTATCGGCGCGCTCGCATGGTTGTACCTGAGAAAGGAGTCGCCCGAAGGCGGATCTCCCGAGCCTGGCTCTGTCTGCAATGAGGAACCGGATTAGAAGCTCGATGAGGAGATCGATGCGATGGGAAAGCTGGCGCGCCCGGAGAGATTCGAACTCCCGNNCCGGGATGTACGAACGCCGCTCCGGTCCCCTACGACCCAGGTGCGCCAGGAGCGCCCAGCAGCCGGCGTGCACGCTCCAGCCGGGGTGAATGTCAATCACCGCACCGAGCGCGGCACCGTCGATTCCTTCATTCAAGGCATCTGGACTGTCTGCGGTCCAGTTATCGGGTGGAGCTCAGACGTTTGAAAAGCTAAGCTTTTTTCGGGTCTCGCCGATAATTGTCGCTACACTGAATAGCAGGATAAGCCGGCATTACCCAATATCCCGATTCAGCTGCACGGGACGGAATGGCCCACAAGGAGCCAAAAACTCGGGGGAGATGCCGCGTAGACGATGTTGCCACTTTGACTAGGGATGACCAGGCGCACGCCGTGCAAAGCTCCAGTAACACATCCTCCAACGCAGCCACGCCGTCCAGGACGGGGCTATCCGGTGAGCGCCTGTCGAGGGACCGGGCCTTGTTCGACCGGATTGCGTCAGAGTACGCACGGAAGGACCTGCACGGACCCTCACGGACAGCGCGCCAGGCGCGGCTGCAGCGAACCGTCGAGCTCGCAGGGCTCACATCCGAGGCGAGCATTCTCGAGGTCGGATGTGGTGCCGGTTTTGCGGCGCACTATCTCGATGGGCGTTTTGCTACCTACACCGGTATTGACTACTCCGATGAGCTCATCGCCTTTGCATCACACCTGGAGACGGCACCCAACATCGTATTTAAAACCGCTGATCTGTATGAGTGGCAACCCGGCGAAAGCTATGACCTGATCTTCGCCATCGGCGTGCTTCACCACATGCCCGACATTCCCAGAGCCCTCTCTATCATGCGATCCATGCTCAAACCCGGCGGCTATCTCGTGGTGAACGAGCCACAGCCGGCCAACGTCGTTTTTCACTGGCTGCGGAAGCTTCGGGCGAAGGTCGATCCTTCCTACTCGAGTGATCAGGAGGAGCTCGCGGAGTCCGAGTTGGTGAGCAATTTCGAACATGCCGGATTCGAAGAGGTAAGGACTCGGGCACAGGGATTGCTGTCGACTCCTTTCGCCGAGGTCACTCTCCGACCCAGCGCCCTCACCCAGCCCTTGAGCGCGCTGGCTTGTCGAGTCGATGCCTGGCTGGAGGATCACGTTCAATTTCTCCTCAGGACAATCGCCTGGAACATCATAGTGACCGGGCGCCGCGCCCGGGAGCAGATTTCGCCGCCTCTCGATTCTCGTGCCGAGCCTAACGACACGCATGAGCCGGTACCGGACTCGCATGGGTGACTGAATAAAACTTTTCGTGCTGGAGATGCCGGTGACTGATTCAACGCTCACCTATTCGATCATCGTGCCCTGCTACAACGAAGAAGCGGCCGTTGCCCGAACCATCGATCACCTCCTCGCCAACGAGTCTGACCCATCAACCTTCGAGCTCATCGTAGTCAATGACGGATCCACAGACAGCACGCGCGAAATTCTGGAAGAATACGAAGCGCGATACTCCAATGTTCATCTGTTGCATCACTCGAGTAACCAGGGCTATGGCGCTTCTTTGAAAACGGGCATCCGCAAGGCGCGTGCCGAGTTAATCGCTATCACCGACGCAGACGGCACATATCCAAATGAGCGTCTACCGGAGTTGGTAGCCGCCTGTAAAGAGCACGACATGGTAGTGGGTGCCCGCACTGCAGATGGCGCAGAATATTCGAAGCTCCGTGCCGCTCCAAAATTCTTTCTACAGCGGTGGATGTCCTGGATCGCACGTCAGCATATACCAGATATCAACTCGGGCATGCGAGTTTTCCGCAAATCCATAGCCGAACGGTTCATTGGCATTCTTCCAGACGGATTCAGCTTTACGGTAACCATCACGCTGGCCATGTTGACGAACTATCGCCCGACCCTCTTCGTCCCGATCACGTATCGAAAGCGCATTGGCCAGTCGAAGCTCAGACCGTTTCGGGACACTTTGCGCTTTGTCGCCCTGATCTTGCGAACCGGCACTTACTTTGCACCGCTGCGTGTCTTCTTTCCGTTCGTCGGCTTGCTCTTCCTGATGGTCGTGGTGAGCCTCGTATACGACGTCGTGCATCTTGGGAACCTGACAGATAAGACCGTGCTGTTGTTCCTGTTCGCGCTTAACGCGGGGATGTTCGCCCTTCTGGCAGACATGATCGACAAGAGAAGCATGCGTTAGGGTTGCCCCTGCAAACCGACTGAAACGACGCCGAAGGGCCCATGAGACCCGATATCAAAGCAGGCATCGATCAAGCCATTGATGGCTCATCGAGTTCAGAGGCTCATGGCACGACCGGTCGCGCCTTGAGCCTGGCGCGTGCAATCCCGTACGGCGAAGTCAGCCGTTATTCTCAGCTGGCCGTGCTCAGCGCGGGTATGAACCTTGGTCTGCCCGTCCTTCTGCACGAATCGGGGGGAATTGCCGAACGGACAGCCGTAGCCCTCACGTTGGCTACGGCATTCATCGTGAACTTCATCGCTGCGCGGAGCTACGTATTCAAGGCGAGCGGCGCCTTCACTCCGCAAATGCTTCGATTTGCAGCGGCCAGTGCCGGCTTTCGGATAGCCGAGTACATGGCTTTCCTGTTTCTTCACACATTCTTCGGGTTGTTCTACGTCCTCGCCATTGGCGTCGTCCTGTTGATCAGCTTCGGTGTCAAATTCGTTTTTTATCGGGCCTATGTATTTGCACCAGTCGACAACGGCTGGGCAACCTTGACGGCNNCTTGAAACGTGGAGTCAGTCCCCGCGCGCCGCGGCGAAAGCGTTCGTCGCGGCGGATGCGTTATTGTTTGGCGCACTTTTCGCGTACTTCCTGTTCTATCCACATACCGGATTCGAAGGCGTGATACCGGACAATATCGCCCAGACAGCCTACTGGAGTCTGCTGACTCGACCCGAACTCGTGGGCAGTATCGGTTCTTCCTCGCCGAAGGGCGGGCTCATTGTCCTGCTCGGGAGCGCCCATCTCATTTCCTACGAGATTTTTGAAAGCACATGGCCGTTCAAGGCAATGTTGGCAGCATTTTTCGCTGCGACGCTGTTCCTGATTTACAGGATCGCGATGGACTTCGGTGGACCCATCGCCGGATTGCTCGCTGTGCTGGTGGCGATGGGCTCCACTTATCTTCCCCAGACCTTTTATACCGGCTCATCCAATCTGTTCTTCCTGCCACTGGTGTTGCTCGGTCTGTTGCTGTTATCCAAGAGCAGGGACCGACCCGCTGTGATGGTACTCGGTCTGGCCGCGACCATCAGACCGGAGGCGCTGATCATTATTGGCATGGTAGTCGTCCATCGGTATCTGCGCCGGGGCGATTGGCGGAAATCCATCGAATTCTCGGCATACGGCGCCATCGCATTTGTCTTTTTCGTGCTGATGGCTTACTGGACCCAGGGCTCCTGGGATCGAATCGGCGGTGGTGCAGCAACGGGATATCCTGCATTCGCTTCTCTTCAGACCGTGGAGCACCTCCGCGTCACCGTTGGTCAGTTCTTCTCCGAACGGTTCGTGACGCTGTTGCTTTTACCAGCGGTTTTTTCTTTGATTCGCATGGAGTACGCCCGCGCGTACCTGTACTTCTACGCGATGGCCCTCGCATTCATCTTCCTAGTCATAATCGATTTTTTCGGCATGCACTACAGATATATCGCTGCGGGTCAAGTCATCATATTCGCATTGGGATGCGGTGGGCTGATGCAAATCTACGCCTACATCCGACGACCAAGTCTGTCCATGCCGGGCACCTCGACGATCGTCATGGGCGCGGCCGCTACAGCTGTAGCCGTGGCCGTGGTCTTCTGGTCAACTCGAGATCCCACCACATGCCTTATGCTCCTCGCGTTCCCAACCAGCTATCTGCTTGCCGCAGTAGCGAAACATCGGACAGGCTCTGACCGACTCCTCATCGTGTCCCATATCGCAATCGCACTCTTTGTGGCCGCCGCACCCATCGCCTCGGCGGTCAAAGCGCGACAGGCGTTCGGCACGGCACTGGATACACATCATCCGGCAATTCTGGATGCCCTGGAATTCCTCGGCGATCCCAGAATACCGCCCGGTTCGGCAGTAATCGCGGAGGATGAGCTTCTCAACTACGTGCTCGTCAAGCGTCCGGACTTTTTTTCCGCGGCGCGATCAATCCAGTCCTTCAACGTGATGACGGACACACAAAGAAGGGAGGCCTTGTCTAAGACGCAGTTCCTTTACGTTTCCAAGCGGCAGAATTACGGCTGGAACTACCTTTTTTACTTGCCAAGAGCGACCTGGGTCACGGATCCATTCAGGACAATTGTGCTAGAAATGATTCGAACAAATCAGCCCCGGACCGTCTTTGGATCGACTCTAGAGCCCATTTACAATTCAGATACAAGGTTCATCGCTAGAATCCGCCCCGACTCGGATGGTGAGCCCGGAAGACGGTAATTGACGCTCGATTGGGCGCAATGGCGGCATGTCGCGATGGGATATCGCGAATCGAGTCGCCGAAATCTGACCGATAACGAACATGGCAAGCACGATCCCCTATCAAGGCGACGCCGCAGAAGGCGCCGAATCTAGGCAACAGCCGGAAGCGAAGCAGGTTCCCAGGTCGGGCTTCATGGTCTCGCCTGTCTATGACGGGATCCTGTTCATCGGCGCCCCACTCATCGGCCTTGTTTTCGCGCTCGCCATGCTCGGTGGCCTTCCCTGGGTCATGCGCCCTGCGACCATGTTCGGCAGCAACGAGGCCTTGATCAGCATTTTCATAGGGGTGTGGACGTACGCGCATCTCTGCGCGGTGGTGTTCCGAAGCCACCTCAATCGCGATATCTACTCGCGATTCAAGCTTCGCTTTACGGTCGTGCCGCTGGCTCTTTTCGTCGGAATGCTGCTTTCCGACTGGCTGTTGGTGACCGCAGTCATCATTGCCGTTTTCTGGGATGTGTACCACACGGCCATGCAGAACTTCGGCTTCTGTCGTATCTACGACTCTCGCCAAGGGAGTTTCTCGGAAAAGGGTCGCAAGCTCGACATCATGGTCAACCACTTACTCTACGTCGGACCCATCGTCGGCGGATTGAGCTTCGCACCGACGCTCAACGCTCTGGATCAGTACGCCGACGTTGGTTGGTATTTCCCCATTGAATTAGCGGACTTTCTCGTCTTTCTCCAGCCACGCCTGACTCTACTGTTCTTGATCGGCGGCAGCCTGTTTCTGGCGTACTACGTTTACTCGTACTGGCAACTCAGCCAGGAGGGCTACCGCGTCTCCCGTCAGAAGGTGACAATCCTGTTCTCGACCGGAATCACCTCTGTTTGGGCCTGGGGCTTTTTACCACCCTTCTACGCCTTCTTCGTTTCGAACTTCTATCATGCGCTGCAGTACTTCGGTATCGTTTGGGCTATTGAGAATCGAAACATCCGCCGCACCATCGGCCTTTCGAACCTGTCCAGCGGTGCGTGGATTACGTTTGCCGTGTTCTTACTGTCCTTGGTCGCAGCCGGCATCGCCTTCAAGGTCTACGGTACGGGCACGATTCGCTGGTCGTTGGGCATCTTTACCGTCATCTCTCTTATGCACTTCTGGTATGACAGCTTCGTCTGGCAAGCACACAAGATAGCGGCCGCCTGAGACACGACAGGCGGCCAGAGGAGTGTGAGCCCGGCGCTCTGAAATCGGCTCGTTGAAACGCACCCGCCGGATGACGCCGTCGCCTCCCGGACTCCTTTCCATTGAACCCAGAGACCATCTTGGCGTTGAGAAGGAGGTAAGAGAACTCTAAGCCATTGAAACGATGGCGCGCCCGGAGAGATTCGAACTCCCNNGTACTCTATCCAACTGAGCTACGGGCGCGCCGAAGGGGTGGGATTATCTGGACGCCCCCGATCCCTGTCAAGGACGCCCCATTTCACAAGGCAAAAGCACCCATTTCTCGGTTGGAAAAATGGGTGCTTTTCGTGTGGCGGAGAGAGAGGGATTCGAACCCTCNNTACTCCCTTAGCAGGGGAGCGCCTTCAGCCGCTCGGCCATCTCTCCGGAAAGACTGGCAAGCATACAGAAGCGCGCGTGCTCAGGCAAAAACGGCAAGCCCGCATCGCGATGACCGAGCGCCATGCGCAATCAGGGAATTCCGCATGCTTCAGGCTTCCTGCTCGCTGGATGGGGGCGCATCGTCTTCGGTTTTTTCCGCCTGAATCTTCTCGTAGATCTCCTCGCGGTGAACCGAGACCTCTTTGGGTGCATTGACGCCGATGCGGACCTGGTTGCCCTTTACTCCGAGCACGGTCACGGTGACGTTATCCCCGATCATGAGCGATTCGCCTACTCGCCGGGTGAGAATCAACATGTCACTTCTCCTTGGCCATCACGTCCCACTCATGCTCCGGGAGGGGCGCATCGTCGGTCGCCCTACCCGGCCTCTTCCATGACAGCGCAAGCAGCGGGGCGCTGGTCCTGACGGGATCCGTCGAGCGCCCGGCACGCCTCCGATGACCGGTGACGCCCGCGCCGGCTGTCCGGCTGGATCCGCATACTTATGCCTATTATCGTACCTTCGCGGCGCGACCTTTAGGATTTAACCGCCTGATTGCGTGGCGGCTGCTCGGCAAGCCCGAAGGCCGCATGCAGGGCTCTCACCCCCAGCTCGAGATACTTCTCGTCGACGACCACCGAAATCTTGATTTCCGAGGTGGAGATCATCTGGATGTTGATGCTTTCGGCAGCGAGCGCCTCGAACATTCGGGCGGCGATGCCGGCATGGGACCTCATTCCGACCCCAACCAGTGAAATCTTAGCAATCCGGTCGTCACCGGTCACTGCCGCCGCATCCAGATTCCGGGCGTGCCGGTCGAGCAGCTCGAAGGCGGCCTGGTAGTCGCGCCGATGAACCGTGAAGGTCATATCGGTGGTGCCGTCCTCGGACACGTTCTGCACGATCATGTCGATGTCGATGTTGGCCTCGGCGATTGGGCCGAGCAGCGCCGCGGCGATCCCCGGACGGTCGGGCACGCCCTTGACGGTCAGCTTGGCCTCGTCCTGGTTGAAGGCCACCCCGGAGATCAATGGCTTTTCCATCGTCGCGTCCTCTGAAGTAATCAGCGTGCCCGGTCCTTCCTCGAAGGAGGACAGAACACGCAGCGTCACGTTGTACTTGCTGGCGAACTCGACGGCGCGAATCTGCAGCACCTTGGCGCCGAGGCTCGCGAGCTCGAGCATTTCCTCGTAAGTCACGGTGTCCATGCGCCGCGCGTCCGGCACGACGCGCGGGTCGGAGGTGTAGACGCCGTCGACATCGGTGTATATCTGACACTCCTCGGCTCCGAGCGCCGCGGCCAGCGCCACCGCGGTGGTATCCGAGCCGCCGCGTCCGAGCGTGGTGATGTTGCCGTCCTGATCGATCCCCTGGAATCCGGCCACCACCGCGACCTCGCCCGCGGTGAGCGCTCGCGAGATGGCGTTCACGTCGATCTCCTCGATGCGCGCCCTGGTGTGACTGGTATCGGTGCGGATACGTGCCTGCCCGCCGGTGAACGAGCGCGCCGCGCAGCGCTCGTTTGCGAGACTCATGCACAGCAGCGCAATGCTCACCTGCTCGCCGGTCGCAAGCAGCACATCGAGCTCGCGCCGCGCCGGATGGGCGCTGATCTGGTGCGCCATCTCGAGCAGCCTGTCGGTCTCGCCGCCCATGGCGGAGAGCACCACGACCACCTCGTTGCCCGCTTCGCGGGTCGCTTTGACGCGCCGGGCGACGTGCGCGATGCGATCGAGATCGCCCACCGAGGTGCCGCCGTATTTCTGCACGATCAGCGCCATGACTTGGCTCCGGCGGCCGTCGGGTCGGCCTCAGGCTCCGAGGCGCTCGCGGATCCAGTTGGGCACGGCCTTGATGGCCTGCTCGAGGCGCGCCGGGTCGTTGCCGCCGGCCTGGGCCATGTCGGGACGCCCGCCGCCGCGTCCGCCCACCTGCTGGGCGACGAAATTGGCGAGCGGCCCCGCCTCGATGCGGTCCACGTAGTCGGCGGTGACGCCGGCGACCAGGCTCACCTTGTCGCCGTCGACGCTAGCCAGAACCACGGCGGCCGAGCCCAGCTTGTTCTTGAGCTGATCGACGGTGGCGCGCAGTCCCTTGGCATCGACGCCGTCGACCTGCGCGGCGAGCACCTTGAGGCCGTTGACGTCCACCGCCTGGGCCGCCAGATCCTCGCCCTGGCTCGCCGCCAGACGCGACTTGAGACGCTCGAGATCCTTCTCGAGCTCGCGGCTGTGGCCGACGACCTGCTCCACCTTCTCGACCACCGTCTCGCGGTCCGACCTCACCAGCTCGGCGACGTCGTTCAGCTTCTGCTCCACGCCGCTCAGCCACTCGAGGGCGCCCTCGCCGGTCACCGCCTCGACCCGGCGCACCCCCGCCGCGATGCCGGACTCCGAGGTCAGCTTGAACAGGCCGATGTCGCCGGCGCGCGCGACGTGCGTGCCGCCGCAGAGCTCGGTGGAGTGGTCTCCGATTGAGAGCACGCGCACCGGGTCTTCGTACTTCTCGCCGAACAGCGCCACCGCGCCCGACTGCATGGCGTCCTCGTAGCTCATCAGCCGCGTGTCCGCCGCGACGTTGCTGCGGATCTCGTCGTTCACCAGACGCTCGATCTCGGCGATCTGCTCCGGCGTCACCGGCTCGTAATGCGAGAAATCGAATCGCAGCCGGTCGGGCGCCACCAGCGAGCCTTTCTGCTGCACGTGCTCGCCCAGCACCTTGCGCAGCGCCGCGTGCATCAGGTGGGTNNGTACTTCTCGCCGAACAGCGCCACCGCGCCGCTCTGCATGGCCTCGTCGAGAGGCATCACCCGGGTGAGCGCCTCGTCGTTACCCATGATCCATTCGTTGACGCGGCGCTCGATTTCCCGCAGCTGCTCGGGCCCCACCGGCTCGAAATGGGAGAAGTCGAAACGCAGGCGATCGGCGGCCACCAGCGATCCCTTCTGCTGCACGTGCTCTCCGAGAACCGCGCGCAACGCCGCGTGCAGCAGGTGCGTGGCGGAATGATTTCGCGCGATGGCGCGCCGCGAGTCGGCGTCGACCACGGCCCTCAATCGATCGCCCACGCGCAGCTCGCCGTCGGTCAGCAC
>JABAOD010010028.1_pt3 | contig 16503 bp, 16 predicted proteins | sample 7062151 | NCBI WGS metagenome assembly JABAOD01 (sample SAMN14538626, study PRJNA623070) | marine sediment metagenome | biome: marine biome [ENVO:00000428]; feature: marine pelagic biome [ENVO:01000023]; material: deep marine sediment [ENVO:00002113] | place: India: Gulf of Khambhat ... | reverse complement strand
CCTGTGACCGGCACCCACAGTGGGTTGCGCAGTATGCCAGGCGGATGTGGGGTGCGGGTCTTCAGGCGCCAAAGAGAAAGATTGATCAGGGCGAAGACCGTCAAGGTGATAAAGCTCGTGATCGTTGCCAACTCGACCAAAGGTAGCCACAGCGCCAGCACCAACGCCGCAAATACTATGAGCACGGTCGCGCGAACCGGCGTTTGCGTCTTCGCGTTGACAACGGCGAATGCTGCCGGTGCGACGCGCTGCCGGGCCATCCCGTACACCACGCGGGAGGCCATAATGATTTGTATCAGTGCCCCGTTAACGACAGCGATGAGACTGATGAGGCCGATGCTTACGGGTGAATGGCCTCCGGCCTCTTCAATCAGCGTGGCCAAGGGGGCCTTGCTCTTTGAGAGAGCCTCCGGCGATAGTCCCAACACGGCCGTCAGCGCAACCAATATGTACACACCGGTGGTAACAAAGAGCGCCAGTATGATCGCCAAAGGCAGGTTGCGCTGAGGGTTCTTGACCTCTTCAGCCACATTCACCATATCCTCGAAGCCGATAAACGCGTAGAACGCGAGGAACGCCCCAAGGACGATGCCGATCCACGACCTTATTTCCATCGGAGGAATGAGCTCTNNAGGCAGCTCGGCGAGGCCGTCTCCGGCCAAGAACAACACCATCAGCAGTCCCAGGAGCTCAAGTACCGTGATCACCGTGGCTACCCAGACCGATTGGCTGATACCCCAGATGGCCAGGAGTCCGAGAGCAATAATAAGGCCGCTCACCGCGAGCTTGCCCGGCAGGTGGATGAACAAGTGCAGGTAACCGACGAACCCGTTGGCGATCGTTGCGGCCGAAACGATGCCGATAAGCACCACCGCCCAACCTGTCAATGCCGACAGTAGTGGCAAATGAAAGGCCTCGTCTACGTATACGGCTTCGCCGGCGCTGCGTGGATGACGTGCCGACAGCTCGGCATAGGAAAACGCCGAAAATCCCGCAATAAGAGCGGCAAGCGCGAATGCCGCCGGGGCGTACATGCCGGCAAGGCCGGCAACCTCGCCGATAAGCACGTAAATGCCAGCCCCGACGATGGTGCCGATGCCGTAGAAAGTGATCAACGGTAGCGACAAGCTGCGCTTGAGCTGCGCCGGTTCTAGGGCAGTGGTCTTATTCGAGTCCGCGGCTTTCAATGTGAGTCGTCGGTCGTTGGCACAGTGGCGGGTGAGATCAGCCCGGCGTCGCGCTATGGCGCCTGGTTTAAGCCTTTGAAAATGGGGCCCCTGGCCGGCTAATCGATTATGCCTGCAGCCACAGATTATGAACATCGGCAGACAGACACCTGTAAATACATTCTTTGAGCCAGATCAAGGCCATAGTCAGTTGGCGGGAGATAATCTAGTTAATTAGGCCCAAGAGGCAGGAGTGAACATCATGAGCGAACACATTAACGTCCCCAATGTCGGTGCACCCGACCCTGAGCTTAAGAACTCGCCGATCTTCGATCGCGAAAGCGAAGAGTACGAGATGCTCGATCTCGAGCTAGAAAGCGGTGTTTGCTATTTCAACGGTGCCGACTATGCGGATGGCACCTACGTGTGCAGTGGCAACGAGTTGCTGCACTGCGAGCGCGGTGTGTGGATACGNNTCCGAGCTAAGGTCAAAGAGGGCGAGATCGTGACAGATTATGAGCCGATCGCCAACCAATGGTATCGCCACCTTGACCAAGGATACCAGTTCCAAGTCGTGGCTGTAGACGAGGAGGAGCGAACCGTAGAGATCCAGCACTTTGACGGCGACCTTGAAGAGCTTGATTTCGACGCCTGGGCGGAATTGGAATTGGAAGCAATCGAACCGCCCGAGGACTGGACCGGGAGCATGGACGATATCGAAAGGGATGACCTCGGATACAGCGAAACGGAGATGAGGAAGGGTGATTGGTCCGCACCGATGGATAAGCGCGCTGCCAGAACCGAGGAGGGCTGGAGCGAAGAGTCGGATGAGGAGGTGGAGGAAGGCGAAGAGGGCGAGGAAGAACAAGGCTAATGTCGTTGTCTTTGCTGAGAAATCCCAGGGTGACCGTTGATATGGATCAATGAGGAACTGACATAGAAGGAGTATGAGAAAATGCGGAAATTCTATAAGGAGTGAAGACAATGAACGATATGCTAAAAGTAATCGAAGTGCTCGCTGAATCCGACAAGAGCTGGGAAGACGCCGCAGTGCAGGCGGTGACGAATGCCGGTAAAACGGTACACGGGATTAAGTCGATCTATATCAAGGAATTGGAAGCCAAGGTCGAGGGCGATAAGATCGTGAAGTACCGCATCAACGCCAATATCTCGTTCTTGCTCGAGCGCTGAGGTCGTTTCGCACGATGGTCGTGTCGGAGTGGAAAGGCAGGCAACGAGACCGTCTAATCCGGGAACACGCTCACGACACTTATAAAGCGAAGCGCAAACTCCCGGAGCCGACCGTGTGCCCGAAATGCGGAGCCGTCTTTCATGAAGGCAGATGGACGTGGGCGGCGAAGCCGTCGAGTGCTCACGAGACGCTGTGTCCAGCGTGTGAACGTGTGCGTGATCGCTACCCCGCCGGCTATGTCACCTTGCATGGGAAATTTCTGCAACACCATCGCGACGAACTGTTGGGCCTGATTCACAACATCGAGGCCAGGGAAGCGGCGGAGCACCCGCTCAAGCGAATCATCAGCACGGAGGATAAAGATAACGCGATCCTCATCACCACGACCGACATACACCTCGCGCGCACGATCGGCGACGCCCTACATCACGCCTACGAAGGCAAGCTCGATTATCAGTACGCGGAGGAGTCGAACATCTTGCATTTGAGCTGGGAGCGCTGACACAAAACTAATGTAATACTGCTGCGGTGTCTTTGAGGATAGAGTCTAGCTATCCGTAACGCGCTGTCTTCTGCACGAGAGGCCACGTGCACCTCAAAAACGATGGCAATCATAGGCATTGATCTCGGCACCTCGAACTCCGCGGCGGCCGTGCTGCGCGGCGGCCGCCCGGTCATGATCCCAAGCGCCGAAGGCGTGAGCCTTGGTGGCAAGGCCTTTCCGAGCTATGTCGCGGTTGGCGCCGACGGACAGTTGTTGGTGGGCGAGCCGGCAAGGCGGCAGGCCGCCGTGAATCCGCAAGGGACCGCGACCGCCTTCAAGCGCAAGATGGGCCAACGCGAGAAAGTTCGCTTGCGTGATCGCGAGTTTTCGCCCGAGCAGCTGTCCGCTTTCCTACTGCAGAAGATCAAGCGCGATGCCGAGGCCTTCCTCGGTGAGACGGTCGACAAGGCCGTCGTGACCGTACCAGCCTACTTTGATGACAACCAACGAAGCGCCACCAAGGACGCTTGTCGCATCGCCAGCATCGAGGTGGCGCGCCTCGTCAATGAGCCGACCGCGGCCTCGCTGGCCTACGGCCTTGACCGCGTCGGTGAGGAGTTGCGTATCGCGGTAATCGACTTTGGCGGCGGCACGCTCGATGTGACTGTCATGGAATTCGGTAAGGGCGTATTCGAAGTCAAGGCCACCAGCGGTGACACCCAACTCGGCGGCAGCGACATGGACCAGAGGATCTTCGAGCATCTCGCCGATCGCTTCAAATTGCAGACAGGGGTTGACGTCAGGGATGATCGCACGGCGGCGGCACGTCTGACCGAGGCGGCCGAGGTGGCGAAGATAGAGCTCTCGACGAGTAACACTGCGCATATCACGCTACCGTATCTGACAGCGACGGCCAGTGGGCCGTTGCATCTGGATATGGAGTTGACGCGCGCCGAGCTTGAGCGCTTGGTGCGACCCGTGATCGAGCAATGCCGCGGCCCGCTGGAGCAGGCGCTGCAAGATGCGAGCGTGACGACTAAGGATATCGACCGCATCGTGTTCGTCGGCGGACCGACACGTATGCCATGTGTGCGTGCGTTTTTCGAAGAGATTCTTGGTCGCAAGGCCGAGATGGGCGTTGATCCGATGGAGTGTGTGGCCAGTGGTGCGGCTATTCAGGCCGGCGTGCTCACTGGCGAGATGAAAGACATCGTATTGGTCGATGTCACGCCGTTGACATTGGGTGTGGAGACGCTGGGTGGCGTGGCTACCGCACTCATCGCACGCAACACGCCGATCCCTGTCAAGCGTTCGGAGGTTTTTACCACCGCTGCTGACTCGCAGACGAGCGTGACCGTGCACGTATATCAGGGCGAGCGCCCGATGGCCGCTGACAACACCAGCCTCGGCGAGTTCAATCTGGATGGTCTGCCGCTCGCACCCCGCGGCGTGCCGAAGATCGAAGTGACCTTTGACATCGATGCGAACGGAATCCTCAACGTCTCGGCCAAGGACATGGCCACCGGCAGGACCCAATCGATTCGCATCACCGGCTCGACGCGGCTTGCCGAGGACGAGAAGCAGCGCATGATCAACGAGGCGGAACGCTACGCCGAGCAGGACCGCAAGCGTCGAGAGGAGGTAGAGAAGCTCAACAATGCCGATGCGATTTGTTATCAGGCGGAGAAGATGCTCGCCGATTTTGGCGACAAGATCTCAAAGAAGCTGCGTGACAAGATCGAGAATTTGCTGCGCGAGACGCGTGAAGCGATCAGCAAGCGTGATGCGGTTCGCGCCATGGAAAAGGGCGAGGAGCTCAAGCGTGAGCTGCAGGTGGCCGGCGGTACGATCTATGCACAGACAGGCGCCGCCAAGCCGCGACCTCAACCCGATGTCGGTGCTCCCAGCCGTGAAGCACATCCCAGTGGCTCTGGACCACGCGGGCGCGTCGTCGATGCCGAGTACAAGGAGTCCGATTGAGGCAGAGGCCCTAGGCGCGTATGGCAAACGGCGCTCAGCGCGACTACTACGAGGTGCTCGGATTGCCGCGCGATGCGGATCAGAAGGCCATCAAAGATGCCTTCCGCCGGCTCGCTCTCAAGTACCATCCCGATCGCAATAAATCGCCCGATGCGGAGGAGCGTTTCAAGGAGATTGCCGAGGCCTACGCCGTGCTCTCCGATGCCAGCAAGCGGGCCGAGTACGATCGGCGTGGTTTTGCCGGGGTGGCGGATTTCTCGGCCGAGGACCTCTTTGGTGGCATCGACTTTGGCGATCTTTTCGGCGGACTCGGGTTTGATTTCGATTTGGGTGGCGGGGGGCTGTTCGATCGCTTCTTTCGCCGCCGCCGCGCAGGGCCCGCGCGCGGCGCCAACCTGGAGATCGAGCTCACCGTGCCGCTCGAGCGGGTGGTCAACGGTGGCGAAGAGATCGTGCGTTTTGCCGGGCCGCACATTTGTCCCACGTGTCGTGGCGCAAGAACGAGGCCAGGCACCCCGCCGCGTGCTTGCCCAGCCTGCAAGGGAACGGGTCAGCAGGTTAGCAGCCGACGTGAAGGCAATGTCAGTTTCCGCCAGATCACGGTGTGTCCCGTTTGCGCAGGTGAGGGCAGCGTTATTGACGAGCCCTGTCCCGATTGCAATGGTCGCGGCATGGTCGAACGGGCCGAGGCGCTGCGAGTGCTGATTCCTGCGGGCATTGAAGAGGGTATGGCACTGCGCATCCCTGGGCACGGGCTGCCAAGCCCCCAACCCGGCGGCGCGGCCGGCGATCTGTTTGTGATTGTCCACACAGCGGCGGACGCTCGATTTGACCGTCGCGGGGCCGATCTGTGGCGCGAAGAGGAACTGGGGGTGGCTGACGCGGCGTTGGGCACGCAGCTAGACATACCCACGCTCGAAGGACATGCAACAGTCAAGATCCCGCCGGGCACTCAGCCAGGGGAAGTGCTGCGTCTGCGCGGCAAGGGCTTGCCGGAGTTCCGCGGCGGGCGACGCGGCGACATTTACGTGCGCCTGCAAGTACGCGTACCGGAGGATCTGTCACACGAGGAACGCGAGCTCTACGAGCGGCTGCGTGAGTTGCGTGGCGCCGATACGGGACGCAGGCGCTGGTGGGCGCGCCGTTGACGCTGGCGAGTATGTCGGCGTTTGCGCGAGGGGATGGGGCACTGGCGTAAGCGCCTATGTCTTTCGAGGATGGGCTGTCTTACGTATCTCGTGGCGTAGCCTCAACAGACCCGCCTCGATTCGGGCAAAGGCGATGGTTTTTCTATCATACCTGTCCAGGTTAATCCCGTAATTCTGCGCGATCTTGCGTACGATCGGCAACGGTTCAGGATTGCTCTTTTTCCAATACGGCCGCAGTTCTCGCAGGAATATGTTTGCCGTGACCGGCCCAATACCGTAAAAACCAACCAACATATTCTCCAAATCCTCGCTGTCATGGGCCTGCTTGTGCAACGTCAAAAGGCTGCCGCCATAGTCTTGAAGAAGCGTTTCGCAGTTTCTCAGTATCTGGGTCGAGGTCTTGCCGTCGTAGCGCACATAGCCGCCTTCGCGCATGATCGGGTTGACCAAGAAGTCCCAGCCCGCCCGCAATATTTTTCGTAGTGTTAACAATCGGTAACGCTCGAAGGTCTTATAGGTCTTTTTGGCGATTGTCTCGCTGATCCGTGCGCCGAATAGAATGCTGGCCAGAAACCACTTGAAAAGCTCTTCATCATTATTCTGCCTCAGTCGTATATCAAGCTCCTCGGAATAGAGCAGACTGTTGCGAAGGTCCTTTTCGTCAGCTTTCACAGTTTACTCTGCGAGGGCTAGATCAGATCCCTTGTTCCTCCAGCTCGATTTTAAGTGAAAAGAACCGCAAGAGATCTTTCAGCGCTATGATGCCTACGAGCTTTCCTTGATCGACCACCATCAGCCGGCTGTTGCCCGTGCGCATCATCATCGATAGCGCTTGCAAGGCATCGGCATCGGGTGCAATCGTGTTATCCGCCGAACACGGCATAAATACCTCGCCAACGGTGTGCCGTGACCATTCCTTGCGCGGAAATGTCTTTATCTGACGCGTGGTGACGCAGCCAAGTAAGGTCGTATTATCAGCGACTGGAAACATCTTGAATTGATACTTATAGACATAGTCGTCGACGAGTTGCTGCAGGGATATCGATCGCGGAACAGTCACTGGGGCCGCGTTCATGAACCGACGTACGCGTTCGCCACGCAGGATCTCCTGCATGAGTAAGCGTTCATAGGACATCCCAGCGGCCGCGCGGATGAACAGCCCGATCAGGAACCACCACATGCCGGTGACGAAATTTCCAGTCACGACAGCCAGGAACGCGAGGGCAATCAGGGCGAGCCCGAAGCCCGAGCCGATGGAGCTGGAGATTCGCGTGGCCCAACGGAGGTTGCGTTTCCAGCCCCATAAGAGTGCGCGCAGCATGCGACCACCGTCGAGCGGAAACGCAGGTATCAAATTGAACGTCGCCAGCAAAAAGTTGAGGTAAGCCAAGTATGCGAGCACGCCGGTTACCGGCTGTTGCCAGTCGAGCTCGTCGGCCAGGGTATGGGCGGCTAAGAAAGCCAGCGAGAGCACGTAGCTTGCAATGGGGCCGGCGATGGCCATCAGGAACTCGGCTTTGGGGCTGGGCGGTTCCTCTTCCATCTCGGCGACGCCGCCGAAGATAAATAGCGTAATGCCCTTGATCGGCAGGCCGTAACGGCGCGCCACCAGAGAATGGCAAAGCTCATGGAAAACGATCGAGACGAGCAGTCCCAGCGTGCCGCTCGCACCCATCCACCAGTAGGTCGAGGGGGCGAGATCGGGAAAGTAGAAAGGAAACACCCCTTTTGCCAATGTCCAAGTGACCAGCAGGGCAAGAAATAGCCATGTCAGATCGATTCTGACCTCGAACCCAAAAAGCCGGAAAAGCTTGAAGCGCTTGCTGAACACTGACACCTCCGTGCGTAGTGATTATTTGGGCAATCTCGTACTGTTCCCTTGATTCATATCAAAGACGGCGCTGTTCGCCTCTGTTATCAGCATAAATGCCATGTCCGAGTGGAACGCCGTTGTTAGCGTGTACGATCGCGGCTATAAGCACGCCCGCCAGCTATTGGAAGAATTCGGGTCAGTCAGTCGTACGGATTTCTACAATGTTCTGACGGTCCAAGCGGACGATGTTGCGGGCATGCTGGAGAAACTGAAAGAGCGCCTCTCGACCGATGAGAAGGCGCGTTTGTCACTGGCGCGGATCGTGCCGGTCACCACGAGCTTTACGTTCCAGAGCCCCGAGGAGTTCGAAACGAAGGCCAAAGAAGCGGTGTTGCCTTGGATTCCCGAGCTCGCCGGCAAGGGATTTCACGTGCGTATGCACCGGCGGGGATTCAAGGGGCGCCTTTCGAGCCAGGACGAGGAGCGGTTTCTTGACGGCTTTCTGCTCGAGCGCCTGGAGGGGGCTGGAACGCCGGGGCATATCACTTTCGAGGATCCGGACGTGATTGTGGTGATCGAGACGATCAGCCAACGCGCCGGCCTTGCGCTTTGCACACGCGAGGACCTAAAAAAGTATCCGTTTCTCAAGGTCGATTGATATTCTGGGGTTGCATAGCTATGCCCACCTCCACCGATGAGTTACTGAAGGCAACAGAAGCGGCGCGCGCATTGCTCGATCAGCTGCGCCTCTCAGCGTACACATTCGAGGTCGAGCCACGCGAAGGTGAATGGGAGGTGCGTGTAGAGTGTGCAGTCCCTGAAGGATGGCAGCGCAGCGTGCTTGCCGCCGACAAGGCCCTATTGCTCGCCAGTGCGCAGGACCCTGCGTCCCGTGCGCGCTTGCTGGCTGAGTGGGGCCAACATTTGGCGAGCTGCAGGCGAGACAAGGACCGGCCGATAGGAGTTGGCCCATGATCGCGCGCGTGTATGGGTAGCGCATGAACACTGAGGGTCTTGCCCTGTTCGCCCTGACTGCGACTCGCCCGTTCGGCGAACGCGTGGCCAGCAGGCTCGACATTCCCTTGAGTGTCCACGAGGAGCGCGAATTCGAGGACGGAGAGCACAAGTCGCGTCCCTTAGTCAACGTTCGCGGCAAGGATGTCTTTATCATCCAATCGCTGTACGGCGATGATCAGCAAAGTGTCAATGACAAGTTTTGCCGTCTCTTATTCTTCGCCGGTGCGATCCGAGACGCTTCGGCACGGTGGATTAACCTGGTTATTCCTTACCTGGGCTATGCGCGCAAGGACAGAAAAACGCAACCGCGCGACCCCGTAACCACGCGTTATGTCGCCGCACTCATCGAGGCCGTGGGTGTCGATCGTGTCATCACGCTCGAGGTACACAATCCGGCGGCCTTTCAGAATGCGTTCCGTTGCCGCACCGAACACCTGGATGCGAATAGGCTGTTCGCTGACCACCTAGCGTCAATGCTCGGTCGCGAGAGCCCGATTGCCGTTGTCTCGCCCGATGTCGGCGGCATCAAGCGCGCCGAGCGCTTTCGCCAGGTCCTGGCTCGGCTTGTAGACCGGGAACCGACGATGGCGTTCTTGGACAAAGCGCGCGCCAAAGGCATGCTCAGTCTCGGTCGGGTGACGGGCGACGTGGCCGGCCGCGTCGTCGTCATTATCGATGATCTGATCAGCACCGGTAGCACGCTCTTGCATGCTGCCAAGGCGTGTAGGGACGGTGGCGCGAAATCGGTCTACGCTTTCGCTACGCATGGCGTTTTCGTGGGCGAGGCGAATCGCATCCTAGCGAGTGATGACTTTGAGCAAGTCACTGTGACCGATAGCATAGCCCCCTTCAGACTCGATCCTGAACTGGTAGCGCGAAAGCTCGCCGTGCTGTCGACGGCCGATCTTTTCGCGCAAGCGATCCAACGCATCCACACAGGGGGTTCACTCGTCGAACTGTTAAGTACCCCCTCACCCTAGCCCTCTCCCACAAGGGGAGAGGGAATTCTTGGGTGGGCGAGCAGCGTCAGTCCACGACGTCCACTGCTTCGTCTTAACTACGTCGGCCACTCCCTCCCCCCTCGCAGGGGAGGGCTAGGGTGAGAGGGCATAGCTTGCAGCGAGTCGGAGATAACTCTCGGCTAGCTCTTGCCATTTTGGCCAGTCTCGTTTCTCGAGTTCATGCGTGTGCCAGATCGCCAGCCTGGCGCGCAGGCAGGCGCGCGATGCCTTGTGAAAGTTTACCAGCCGGGGTGAGGGATCATCGCCCGTGATCTGGCGATAGACGCGAAAGAAGGTTTCTCCTACAGACGGTGCCCCCAGCCGCTCGCACTCCATGGCGAGAAAAGCGAGCTCATCGGCGGGGTCGATGAGACGAAACTGACGATTGAACTCGAGGCAGTCGAAGATAACCGGTCTGGGTTTGAGGCAAATATGCCCTGGCCGGAGGTCGCCATGGCCCTCGATGATCTTGCCTTGCGCAGCTCGGGTTTCAAAGAGCGCCGGCTCGCCTTTCAGAAGTTCGCGTGCCACATCGCCTATCCTATCGATGAGCACGCCGGGTAACTCGTATTGCGGGCGGCTGAGCTCACGAAGACTGTATTCAATGTCACGCGCGCGCTGGCTGTGATAGCGCTTGCCGTCGATGCTGACGGGGGCACTGTCCTTATAAAACGTCGCAAGCATCCTCGCGACGGGATGAAGATCTGCTTCGTGCACTTTCCCACCCGTGATGAGGTGCTCAAGCATGTGCTCGGCCGGCAGCCGGCGCATCTTGACCAACCATTCGATGGCTTCGCCGGATCGTTCGAGAACGAGTCGTCCTTTGGCATCGACAGCGAGCGCCACGACGCCGAGGTAGACATCTGGGGCGAGCCGCTGGTTCAGGCGTACCTCGTGCTCGCAGTTGCGGCGCCGCGCTGCCAGGGTGCTGAAGTCCAGAAAATCATAACGCACGGGTTTCTTTAACTTGTAGGCGTGGCGCATGGTAAGAAATACCCAGGACATATGGGTCTCGATGACATCGACGTAGGCCGGCCGATCCGGGTAGGTCGCCGGCTGTTTGAGAACCGTTACCTTGGTGTCGAGGTCGACCGAAATTGTTCGATCATCTAGCGGTTCGCCAAGCATTTGCGTCCAGCAAGTATTATTCGCTCACTATCAACCGACGACGTCTGAGCTAGTGTGCAGGCAGCACCGTTTGGGTCAAGAACTGGTTGAACCATTGGGTCGCGAGGCGTGCCACTTCCTCCAACGTCCCCGGCTCTTCAAAGAGGTGACTCGCTCCGGGGATAATTTTCAGCTCTTTGGTCGTGTGCAACTGCGCGTACGCCTCGCGGTTGAGCTCGATCACGACCTCGTCATTGCCGCCCACAATAAGCAAGGTCGCCGCTTGCACGGCCGGCAGGTCCGACCCCGCCAGGTCGGGGCGGCCGCCCCGGGAGACGATAGCCTGAACTGTGCGCCCTAGGGTCGCAGCCGCCTTTAGAGCCGCCGCTGCCCCTGTGCTGGCCCCGAAGTAACCCAGCGAAAGGTCGCGCAGCTGCGCCTGTTGTTTTAACCAATCGGTGGTGCTGAGCAACCGGCGCGTGAGCAGATCAATGTCAAAACGAGTCTCGTAGACCCTATCCTCACTCTCGGTCAGCAAGTCGAACAATAGTGTCGCCAGCCCGCTTGCGCGCAAGGTGCGGGCGACGAACGCATTTCTCGGACTCAGCCGGCTGCTGCCGCTGCCGTGGGCAAATACAACGAGGGCTTGAGCACCTGGCGGTATGCCAAGCAATCCGGCGTGGGTAACCGACTCCAAGGTTATTTGAACGGTTTGTTGGCGGTCGTCGTCAGCCATGTGTCCCTCAGGCTTGCTGGCATCGCACGGCATTGGGGGTAAACTCATGTCTCCTGCTCTTTCTGGCGGGTTTCGCTTTCGGCAAGCTGCAAAAGCTTAATGACCTGGTCGTCGGTGATCTGGGGGAAATCTACGTAGTACGCGCCTACGGCGCCAAGATAAAAATCGGGAATATCAAGCGCAACTAGATCATCAACCTCCCGCTTGAGGAGGGCTGCGGTATCTTTTGGGGCCACCGGGACGGCGACGACGATGCGTGTTGGATGACGACGCCGCAGGTCGCGGATGGCGGCGCGCATGGTGAGCCCGGTGGCAATCCCGTCATCGACGAGAATCGCCACCTTACCCGCTGCCGGTAGCGGCTCTCTGCTGCCGAGATAACGCTGCCGGCGCCGGCGCGCCTCCTCGCGCTCGCTTTTCAGTCTCTGCTCGAACCAGGCAGGGTCGACTTGTGAGACTTCCCATTCGTTGCACACCATGCCACCGTTTTCACAGACGGCGCAGATGGCGTACTCCGGGTTGAACGGATGACCGATTTTTCGAGCTATGACCAGGTCGATCGGCATGTTCAGGCGCCGAGCGATTTCCACCCCCAGAGGGATACCGCCCCGCGGTAAGGGGTAGACGATGCCTTGCTCCCCACCGTATTTGGTGTCCAGTGCGGCCGCGAGTTTCCGGCCCGCCTCCGCGCGATCCTTGAATCGGTTCACCATGTGTGTTCGCAATGCCGGGCTTACCGTATCCCACGTAAATCTATCGCGCCGCCCAGCAAAGTGTGTTGATTCAGGTCAATCAATCCTGGCGAAAATTGCGGAATGCGCACCTGGCTGAGCGTGGCCCGGGCGGCGATGGCAGATATAATTCGGATTCGGCACGAGCCGGAATGGGGAGAAACGACTTGCCGCTGGCGCACGCTAGTCACGACCTGGCGCTCGAGGCGTTGACGACGGAAAACGAGCTCTTTTGGACCATCCTCGACGTGGTGGGCGCGCTGGTCGTCGTGCTCGACCGCGGCGGCCGTATCGTGCTTTTTAACGGAGCCTGCGAGCGGGCGACCGGCTACAAGTCTGAAGAGGTCAGGGGCACGGCCATCTGGGATCGGCTCTTGGTGCCGGAAGAGATCGAGGCTGTCAAAGGCGTGTTTGCCGAGCTTAAAGCTGGCCACTTCCCAAACGAACACGAAAACCACTGGGTCGCCAAGGACGGGAAACGGCGCTGGATCCATTGGAAGAATACCGCGGTGCTGGGCAAGGATGATTCAGTGCGTTATGTGGTCGGCACCGGTATAGACATCACGGAGCGCAAGCAGATGGAAGAGGCGCTGCGGGAGCGCGAACTAGAGCTGCGCAAGCTTTCGCAGACCGTAGAGCAGAGCCCGAGCACGGTCATGATCACCGATACCAGCGGCAGGATCGAGTATGTCAACCCAAAGTTTACGCAACTGACAGGTTACACGCCGGAAGAGGTGCGCGGACAGAACCCGAGCATTCTGAAGTCGGGCGATACCGACAGCAGCGAATATCGGCGGCTCTGGGAGACGATCAGCGCCGGCGGCGAATGGCGCGGGGTATTTCACAATCGCAAGAAGAATGGCGAGCTCTACTGGGAGTCCGCTTGTATCGCGCCGATACGTGATGGCGAAGGAAAGATCACCCACTTCGTGGCTGTGAAAGAGGACATTACCGAGTACAAACGGTTGCAGGAGCAGTTCCGTCGCGTGTTCGAGTCGGCACCGAGCGGCATGGTGATGGTGGATGCAGAAGGCAAAATCGTGTTGGCCAATCCACACACGCAAAAGCTTTTCGGTTACCGAGACGAGGAGTTGATCGGCCAGCCGATAGAGCTCTTGGTCCCCGAGCGCACTCGTGACGTGCACCGCAAGCACCGTGAGAATTTTCTTCGAGCGCCCCGGGCACGCATAATGGGCGCCAATCGTGACCTGGTCGGGCGGCGCAAGGATGGCAGCGAGTTTTCGATAGAGATCGGGCTGAGTCCGGTCGAGCACGAACAGTTCGTCCTAGCAGCGATTGCCGATGTGACGGCACGCAAGGAAGCAGAGCGCGAAGCCAAAAGACGTCTCGACGAGCTGGCGCACGTCTCTAGGGTCGCTTCCATCGGCGAAATGGCCTCGGGGCTTGCCCATGAGATCAATCAACCGTTGACAGCCATCGTCAGCTATGCGGAAGCGTGTCGGCTCATGCTCCAATCCGGCCGCGAACATAGGGAAGTACTGCTCAGCTCGCTGGAGCAGATCAGCCGGCAGGGGGAGCGGGCGGGTGACATCATTCACCGCCTACGCGAGTTTGTTCGCAAGGGCAAGCTGGAGCGACGGCCGGTTGACCTCAACGATCTGGTTGACGGGGTGTTGGACATGCTGCGCCATGAGATCGACCGTCACGGTGTGGAGCTGCGGCTGGAGCGTGGGCAGGCCTTGCCGACAGTTAACGCCGACAACGTGCAGATCGAGCAGGTAATATTCAATCTCGTGCGCAATGCGATTGAGGCGATGGAGTCCAACGAGCCGGGGAGCCGCGAGTTGACGATCGGTACGCGCAGAGTGCAGCCAGATGAATCGGCGGTCGAGGTATTTGTCAGCGACACCGGCGAGGGACTGGCCGCCGAACGCGCCGAGCGTGTGTTCGATGCCTTCTACAGCACTAAACAGCATGGCATGGGACTAGGGCTCTCGATTACGCGTACCATCGTTCAAGCGCACGGTGGTCGGATTTGGGCGGCAGCGAACCAGAATCGTGGCACAACATTGCGCTTTACCCTGCCTGTCGGAGACACAAGTTTGTGATGATGGAACCGACGGTATTCGTCGTAGACGACGACGAAGCAGTGCGCGGTGGGCTAGAACGGCTCTTGCAAACGATCGGGCTCAACGTGCAGACGTACGCGAGTGCCGACGAGTTCCTTGCCCGTTATCGTCCCGGGCAACCGGGATGTTTGGTGCTGGACATTCGCATGCCGGGAATGGGCGGGTTGGATTTGCAAGAGCAGCTTGCCAGGGAAGGTATCCAGTTGCCGATTATTTTTCTCACGGGGCACGGCGATGTACCAGCGGCTGTGCGTGCGCTGAAGGCTGGTGCCATGGACTTCCTGGAAAAGCCGTTTAATAGTCAAGTGCTACTCGATCTGATCCAGCAGGCCATTCGACGGGACGCTGATGCGCGCACCCGCAGCGCGGAAGAGTCTCAGATCACACGCCGTCTTAGCACGTTGACGGCACGGGAACGTCAGGTATTGGATATGATGATCGGCGGCAAGGCTAACAAGGTGATCGCTATAGAGCTGGGTATCAGCGAGCGTNNTCAATATGGTGCATATGCCGGCGTCCGGGAGCGGTTCAGAAATGCCGTAACGGTGCGGGTCGACGAGCGTTTCTGCAGGCTCCCCCGGCCCGAAGCGTTCGGTAAGAATGGAGCAAATCTCGTGCTATTGGCCTGCCGGCGCGGGACCAGATTTTGACTTACATCAATGTCTACCCCGCTTAGTTACGGTCTACTCTGGGTCGACAATCCAATGTTCCGCGCAAACCCGATGCCGGCANNCGTTTTTATCGTCGATGACGACGCTGCGGTGCGCAATGCCGTGACTCTGCTGGTCGAATCTTCCGGTCTGCGCGCCCGTGCCTATCCTTCGGCTGAGGCCTTTCTGGACGACTACAAGCCCGATACCGAGGGGTGCCTGGTGCTTGACCTGCACATGCCGGGGATGAAGGGCGTCGAGCTTCAGCAGGCACTAGCGGCGCGGAATATCGATATGCCGGTGATCGTGATCACTGCCTACAAGGACGACCCCCTAACCGCACGCGCGAAGGAAGCTGGAGCGATCAGTGTGCTCTACAAGCCTTTCAAGCAAGAGGTCTTGCTGCGCACCATCGAGTCGGCCCTGCATCGCAACCTCTCTCCGAAGGGGACTCCCACCGTGTCCTAGGCGCTCGCTAGAGCGCCGCAGCTAGGGTCGGCGTCTGTCGGGTAACCACAGCCCGCACTCGTAGAAGTACGAGTTTCTCCTGCTTTCTGGTGGACGTATCTTTATAAAGGTGGCGAGTCGATAGCGACCCAAAAACCCTTTGCCGCAAGAGGGGATTTATGACCAGCGCGGGAGATATTCTCGAGTTTCAAGGCGCCAGGTTCTCTTGTGACAGGTGCGGGGTAGGAAACACCTGTATTGGTCGTTATACCGAGGCGGAGGCGGCGCGCATGTCCTGCGGGGTAGGCGGGCGTCACCGTGTGCAGCGCGCAGGCAGCCACCTCTTTCGGGTTGGCGATCGGTTTAGCTCGCTCTATGTGATCCGGTCAGGATCGGTCAAGACTTACCTTACTTCGGAGGACGGCGAGGAACAGATCCTGGGTTTCCACCGCCCCGGTGATGTCATTGGCTTCGATGCCATCGCCGAAGGCCGGCACCCGTGCAGTGCGGCCGCCCTGGAAACCTCAAGCGTCTGTATTCTCAGTTTTTCCGACCTGTCCAGGCTCTGTCACCAGTCGGGCCCGGCATTCCACCGGTTCGTAGAGACCATGAGCCGAGAAACGTTGCGACTCGTGGACAGTCTATTGCTGGGCAGGCGTACGGCGGAGCAACGCGTGGCCGCATTCCTGCTGACGCATGCCGACCGCCAGGGCGAGCGCGGCTACAGTCCGAAAGCGATAAGCTTGGCCATGTCGCGCACAGACATCGGCAAGTACCTGGGTCTGACGGTGGAAACGGTCTCGCGAATACTGACACGGTTTCAGGATGTGGGCCTGTTGACCAAGGAGCGCAATCAAATCACGGTGCATGACCTCGAAGCGTTGCGGCATATGACCGGCGATATCGAAGGTGCAGAAACCGCCAGTCAAGCAGCGGGTGAA
>JABAOD010016410.1_pt1 | contig 16511 bp, 19 predicted proteins | sample 7062151 | NCBI WGS metagenome assembly JABAOD01 (sample SAMN14538626, study PRJNA623070) | marine sediment metagenome | biome: marine biome [ENVO:00000428]; feature: marine pelagic biome [ENVO:01000023]; material: deep marine sediment [ENVO:00002113] | place: India: Gulf of Khambhat ... | reverse complement strand
GCGATGACGTGACCGACGAAGATGTCTTCGGCCGCCTCCCCGATACCGCCCATTCTCTGAAGGTGGGAATAGGGCCCACGAAAGCCGGACACAGTGTCGCGGGACCCGAGGACGTCAGGTCGCTGCTGGTAGAGTTCGCCGAAGCCTGAGGGGCGCTGAGTCCCCGGTCAGGCCGGTAAGCGAGGTTCATCAGGGCAAGCTGGATTTGACGCCAGAGAAAGACAGAAGGGGGCTTACTGCCGTTGCCTGGCTCCCCCTATTCTTGTCACAGAAAGCTAGTGTTCGTCCGTATCCCACAAGGTCGGACTTGGGCGGGGCGTGGCTTGATTCCCCCTCGACGAACCCGTCCCCGCGACGCTCATCCGAGACGTCGCGATCTACCGGGCGAAGGCAGACCTAGGCGCCCGGGCTAGCGAGGATTGATCGGGTTGAGGCCGCGGTGTGCGCCGTCTAAGTCGGAGACCCCCGACTTCTGCAGCTAGCCCTCATCGGGAGGTGCGGTGGAGGTGGACGGCTGGAGCAAAGCGAAGTGGTTGCCGTCCGGGTCCGTAAGGTGAGCGGAGATGCCGTAGGCCGCCTCCACTGGAGAGGATTCGGGGAACTTCACGCCTCACTAGCTGAAGCCTGCCCAGCCGGGCATCTCCGATGCCTGCCTGATCCAACTCGCCACGAGCTCCTCGTCGAGCTGGTCGTCCTCGTGGATGTGGANNGGGACAGGACGCAGCGACGCGCCGCGGAAGAAAGCCACCTTGACGTACTTCGTGACGCAATGGAAGCTGAGGAACCAGCCCTGACCCTCGACGCCATAGAAGGGCGAGTTCCACCTCACCGCCTTGCGGACGTTGGGCACGTTGCGCACGATGAGCTCGTCGAGGCGGCGCCCGACGTCGCGTTTCCAGCCCGGCATGGCCGCGATGTAGGCCTGCACGGGGGCGTCGCCGTCGGCCTTCGCGATTTGCGGGTTGCCGCCTGCGAGGAGGGTCGGCTTCGCGGGCCTCGCCGCCTTCTTCCCACTGGCGGCGGACTTCCTGGCGCGCAGCTTGGCGGGCACCGCCTTCTTGGGGGAAGGCATGCCCACGCAACCTTGTTCCGAGCATAAAGCTACCGGCACGGCCAGCAGCGGGGAATGACATTCCCCCGCGTGCGTCCCCCGTGGACCCAGGCACAGGGGGTGGTTGCGGATGCCCTAATAAGCTCTGTTCATCAAACAGGGGAGTATTGAGAGCCAGACATAGTCAGAAGGGGGCTTACGGCCGTGACCTGGCTCCCTCTATCTTAGATCAACTCTAAGGAGGAGAGCGGCTAACCCTCCCGCCAGGCGAGCACGCTGGCCCCGATGAGCATCTGATCTTGCTCGGATCGTTCGTGGCGGCAGTAACGGTAGGCGCGGGGACCTACGCCTATCTGTACGGATGGGAAGCCTCACGGAAGGAGTAGACTGAACGCTTCGGCGTCGCCATGGTAGAGGCCTTCAGGGAAATCGCGCTCGTCATTGTGGGAGCAACGTTCTCCTACTTACGACCCTCGAGAGAGATCTCTGGTGGCTCGCGCAGGCATGCAGTACGTCAGAAGGCGGGATTCGAGGGCAACACTGCTCCTCTTTCTCTCTCTGACGTGGGCACGACCGAAAGGCTTACCAATCGGTTGTCCGTCGGGGGTCGACAGGTGGTTTCCAGATGAGACTGTGGATGGCCCTGTATGGGATGATTTGGATCGTGTTGGTCGAATTCCTGCTTGCGATGACGCCGGGCTTCTCGATCGTGCGTCAGTATCTGCACGTCGCCCTGGGGCTTGGAATAATCGGCCTTGCTTACTACAATTTCAGCGGGGTGCGGGGGAGTGCCGTGCCCGCCCGGGTGAAGCGGATAGCGAGATCAACCTTCCAACTGTCCATCGCGATGGCAGTGCTTGGATTCCTCCTCTTCCTTCGCGTCGGCGCAGAGTGGACGATTCTCTTCGGCGTCACCGTAGGAGGGGTATTCTTGTTCCTCCACGTGTTCACCTCGTTCGCGATCATCACGCAGGCCGCCGCGGTGGCCATCGCCTATGACATGTGGGAAGACAAGGAGTTCGTGAAGGAGACCGCTCCCGGGAGCGTGCCAGCCAGGCCAGCGCCGAATGCTCCCGGGGGGGCACCCAGGTCGTAGAGACATGTCTCAGGCGTCATTAGGAATCTAAAGGACTGGGGGGCGTCACTCAGACACCTATCAGATGTGGTAGAAATCAACGTCATCGGAGCCTTCTAAGATTCGCCCGTCACAGTCTTCCAGGCGCGGCTCGCCTGGGCCGAGAACCTCCCTACGCCGGCCGTCCAGGGGGCTTCCCTTGGGATGCCTCCACCCTCCGGGGGTCCGTGGCGCCTGAACGAGGGTTTATAGATACATATCCACCTGCCCGTTCCCATGAAAATAGGCAAGTTGGTAGGGGGGGATCATTGCCGTCGTCTTGGGCGCTCTGATGGTGGCAGAAGGAGTGATGACGTACTTTGCTGATTTGTCGTTCTTCTTCGCAGGCACAAATCCTGCCTTTAGCCTGGCGGTGGGTATCGTTATCATCATTCTCGGGTCCTCCGTCCTGGAAGAAGGTGAGAAGTAGCCACTCGGCTAGGTCTCCAATTCCACTCTCGTTTGTCTTCGCCGGGCCAGGAGGCACTCCGGTACACTCTTCCTGCCAGGTCCCACGCAGTCTTCTTCATCCACGGGAGGAACGCCACTCCTCGTACGGGGGGACCTCCTCCCCCACCACGTAGAGAAAGTAGTAGCATCCCATCTCGCCCAGGAATTTGAACTGGGCTCGAAGGCTCCGGACCGTCGCGTCGTAGTCGTTCCGTGAACGCAGGTAGTTCTGGAACCCGTTGTAGTGCTTGTCCAGCTCGATCATCTTGCGGGCGTTGTGGACGGTAGCCTCGAGCTTGCGCCGGTTCCGGATGACTCGCTTGTCCTTCACCAGCCGTTCGAGGTCGTCCTCGCCGAAGCGCGCCACCTTTCCGACGTCGAACCGCTCCAGGGCGGTTCGGATGCCGGGCCTACAATGAAGGGGCCGATCAGACCGTGAGCCGCAAGCGCCCATCGGACGCGAGCCTCCAGCCCTTTCCGTCGGAATACTGGGGACGCAAACAGAGCTGCGGCACTCATAAACCCGTACGCCAGTCCGTTCACCGCAAATAGGAACTCTCCTGGCTCGAAGAGCAGCACAGATACAGCCTCAATGTCACCACTCAGAATGTGCGGTATCACAACAGTCAGCTCCGTGAAGTACACTATGCTGTTCATCGCTGCGTACATAAGGGCGAAGCCGAATGCAATGGTCGCCCAAATTCTGCGGTCTTCTGGGGCAGCATCCAAGACACAGGCCATCAAAGCCATGTAGCACCAAGCCAAGACAATCGAGGGAGTTAGCTGGTAGGCGGTGTCCCAGGGCGCTTCCAGCATGTTCGCCAAGGTTGCGAAAAGGGCCGCGATGTACCCAAGACCTGATATCGTGGCGAGAACGGCCGCCCAGAAACCAATAGGAGAAGTTGAAGGATGCATACTTCCCGCTCAAGAGTCTCGCGAATCTTAAATCCATAGGCAGGGTCCGGGCCTCCGGCATCACGGTCTGCTATCAGTCTGGGGACTGAGGTGCCGTCACGCCAGTGCGTCCTGGCCTCACGACCCCTCCTTCCTGACGAAAGGCAGGATTCCAGCGGGTATCACGCCGAGGCATGTTGGGAGGGACTGGGCGAGTAGCGGGACATAGCGAACAAGTCTGCTCGAAGGTATTGCGCCGCCGCGTGTACGCTCCTCCATCGTCTCTGAGACCAGGGCGTTAAGCAGCAGCGTTACTCCTGATAGATCTGTATGAGGTTCCCGCATGTATCATTAAAAACGGCGACGGTCACCTCTCCTGCTTTGGTCGGCTCCTGAAAGAACACGACACCCAGCTCTCTCATTCTCTTGTACTCCTTCCAAACGTCTTCAACGGCAAATGCGGTCAGAGGGATTCCCTGATCGAAAATGGCCTTCTGGTATGTCTCTGCAACCGGGTTGTCGTTAGGCTCTAGAAGTAACTCGATATCGCCTGGCCCTTCAGGCGAGACAACAGTTAACCATCTAGCTTCCCCAACCGGTATGTCGGGCTTTTTAACAAAGCCCAAGACTTCCGTATAGAACCTGAGGGCCTTGTCTTGGTCGTCCACAATTACACTACTGAGCTTAATCTTCATAGGTGCCTCCGCTTACCATCCGCCGGTAAAGTCTAGGGCATTGAGCCGAGACTACGATGCCGTGTCTAAAGAACATTCCCCTACCAGGTCAAGCATGTCAGGCTGCCCATGTGCACGGATGGAATGAGACTGGCACGCTTCGAAAGTACCATTATTCTGCGACCTCGATGCCCTCATCAGGTCCCCCGCAAAGGCATCCAGCACGATGGACTCTAACTTCGACCGGGATCCCCACAAAGTGAAGGACCGAGACCTCCTCCATCTTGCGAGGGTGCATGACCGCGGGAGCCCTCACAGCTCCTCCACCAGCCTCCTCATCCGCCTCTCAATCTCGTCTCTGAGCTTCCGGGCCTCGTCCCGATCCATCCCCATGGGGTCAGGGATGTCCCAGTCCTCCGTCCTGTCTAGGACCTCCGCGGGGCAGGCCTCCTTCGGGTCGCAGCCCATGACTATGATCCTGTCCGCCCTCCGAGCGAACGCCAGATCCACCTCCTTCGGTTGGTGTCGGGAGATGTCGATGCCCTTCTCCGCCATGAGTTGGATTGCCAGCGGGCTAACCTCCATGGCGGGCTTGAGTCCGCCGCTCCGTACCAGGACGTTCGGTGGAGCCAGGTGTCGGGCAAAACCCTCGGCTATCTGGCTTCTAAAGCTATTCCCCACGCAGACGAAGAGGATCCTCTTGACCATAGCCAACACCCAAGAGCGCGGGTTTCATGAAGGCTCGCTCAGTAACGGGGCATAGAAGGGTCCACCTTCTCGGCCCAAGCATCAATGCCGCCGGCCAGGTTCCATACCTTAGTGAAGCCCAGATCCCGCAGGAACTGGGTGATGCGGGCGCTCCGGGCCCCGGTGTGGCAGTAAACCACAATGTTGTCCGCCGTGCTCAACTCACCGACCCTGTAGGGCACTTCCCCAGTGGGCACAAGCTTCGCGCCCTCTACGTGACAGATTTGCCACTCCACCGGTTCTCTGACATCTAGGAGGGTGATTTCTCCCTTTTCCAGCAGCCTGACGGCCTCCACCGGATTTATCTGGAACTCCCTGGCGATGGTTTCCTCCGCCGTCAGGCCGCAGAACTCCTCGTAGTCGATGAGTTCCTTGATGGTAGGCGTCTCGCCACAAATGGGACAACCCGGGTCCTTCCTCAGCTTCAGCTCCCGGAACTTCATCTTGAGGGCATCGAAGAGGAGCAGGCGTCCGACGAGCAGATCTCCCTTACCGAGGAGGACCTTGAGTACTTCATTGGCCTGAAGGCTGCCAACGACTCCAGGCAGCACGCCCAGAACGCCGCCTTCTGCGCAGCTCGGGACCAGGCCCGGCGGCGGTGGCTCCGGGTACAGGCAGCGGTAGCAAGGCCCTTGAGACGCATCGAAGACGGAGACCTGTCCTTCAAACCGGAAGATGCTGCCGTAAACGTTGGGCTTCCCCAGGAGGACGCTAGCGTCGTTGACTAGGTAGCGGGTGGGGAAGTTATCGGTCCCGTCCACCACCACGTCGTATTGGGAAAGGATATCCAGAGCGTTGTCAGAGGTCAGTCTGGTCTCGTAGGCGTCGACCTGTATGCCCGGGTTGAGGGCTTCCAGCCGCTCGGTCGCCACCTCTAGCTTCTGCTTGGAGATGTCGTAGGTGCTGTACAGGACCTGCCGCTGAAGGTTGCTCTCCTCTATCACGTCGAAGTCCACAAGGCCTATACGGCCCACTCCCGCAGCAGCCAGGTACAGCCCCAGGGGAGCACCAAGGCCTCCGACCCCCACAATGAGAGCACTGGAGGCCTTCAGTTTCCTTTGACCTTCGAGGCCTACCTCCGGCAGGATGAGATGGCGGCTGTACCTCTTGATTTCGTCTTGGGTGAGGCCCTCTTGGATGGGAAAGAGCCTGCCCATCAGGGTCGGGGGCAGGGACCCGCCTGCGACGCTAGGGACTATGATTACCGCGTCGCCCTCGCTCACGGGCGTCCTTTCCTTCCTGAGATAGCGGATGTCCTCATCGTTGACGTAGACGTTCACGAAGTTCCTCAGCTTGCCCTCCTCAGTCAGGAGGTACTTTCGGAGGGGATGGTATTTTCCGATGAGGGCGTCCAAGATTTCCTGAATGTTCTCGCCCTCTAGCTCCAGCGAGTCTTTGTTCTCCACGTACTGCCTCAGGGGCGTGGGTATCTGGACGGTCACCTTCGGCTTGCCCATGCTAGACACCTTCCACGACTTTGCTTCTCATGAGCTTCAAGGGCTCCTCTTTCATCTCATCGCCCTCCAGCCGCCACGCCTTCGCGTCCTGCACGCGGTGGGCCGTGGTGGCGAGGATCAGATAGGAGTACCAGGGCCACGCCCTCTCCCTATCATAGCTCGAGGGAGCAGCGGGGTGGTCCGGGTGAGAATGATAGAATCCCAGGATGTCCAAGCCCTCCAGACGCGCCTCCCGATCCGCTTCCAGGGTATCCTTTGGATCGACGAGGTACCTGTCATTGGTGCTCCCCGCCAGGAGGTTGTCACCCCGCTTGACTCTAAGGACCTGTCGAACCTCGCCGTCGAGGCCAAGGAGGAACCCACATACCTCGGCCGGATGTCCTTCCAGGGCGTGGACCTCCAGCTCCTTGAAGAGCGCCTCGGGGATCTCCAACACGCTAGCCCTCCTCCCAGTAGGCCTCGCTGAGGTACCTCTCCCCCCCGTCTGGAAAGATGGTTACGATGGTCCCCTCCCGCAGCTCCCTGGCCAAACGGAGGGAGGCGGCCAGAGCGGCGCCGGAAGACGTGCCTACCAGCAGTCCCTCCCTCTTCGCCAGCATTCTGGCATAATCCTGGGCCTCCTCAGTTTCAACGAAGAACTCTCTGTCTACAAAGGAGGGATCGAAGATGCCTGGCTTAACGGAGCTCTCCATGTGTTTCAGGCCCTCGATTCCGTGCAGCGCGGAAGCCGGCTGCACGCCGGACACCTGTATGGCGGGACTGTGCTCCTTAAGGCGACGAGCGATGCCCACGAGGGTGCCGCCAGTACCCAGACCAGCGACGAAGTGAGTGACCTCACCGGCTTGCCGGAGTATTTCGGGCCCGGTGCTATCATAGTGGGCCCGCCAGTTGGCGGGATTGTTGTACTGATCCAAGTAGAAGTGACCCTCAGGGTCTGATCGAAATATCTTCTTGGCAACCCGCTGGGCCACGTCGGTGCCTCCCAAGGGGTCGGTGAGGACCAATTCGGCCCCGAAGGACCGAAGGATGGCCTTCCTCTCCTTGCTGGCATTGGCCGGGAGGATGAGCTTTGTTCTGAAGCCCATGGCCGCCCCCAGCATGCCAATGGCGATCCCAGTGTTGCCGGAGGTCGCATCCAGAAGGGTCATGCCCGGGCGGAGGAGCCCCCGCTCAATGGCATCCCTTATCATCCAAAGTACGGGGCGGTCCTTGACGCTGCCACCCGGGTTGAACCACTCCGCCTTGGCCCGGATCTGCACCCTACCCAGGTCCCAGGCCTTGCCGTCGAGCTTGAGCAACGGCGTATTGCCGATGAGGTCCGGAAGCTGCCTCAGGTCTATGTTATGGGTTGCCCTGACGTAGCTCTCCTGCAACTAGTGGCCTCCGCGCTTGTAGGTCTCCAGTCCGATTCTCAGGACGTCCAATGGGAGGAGGGCACACTTGAGCCTCACAGGGCTTATGGGTATGCCCAGGGTCTTCAGAATCCTCTCCTTGTCGATCTTCTCCACCTGTTCCAGGGTCTTCCCCTTCAGCATGAGGGTCAGCATAGAGGCCGAGGCCTGGCTGATGGCGCAACCCTTTCCCTTGAACTTGACGTCTTCCACGACCTTGTCCTTGTTGAGCTTGATGTAGAGGGCAATCTCATCCCCACATAGGGGGTTGTCCTCCTGGGCCGAGATGTCGGGGTCGTCCAACTCGCCCTGGTTCCTGGGGTTGCGATAGTGGTCTAAGATGGCCTCCTGGTACATCTCGTAGCTCATAGGCGGAAGACCTCCCGCACCTTTTCCAGGGCCTCGACCAACCGGTCCACCTCTTCCTCCATGTTGTACACATAGAAGCTAGCCCTGGTGGTGGCGGTCACGTCCAACCGCTCCATGAGGGGCTGGGCGCAGTGATGGCCCGCCCTTATGGCGATGCCCTCAGCGTCCAAGATGGAAGCGATGTCGTGGGCATGGACGCCCTCCAGAACGAAGGACACGACACCACCCCGGTTCTTGGCAACGGGCGGCCCGAATATCCGTAGGCCGGGGATTTCCCTGAGCCTCTTGAGGGCGTAATCCGTCAACGTCATCTCATGGGCCCTTACCCTCTTCATGCCCAGGCCGGAGAGGTAGTCAACAGCCGCGCCCAGGCCAAGGGCACCGAGGACGTTCGGTGTCCCCGCCTCCATCTTCCAGGGTAGCTCGTTCCAGCGGGCCCAGCCCAGGTGGACCTCCCGGATCATCTCGCCACCACCCAGGAAGGGGTCCATCTCCTCCAGGATCTGCTCCTTTCCATACAGGACTCCGATGCCTGTCGGCCCCATCATCTTGTGACCGGAGAAGGCCATGAAGTCGCAGTCAAGCTGCCTAACATCTACAGGCATGTGAGGGACCGACTGAGCTGCGTCTACCAGGCACAGGGCCCCCACTTCGTGGGCCCTTTTCACGATCTCCTCCACGGGGTTTATGGTTCCGAGGACGTTGGAGATGTGGGCCAGGGTGACCAGCTTCGTCTTCCGCGTGATGAGCTCGTCGTACTGCTCCAACCTGAGGGTACCATCGTCGTCCACATCCACCCACTTGATGACCACGCCCTTCAGGTCCTTCAGAAAGTACCAAGGGATGGTATTGGAGTGATGCTCCATGACGGTGGTGACCACCTCGTCCCCTTCCTTCAAGTGCCCCTTGAGCCCCCACCCGTAGGCGATGGCATTAATGGCCTCCGTAGTGCCACTGGTGTACACCACCTCCTTGGCACCTCGGGCGTTGATGAACTGCCTCACCTTATCACGAGCGTCCTCGAACTCCTCCGTGGCCTCCTCTCCCACTTGGTAGATCGCGCGGTGAACGTTGGCCGTGTAGACCTTCAGGTACTCGTTGATCTTCTCGATGACCTGAAGGGGCTTTTGGGACGTGGCTGCATTATCCAGATACGCAATCAGCTTGCCGTGAACCTTGCGGCTCAGTAATGGAAAGTCACCCCTTATCCTCCCGACATCCAGGTAGCCATCTTCCTTCATCCTACCCACCAGCTCGGTCCCTCCCAGTCTATGGAGAGCCCCTTCCTTGCCTCACTCCCGAAGGAGGCGAGAGGTCAAGAGCCCCACTCATCCTTTAACCTTCCTCAGCCAATCGTACCCCCTCTCTTCCAGCTCCTCGGCGAGCTCCTTCCCCCCTGATTTCACGATTTTCCCGTCGATGAGGACATGCACCCTCTCAGGGATGATGTATCTCAGGATCCTCTGGTAGTGGGTTACCAGAAGAACGCCCGTACCCCTTCCTGCTACAGCGTTTATGGCATTGGACACCACCTGGAGGGAGTCGATGTCCAGGCCAGAGTCCGTTTCATCCATGATGGCAAGCTTTGGCTCGAACAGGGCCAGCTGGAGGACCTCCGCCCGCTTCTTCTCCCCGCCCGAGAAGCCCTCGTTAACCGACCGGTGCAGGAAGCTCTCATCTATGTCCAGCATCTTGAGCTTCTCCTTCACCAGGTCATCAAAGCTCTGACCGTCGAGGCCCTGAGGCCGAAGGTATTGAAGGGACGTCTCCAAGAATCGGGAGAGCTTCACCCCGGGGATTTCCAGCGGGTACTGGAATCCCAGGAAGAGCCCCCTCCTGGCTCTCTCGTCGGTGTCCATCTGGAGGACGTCCTCGCCGTCAAGGAGGACCTTGCCCCCATAGACCTCATACTTGGGATGTCCCAGGAGGACATAGGAGAGGGTGGACTTACCGGAACCGTTGGGGCCCATGATGGCGTGAATCTCTCCCTGCTTGAGGGAGAGGCTGATGCCTTTGAGGATTTCCTTGCCTTCCACCCCAGCCTTGAGGTTGATGATGTCGAGTTTGGATGGCATGCTCTCTGCCCGAATGAATTCATAACGGCGTTATATATTAAGTATTCGCAGCGGTTCCCTTCGAAAGGGTCCCCGCCATCGCAATTCAGTCTAGGAGGTTCTCCAGATCCTCCTCGTCTTTTACCTCGTCGGCCAAGGCCTCCGTGGCCATGAGGTAGGTGACGGGGTCGGCTGCCTTGCACAGCTCGGCCAGCTCCTTGTAGAACTCGATGGCCCTCCTCTCGCCCACCAGGCTGTCCTCCACCATCTTCTTCAGAGCGGTCCTGTCCCCCGGAGGCTCGATGTAGGAGGTGTATGACTGCTTCTCGAAGTCTGAAGTCCGAGTCAGGGGCCGACCGCCGAGCTCGATGACCCTCTCTATGAAAGTCCCAAGGTGGAGCCACTCATGCTCAGAGATGCGTTGGGAAAGTCCAGCCACTTCGGGAGATCCCAGGCCGGCCGCCCACTTGGAGAGGTACAGGTATCGATAGGCGTCCAGGGCCTCAGCCGCAATGGCCTGGTTGAGGCGTTCAATTATGTCCGAGGCCTTGGCCCCAACGATTTCAGATCCCTTCTTGCCCATGGTATCGTCTTCCAGAGCCAGCGGTCTACTTAAACGCTTGTCAGGGTAGACGGAGTCGATGGCCGACTACTTCCATCCTTGAAGGATCTTCTCCAAATACTCCTCGTCCTTGACCTCGTCCGCCAGTAGCTGCATGGCCAGGTGGTATGTGACTAGGTCCTTGCCTTCGGTCTTTCGGACGAGGTCCCGGTAGAACTCGATGGCCACCCTCTCCACGGCGAGACTGTCCTCGAGCATGGTCTTCAAATCAGACTGGTCCTTGGGCGGCTCATAGTACTTCACGTAGGAGTTCGTCTCCCAATCGGAAGGTCGGGTCAGAGGTCGGCCGCCGAGTTCGATGACTCTCTCCATGAGGAGGGACATGTGCTGCCACTCTTCCCCGGAGGTCCTGAAAAAAGCGTCAGCGATCTCAGGGGAGTTGAGGCCAGCCGCCCACTTGGAGAGGTATAGGTATCTGTAGGCCGCCAGTGCTTCGGCAGCGACCGCTTGGTTCAACAGCGACAAGACGTCACCGACGTCCGGACCGACGATATCCCTTCCTTTTTGTCCCATGATAATCCTCTCAATCGAGGAGAGGGACGTACTTAAGCATTTGGTGTGACGCTGATAGAAGGGCCGGGTCAGGCCCGCGGCACTGATGAAAAGACAGAACCCAGCTCAGGTCCCGGCTAGGCAGGCTATCCGACGCCCCCCCTTCTGGCCTCGACGCACAACCGACAGATTACCCCTTTCCTCTCCTCTGGACCTATCCCTTCCAAGAGCCTGTCCGCGAGCTTTGCCACGTGCTCCGCGAAGCCTGAGATTCGATCCAGTGGCATGTCCTCTCGCCTGCTGGAGAGGTAGTGGCTCACGGCCGGTTGAGTCACCCCCAAGTCCGAGGCCACGCGTTGCTGGGCTCTCTTCTCGGACAAGCGGTGGGCCACCTCAGACCGTATGAAGGGGAGGAGCCTCTTCACGACGACGGCCTCACAGGGCTGACCGACAGAGCCGTCCCCCGGTCTGGACAGGAACTCCGGCCTTGAGACACCGGAGGATAGGCAGAAGCAAGGTTCTACGTCCTCCCCTCGGCGGAAGGAGGTGCAGATGCCACATATGGCGGCTGTGAGCCTCGTCCCCGAGAGTCCGGTGGCGACACGGTCAGCTAGCTTCTCCACGTATTTGGAGAGGCCCGTGTGATCCCGCAGAGGCGTAGCCGCACGTCGCGAAGTAGTGTAATGGCTCACGGCAGCCTGGCTGAGGCCCAGTCGCCTGGCAATCTGCCTCTGGCTCATACCGTAGCGTCTGGACAGGGTTTGGGCGATGCCGGCCCTCAAGGCAGGCAGAAGATTGGGAACGGCGTATTCGCACCACTGCCGCTCCTCGAGGCCGCTCAGGTCCACCGATAGTTTATAGGTGAAGGGATGGATTTAACCTTGTGTCTCTGGTCAGGCGACGGAACCACGTGGTTACGCTTATATATAACGGTGTTATTGGAAAGCTTAGAGGGGGAGATTAACCCCGGAGGACCACAGGAATGACTGTGCTGGAGATAAGGAATCTGCACGCAGGCGTGGAGGGAAAGGCCATAGTCAAGGGCCTCGACCTCACCGTCAGGTCTGGCGAAATCCACGCCCTGATGGGACCCAACGGCAGCGGCAAGTCCACCCTCTCCCACGTCCTCATGGGCCATCCGAAGTACGAAGTCTACAAGGGCGATGTCCTACTGGACGGTGAGAGCATCCTCGAGCTAGGTCCCCACGAGAGGGCTCAGCGGGGTCTGTTTCTAGGCTTTCAGTATCCCATGGAGGTCCCAGGGGTCAAGCTCGGCAGCTTCCTGAACATCGCCTACAAGAGGATGCACCCGGAGGAGCAGTTCGAGGTGGCTGAATTCTTCCAGTACGTCGATGAGAGGATGAACCGCCTCAACCTGGATCCGAGCTTCGGTGGCAGGTACCTAAACGATGGTTTCTCCGGTGGGGAGAAGAAGCGGGCGGAGATACTTCAGCTACTGGTCCTCAAGCCCAGGATAGCCGTCCTGGACGAGAGCGATTCGGGCCTCGACATCGACGCCCTGAAGACCGTGGCAAAGGCGATTGATGAGTACGCCAGCCCGGAGACGGGGGTCCTTCTCATAACTCACTACCAGAGGCTGCTTGACCACGTCACACCGGACTTCGTCCACGTCCTAGTGGATGGCAAGATTGTGAAGTCGGGGGGCAGCGACCTGGCGGCCAAGCTGGAGGAATTGGGCTACAAGTGGATCAAGGAAGAGTCTACTGTGGAGGTGATATAGCATGGCGCTGGAGAGGGAGGTCTACGACAGGGACTACAGCCGGTACGACTTCAGGGATGACATCGAGTACGTCTACAGGGCCCCCAAGGGCCTCAAGGAGGAAATCATAAGGGACATATCCAAGCGGAAGAACGAGCCAGATTGGATGCTCAACATGAGGCTGCAAGGATACAAGCACTTCCTTGAGAGGCCCATGCCCAACTGGGGAGGTGACCTCAGCAAGATTGCCTTCGACGAGATCACCTACTACGCCAAGCCCTCAGAGAAGGAGGAGCGCAGCTGGGAGGAGGTCCCTGAGAAGATCAAGAAGACCTTCGAGCGTCTCGGCATCCCAGAAGCCGAGAGGAAGTTCCTGGCTGGCGTTGGGGCTCAGTTCGAATCCGAGGTGGTCTACCACAACGTCCTGAAGGAGCTGGAGGAGAAGGGCGTCATCTTCATGGGGACCGATGCGGGGCTCCGGGAGCACCCGGAGATCTTCGAGGAGTACTTCGGGACGATCGTGCCGCCGGAGGACAACAAGTTTGCGGCCCTGAACACTGCCGTGTGGAGCGGCGGCAGCTTCGTATACGTCCCCAAGGGCGTCAAGGTCGAGCAGCCCCTCCAGGCCTACTTCCGGATCAACGCGGAGAACATAGGACAGTTCGAGAGAACCCTCATCATCGGGGAGGAGGACTGCCAGTTTCACTACATCGAAGGATGCACCGCCCCCACCTACTCGTCAAACTCCCTCCACGCCGCGGTGGTGGAGGTCATCGCGAAGCCCGGAGCCAAGGTGCGGTACACCACCCTGCAGAACTGGTCTGACAACGTCTACAACCTCGTCACCAAGAGGGCATATGCGAAGGAGAACGCCACGGTGGAATGGGTGGATGCCAACATAGGCAGCGGACTGACGATGAAATATCCCTCGGTCTACCTTCTGGGAAAGGGCGCCAAGGCCGAAATCCTCTCCGTAGCCTTCGCCGGCAAGAACCAGCACCAAGACGCGGGGGCCAAGGCGATCCACCTGGCTCCCCAGACCCAGTCCAGGATCACCAGCAAGTCCGTGTCCAAGAACGGGGGCCGCGTTACCTACAGGGGTCATCTGTCCGTGGCCAAGGGAGCCACGGACGTGAAGTCCAGCGTTCGATGCGATGCCCTCATGCTGGACGCCATCTCCCGCTCCGACACCTACCCCTACATGGACGTAGAGGAGGACGACGCCACCATCACCCATGAGGCAACCGTGGGGAAGATCAGCGAGGATGTCCTGTACTACCTGATGTCCCGCGGTCTGACGGAGACGGAGGCCATGAACATGGTCGTCCTGGGCTTCCTGGAGGTCTTCACCAAGGAGCTGCCGATGGAGTACGCGGTGGAATTCAACAGGCTCATCAAGATGGAGATGGAGGGTGACGTGGGATAGCCTCCTAGGCCCCCTCCTGGGATGGTAACACAATGGAGTTCACACTGAGTAACGCGACGGAGAGCCAGGTTACCTCCATTTCTAAAGCGAGAGAGGAGCCGAAGTGGCTGCGCGAGGACAGGCTGCGGGCCTTAGAGGCTTTCCGCCAGATTCCCGTGGAGTCGCTACCACTCTTCGTCCGTCACACCGACATCCGTGGTACGAAGGTTGCCGATCTCCAACCCCCCGCCGACATAAAACCGCGCTCGGAGAACCCGATCTATGACGGTGGGGACCAGGCCGCCCTAGGGACCATCGAGGAGGGCCAGGTCCGGGAGGTCAGGATAACAAAGAAGCTCCGGGACAAGGACTTCTACTTCAACGAGGCCAGCGGATTTCTGGAGATGAAACCGGACCTGGCCAAGAGGATTCTGGCTCGAGACAGGGCCCTCCCGGCGAACGACAAGTTCGGGAAGATGAGCAGGGCCCTATTCACCACTGCCTTCATCATCTTCATCCCGCCCCGGGTCGAGATAACCCAGCCCATTCACCTGCGTTGGAGGTTCTCGGAGGAGTCCTCAGCCCTGCTGACCAGGACCATCCTGTACCTCTCCAAGGGTAGCCGGGCCTCCGTCATCGAGGAGTTCGAGTCGAACGGCTCGGAGGAGGCCCAGAGCCTGTTTGGCAACGCAGCTGAGACCTTCCTGGAGGACGGTGCGAACCTCCGCTATGCAGCCATCGAGAGGTTCGGTGACCATGTGGTTTCCTTCCTCACGCGCCAGGCGGTACTGGGCCGGGAAGGCAGCCTCAACCAGGCCCTAGGCAGCTTTGGCGGCTTCCTTTGCAAGTCCAGGGCTGATTGCATCCTGGCCGGTCAGGGCTCGAGCATCAAGCAGGTGGAGGTCGTGTATGGCAATGGGGCGGAGAGGTTCGACAACACCAACTTCGTGGTCCACGAGGGCCAGGATACAGTGAGCGACCTCCTCTCCAAGGCAGTCATGCAGGAGAGGTCCCGCTCAGCCTTGAAGGGGGTCATCACCATCGAGAAGTCAGCCCTAAACTCCGACTCCTACCTGGGCCAGTACTCCATGCTCCTGAGCAAGAAGACCAAGTCCACGGCCATTCCGAGCCTGGAGATAAAGACCAATGAGGTACAGAGGGCGAAGCACTCAGCCTCCGTGGCCCAGGTTGACGAGGACCACGTGTTCTACCTCATGAGCCGGGGCGTACCCAAGGACGAAGCCCGGAAGATGCTCGTGGAGGGATTCCTGACGCCCATTGTGGAACAGGTGGACCTGCCCCAGGCCCGGGAGCGTCTCTTCGACCTCATAAGTCAGAAGTGGATCGGCTAGGGGTTCCCTTGAAGCGGGTCGAGATTGGGAAGGTCGAGGATTTCCAGGAGGGCGGGATCCACGGTGTGAACGTCCAGGACAGGAAGTTCATTCTGGTGAACCTCGAAGGCAAGCTGCATGCTTTGGACGGTATCTGCACCCATGAGTATGCGGAGCTCCAAAGGGGCTTTCTCACGGGGGATTCGGTGAGGTGCCCGCTGCACCTCTCCCAGTTCGATGTGGAGACGGGGGAGGCCATCAACCCGCCGGCTGAGGAGCCGCTGAAGAAGTACGGGTTAGAGGTGGAGGAAGGGGTCATCTACCTGATCCTCGAGTGACGCGCTTTGGTCGTTCGCCGCGACAGGGCCCCCACTGTCCGCAGGAATAGAGCCATCATGGCCTCAGGGCCGCTAGGCTCAGGTCCCAGGGTCAGTATCTCTTCTCGAGTTGAGGCTGAAGCCCTCGTATTCGGTAATGCAGGGCGGCCCGTCGGCAACCATGAGCCTTCTGTCATTGAGATCCATGACCACAGAGACGACGGTCTGATATCGCTGGGCTTCCGGGAGGTTGGTGTCGGGGTGTCTGCAGAGGGACTTGGGCTGCCCATCATGATCCCGCAAGAGCCTGCGTAGCTCCTCCTCACCCACTCCCTCCACCCTTCGCATCTCCTCCTCGAGGAGTGTATCCACTCGGGCTTGGCGCTCAAAGGTGGAGGTTCGCTCCTCCATCAGAGGCTCCCA
>JABAOD010020927.1_pt3 | contig 16521 bp, 15 predicted proteins | sample 7062151 | NCBI WGS metagenome assembly JABAOD01 (sample SAMN14538626, study PRJNA623070) | marine sediment metagenome | biome: marine biome [ENVO:00000428]; feature: marine pelagic biome [ENVO:01000023]; material: deep marine sediment [ENVO:00002113] | place: India: Gulf of Khambhat ... | reverse complement strand
CTGCTCGAATTGCTGAACGACGCGCTGGATCTGTCGAAGATTGATGCCGGCGGTCTGAAACTGCGTCCCGAGGTCTTCTCTCCGGCGGAACTCGTCGAAGATGCCGTCGAATTCTTCGCCGAGTCCGCGCGTTCGCGAGGGCTGAACCTGTCCATAGACATCAGTCCGCCGGCGACCACGCGTTTTCGGGGCGATCGTACGCGCATCCGGCAGATTCTCTTCAATCTGATAAGCAACGCCATCAAGTTCACGGACGATGGCGACGTGTCAGTATCCTGCGAAGTCGAGCCGGACGACGAGGGCGTGCCCACTCTCTGCCTGTCCGTTCGCGATACCGGCATTGGTATTCCGGAAGACATCCACGCGATTCTCTTCGATCGCTTCGTGCAAGGAGACGGTCGGGACACACGCGAACACTACGGTGCAGGCCTGGGCCTCGCAATCTGTCGCGAGCTGGTGGAAGTCATGGGCGGCGCTATCACCGCGAAAAACCGCAGCGAGGGCGGATCGTGTTTCCGCGCCGTAATTCCTGCGCAGAACGGCAGCGCCTGACCGGTCCTCTACTTCTGGTCATTTCGGCCGCAGCTCGGTCCGCTTGCCTCAGCTGCACTCCCGGGGGAATCCCCCACTGTCTTGAGTAGCCTCGATTGCGAACAGGAAGTGAAACGTGCGGTTCACGACACCGCTTGCCTTGTCGGCGCTGTGAATCCATTCGACGACCTCGATTCGATCGCACCGACCGTGACCCTGTCTGAAGACGAGCGCGAGCAGCAACGTGTGTTCGAACGCATCGGCACGCTCCCAGCCGTAGGAGTCGAGAACTTTCCGCGGTGACGCGCCGATATAGGTAAACTGCCACAGGTATTCGACAAACTCGCCGAGAATGCCGGGCGTCAATGGTCGAGCATTCAGCGTACCCGCGTGGCCGTCCAGCGCGCTGCTATCCACACCGTCGCGATTGACCATTGCACATTTGAAGACGCGGGCGAATCCCGGTGACGTGGGTTCCCATACGGAGCCGACAGCGTCCGGATAAGAAAGCTCGCGGATGATTTCGAAATATTTGTCGTTCTCGTAGGATCCCACGAACACGCCGCTGACCGCCCGGCTCTCGTTATCGGCGGCTTCCCACTCGAGTGCCTGATCAAAATCGTCACTGCAGAGTTCGTAGGCACTGGATGCGTTCCTGACGTGATAGAGCGTGTACGACCCGGGTGTATCCGCGCGCTCATCGACAAAGAAACCGTCAGGTACCGTGTACTCGGCATCGTAGACGGTGCTGATGATCTGCTCGTTGCTCGGCAGCGGCCGCAATGCCGACGCACGGTGCTCGTCGTCGGGGCTCGCACAGGCCGCAAGGACCGTCAACGCTAAGCCGAGAAAGATACGTCGCAGTTGCATCGTCTTCAGGGCGAAACTATCGGGCGGGGCAGCCGTCACGCGGCTGTGGGGTTCTTGCGCCAGACGGAGAGCTGCCGCGGTGCCTCGACGCCGATCGTGACACGCTTGTCACGGGCGGAGAATATCCTTATCTCGATGGGACCGTTGGCGAACAGCTCCGCCAGCGTCAGCTGCGGGTCGATGCCCTCATCCGGGCGTATCAGGATCGATTCGGAATCCCTTCGGCTCACTACCAGCATGATCTGATCTCCTCTCGTTCTTCCGGCCCTCAGGCAGCAGCGGCCACTTTCGGCACGCTGCCGGCGACAATCGATTGATTCGGTGCGTAGGCACGTTCGTGCAGTGCGAGAATCACCTGCTCGCGAAAGTTCAGTCTGAACGCCTGCGGTGCGAACACGGCGGCATGTGCGCTGATCGATTGAGGGTCAAATTGATCCAGCTCCGCCTCGAAGCGCGCTACTGCCGCAATCAGGCTCGTCGCGGTCTGCTGCTCGAAAAAGACTCCGGTGGGTTTTGTACCGGCCGGCCTCTCGACACCGAGTCCGACAACGGTCTCGAGCGCCCCGCCCGAGCCGAACGCGATCACCGGAGTGCCACAGGCCTGCGCCTCGACTGGCACGATGCCGAAGTCCTCTTCAGACGGAAAAATGAACGCTTTCGCCCGCGACAGATAGTCGCGCACGACCTCGGGCGCCTGAAAACCGATGAATTCGACATTCGCGCCCGCTTTCGCCTTCAGCTTCTTCATTTCCGGTCCGTCACCGATCATGACCAGGTGCTTGTCAGGCATTTGGGAAAACGCCTCTACGGCGAGATCCAGCCGCTTGAAGGGCACGAAGCGGCCAGCCGCGACATAGAATTCCTGCTTGTCCTTCCTGAGTTGGAAGAGTTCGGTATCGACTGGCGGAAACACGAGCTCTGCATCTCGTCGGTAGAACTTTTGGATGCGCGCGCGGACGAACCGTGAGTTCGCGATAAAGCGGTCGACGGTGTTGCTCGAGCGCACGTCCCAGCTGCGAATCCCGTGCAGCGTCCAGCGCGCAATCAGCGACAGCAGCCCCTGTTGGAGATTCCCTTCCCGGAGATACTCGTGATAGTGATCCCAGGCATAGCGCATCGGCGAGTGACAGTAGCAGACGTGCACCTGGTTCGGCCCGGTGAGAACGCCCTTTGCGACGCAATAGCTGCTCGAAATAACGAGATCGTAGTCGCTCAGATCGAACTGCTCGATCGCGAACGGCATGAGGAAGAGCAGCTTGCGATAGAGATGCTTCACAAACGGGATCTTCTGCATGAAGCTCGTACGCGGTTGCTTGCCTCGCAGGAAGCCGCGCTGTTCATCGGGAACAAAATCGATGAGCGTGTAGACATCCGCTTCCGGGTAGCAGTCGATGATTTGCTCGAGCACCCGCTCCGCGCCCCCGTAGACGACACACCAGTCATGCACAATGGCTGTTTTCATATCTTGTGATCCTCCTGATCAATGCAATTCCGTCCCTGCGGATTAAAGGCGCTCTGTCGAGCGAACTGTCGTCCGGAGGCTGGTCGCGCGGCCGGACGTAAACCGCATCGTCTCGCGCGATATCAGTCTCAACGCGTCGCGTCCGTGCCGGGACGCCATCTCGAGCACGCTCAACTTCTCGCTCGGTATGCCGGTGCGCCGCTCCGCGTTGCCGCGCACCCGCCCGACGACGCTACGATCGATGACGGGATGAAATTTCCCGGCGAGGTCGAAGAGGCCGATCGGCGATACCACCGCGTCTCTGAGGCCCACGCCGGCGCCGATGTAGGTGTTCGGCAGCACCGACACGTTGCGCAGGCGCGCATCTCGCCCGATGACGACGCCGTTACCGATCGTGCACCGGCCGTCGAGCCGGACGCGCCGGCCGACCCGACAGTGTTTTCCGATCGTGACTCCGTCACCGAGCCTGACGCCGGACGCGAGGTGGCTGTCCCAGTCGATCGATACGCCCGGTTTCACGGTGCGTCCGGGCAACACGAGTGAACCGTCGCGGCCCGATGTGGCATGGAGGTTGCTGGCGTGGTAACTGGCGACCGTCATCATCGGGTCGCGTACGTAGGCATTCCGGGTCGCAGCCGCCATGCCGTAGNNACCCGCAGGCCAGAGCTTCCAGTAGGCGGGTAGCTCGGTCTGCTCCGACGGATCCGAAACCTGCATTCCGGCGGTCGGCTGCGCCGCGGAAAAATTGCCGATGTGCAGGTTGTCCCCGCATAGATAAAGGCAGTGACCGTGCTCGAGGAGCGTTTGCACGCGCAGATCACCATCGTGCAGGTCCGAGTAGCGAATGGCGACGCCCCACTCGCTGCCGTCGCCCAGGCGTTGGCGGGCAGCATGCTGCTGTATCGAGCCGGCGATCCGCAGGTGGCGGATGCCGTCGCGCGCGAGCTGTTCGACCAGGTGCACGATCAGCGGCTTGCCGGCCACGGGCAACAAAGCGCGGTGCGTCGACGGCCAGGCCGGCTCGAGCGGCGATGCCGCCGACGAGAACCCGATGACGGCGATCGGTGCTGTGACGCCACCTTCCATCAATACGCGCCTCTTCCGCCGAGAACTGCGGGGACGGTTCTCGCGATGATCGCAATATCCTTGCCCAGCGAGCGCGCCTGCAGGTAACGCAGGTCGAGATCGACCTGCTCGGAAAAGGAGAGTTCGGAACGCCCGCTGATCTGCCACACGCAGGTCAGCCCGGGCTTCGTCTGCAACCGCTTGCGTGCCTCGGGATCGTAAAGCGCGACTTCGGATGGCACTGCCGGCCGCGGGCCGACAATGCTCATGTCGCCGCGCAGAATGTTCAAAAGCTGTGGCAGCTCGTCGATCGACAGGCGCCGGATCAGCCGTCCGACGAGCGTAACGCGAGGATCACGCTTCATCTTGAACAACACGCCGTCGGCGCTCTCGTTCGCGTCCTCGAGGGCGCTTTTTTCCGCTTCGGCGGTCGGCCGCATCGAACGGAACTTGTACATCGTGAAAGGCCTGCCTCGCTTGCCGACGCGCGTCTGCCGAAACAGCACCGGCCCCGGCGAATCGATACGGATCGCGATCGCCGTCACCAGCAGCAGCGGCGCGAGCACGGTAAGCCCGGCCAGCGCGCCGACGACATCCAGCGTGCGCTTCGCCCAGTTGCGCAACGTCAGCAGCAACAGCCAGCCGCGCACGCTGAAGCGGGACAGCAGGCGCTGCCAGCGGGACCGCTTGCGGATCGAAAGCAGGAATTCCGCGGGATTGAGCAGCGTAGTCTCGGGGCGTTTGGCAGCAGTCGTAGGCATCAGCACATCCGGTTTATCAGTTTTATCAATTAAGAAGTAATATAGGCCGTTTAGGCGCAAATTGCCGTGATTCGAGTCACAAATTGATGAAACTGAACCTTTTTTCTGATACTTAAAGAATAAGTATCATTATTAGGGACGCGCCGCAGGCACGCGGCGGACCCGAGCGATGGCGGGGTTCATGATTGGCTTGGCTTCAGGCGTCGAGCGCGTCGAGTCTGCGCCGGAGTTTCTGCCCGATGCGCCGGGCCAGATCGAGCAACTCGTCGAGCTCATCGGGCCGGGGCATGGCTCCTTCGTAAGCGCGCTGCTCCGAGCGCTCGCATGTCGCGGCGAGTTCGGTCGCACCGAGGATGCGGCTCGCTCCTTTCAGGCCATGACAGAACTGTGCGAACGCGGCCGTATCCTGCCGGTCGAATGCTGCGCGCAACCCGGCCGTCCGGTCCGGCAGTTCGCGGAGGTAGACCGGGATCACGCGCCGCAACAGTTCATCCGCAGCGGGGCCGAGGTGAGCGCACAACGTGCCGAGGTCGAGTTCGACGGTATCGTCGTTGGCAGCAGAACCCTGAAGAATCAGGCAGTCCCCGCCCGTCTTCTTCGCGTATGCTTGCTCGAGCGCCGTCGCGAAGTCGCGCAAGCCAGCCGGCTTTGCAATGAATACGTCGAAGCCCGCATCCCGGATGAGTGCGCGGTCGCTGGCAACGGCGCCCGCAGTAACGGCGACCAGGAAGGGCTGCGTTTTGTCCTTGTGCGCGCGGATGCGCCGCGCTGTCTCGAGCCCGTTCATGACCGGCATACCGATATCCAGCAGGACAACGTCGTAGTGCCGGGCATGCATGGCTCTCAGCACCTCCTCGCCATTCGCAACCACGTCGGTCGGATACCCGAGCGACTCCAGCAGTGCCTTCTGCAGCATGCGGTTTGCCTCGTAGTCGTCGGCAAGCAGGACCTTCAGCGGTTTGACGTGAGCCATCGGGGCCCCAGCGGTGGCGGCGTCGCCGTCGTCCCTGGCGCCGCGCCGGCATGCGCTGGTCAGGGTCGTCACGGCGCGACCTGCGACACGGCACGATTGTCGTACGCTGTCGGCGCAACTCTCTCGAGCAGCTCGCTCAGCCGCTCGACGCTCAGCGGTTTCGGGTAAACCGGAATTCCAGCAGGCACACGGCCGCGTTTCTCCAGCTGTTCCGCGCTCAGTCCAGTAACTACTGCGATCGTCAGATCGCCGCCGATATTCTTTTTCACGATGCGCTCGAGCATGGTGATGCCGTCCATGCCGGGCATATCGATATCCACGAGCATCAGGTCGGGCGCGACCTTGCCGAGTTCGACGAGACCCTCGAAGCCGTCGGCGGCCATTGTCAGCTCGGCCTCCGGGCACAGAATGTGAAACAGCGCGGCGTAGTAGCTCTGCATCGCCAGATCGTCTTCGACAATCAGGACGCGCAGCTCAGCTGATGCCGGCGGCGGCTGCGGCAGGGCGCGCGACCGAAGCGTGTCCTCGACCGACGAGCGCAGGATGCGGCGATGTCCGCCGGGCGTCTTCCAGGCCTCCAGCGTGCCGTTCTCGACCCACAGCTGCACGGTGCGCACGGAGACGCCGAGCTGTTTGGCGGCCTCCTGGGTACCCAGAACCTCGTCGTTTGTCGGCATGTCTTCGCTCCCGTGTTCATTAATTTCGATTTTTGCAGTTTACTTCATAAAACGCGGTTCTCGCTTGCGCGACTTCACAATTCTCGACTTTGGCAAATTTTCCAACAAGTACATGATTTTTATAAATATTACTGAAAGAACGCGTCGCCAGCGGCCAAACTGCTCCCGATCAAATTATCATTTTTGCGGATTTAATCACAGATTTTGCAGAATCATAAGGGCAAACTGCGCAAACTGAAACCCGGATGGATCCAGTCATGGAACGACAGCACAGGCAACGCGGATCGTATGCAACACTGCTGGCATTGCTGGCCGCGCTGGCACTGGCCCTGCCGGCGCTGGCCGCCGACGGTGCCGCCGACCTGTTCTCTGCGCTGAATGCCGCGCCGGTCGATACCGACCTGCCGCTCGGTACCCCGGGCGAAGCCGCATCGATCGCCCGCGGCCTGCGGCCGGTCCCCGTCTATCCCTCGCTGCGGCTCGATGCGCGCGAACCGCGTGACCGTCAGCAACCTGAAGCAGCGGTCGCAACCCTGGAGCGCGAACCGTCTACCGACGCCAGCCCTTTCGAACTCCTCGTACAACAGACGCTGGGAAGACCGCTGCCGTCGTTTGGCGCAGATCTGTTCGGCCGCAATACGCCGGGGTTCGAACCGATCGAGCAGGCGATCGTCCCGGCCGATTTCGTGCTGGGGCCCGGCGATGAGGTCTACATTCGTGCCTGGGGGTCCGTCGACATCGACTTCCGGGCGACGATCGACCGGGGCGGAGCAATCACGATCCCGAAAGTCGGCGAAATACCGCTTGCAGGCGTGCGCTTCGGCAACCTGCGCGAGCATCTGCGCGCAGCGATTGCGCGCTCGTTCAGGGGCTTCGAGCTCAGCGTCAGCCTGGGCCAGCTGCGCAGCATTCGTGTTTATGTCACGGGCTTTGCGAGAGCACCGGGCAGCTACACGGTCAGCGCCTTGTCGACGCTCGTCAACGTGCTGTTCCACGCCGGCGGCCCGGACAAGGCCGGCAATCTTCGTTCGGTCGAACTCTGGAGATCGGGAGAGCGCATCGCCAGCGTCGATTTCTACGACTTTCTGCTTTACGGCAAGCACGACAACGAACTGCGGCTGCTGCCAGAGGACGTGTTGCACATTCCGGCACTGTTCGGCGAGGCGGCCATCGCCGGTGCGGTCAATCGTCCGGCCATCTATCAGCTGCGCGCCGGCGAGCGGCTGGGCGATCTGCTCGATTTTGCGGGCGGGCCCAGCGTCACGGCCTCGGCGCATCGCGTGGTCGTGGAGCGAATCGGCAGCGACGGCGAACGCTTCGTCGAGGAACATGCGCTCACCGCGTCGACACTCGATTTGCCGCTGATGAGCGGCGACCTCGTCTTGCTCCAGCCGGTTTCGCCGCGCTTTTCGAACGCCGTCACGCTTCGCGGTCAGGTGGCACAGCCGCTGCGGCACGAATGGCAACCCGGCATGCGCGTCTCCGATCTGCTGCCATCGAGCGAAGCCCTGGTCTCGCCGAAGTACTGGACCTCTCATAACGAGAAACACCAGACCGTCACCCTCTTGAGCGAGACACCGGCGACCGAATTCGATCCGGATTTTCCCGACATCAACTGGGAGTACGCCTCGATCGAGCGCATCGATCCGGCGAGCCTGGTGACCCGGCTGCTGCCGTTTCACCTCGGGAAAGCGGTCCTCGAGCGCGACCCGGCGCACGACCTGGTGCTGCTGCCGGGCGACCAGATCAGCGTCTATGCCCTCGACGACTTCCGTACGCGAAGCGCGCAGCGACCCCGCTTCGTGAAACTCGAAGGCGAGGTCGCACGGGCCGGGACCTATCCGGTCGAAGCCGCCGATACGCTCCGCGACCTGATCGTGCTTGCCGGAGGGCTGACCAACGACGCGTATCTGTTCGGCCTCGAACTGAAGCGCGAATCCGTTCGCAGCCAGCAGGAGCGCCGCATCGACGAAGCTATCGACCAGCTCGAACAGGACTACCAGCGACATCTGATCGACCGCTCGCGCAACGTTCTGTCGGGGGACCTGTCGCTGGCGATCTCGCCCGAGTCGGCCGCGATCCAGAACCTGATCGGCAGGCTGCGCGAGGCCGAGCCGTCGGGCCGTATCGTGCTGGAACTCGACGGCAACATCCGCAGTATCGCCGAGCTTCCGTTGCTGTCGCTCGACAATCGGGACACGATTTATATCCCGCCCGTGCCTGCGACGATCGAAGTCGTCGGAGCGGTCTTCCGCCAGGGGTCGTTTTTGTACGCCGACGACGACGTCGGCGAATACGTCGACAAAGCCGGTCCGCTGCCGACGGCCGACGAACGCAACATCTACGTGATTCGTCCAGACGGCTCCTTCTCGCCCGCGTCGCGCCGACTCGATCTCCGTCCTGGCGACACCATCATCGTGCCGGAGAAGGTCGACCGGCAGACCGCCGTGCGCCGCATGAAAGACTGGACGCAGGTCCTGTACCAGTTTGGTCTGGGCGCGGCAGGGCTGCATCTGCTGGACGTGTTCTGATGGATATGAACATAGCTGCCACCGCGCCGCACCGCGAGCCGATGCAGGGCATGCTACCGCTGCTGCTGACGCTGGCACGACGCGCCCGGCTGATCGTCGGCATCCCTTTCCTCTGCGCCCTGGTCGCGGTGATTTACAGCCTGATCGCTCCCCCGGTCTATACGGCCACCGCCCGTATCCTGCCGCCGCAGTACAACGAGAACACGGTCATGGCGATGCAGAACCAGCTCGGTGGCGAGAGCCAGCTCGGCAACAGCGCGCTGACGCTCAAGAATCCGACCGATCTTTTTGTCGGCATTCTCACGAGTCGCACGATCGTCGACGCCGTGATCGAGGCGAATGACCTGAAGCGCTATTACGGCGAACCCGAGATCGGCGATGCGCGCCGGAAACTCGGCGCCGCGACCAGAATTCGCGCCGCCAAGGACGGCATCGTGTCGGTTTCGGTCCAGGATACGGACCCGGAGACCGCGGCGGCTATTGCCAACGCCTATGTCGACCAGTTTTACCTGTTTTCGCAATCGCTCGCGCGACAGCAAGCGACGCGGCGCGCCGAATTTTACGCGGCGGCGCTCGAAGCCGCGCAGCAGGAACTCGTCGCGGCGGACGTCGCGCTGGCGCGGACCGAGAAGCTGACGGGATTCACGCGACTCGTAGGCCAGGACGAGGCGATCGTGCAATCTGCGGCCGAGCTGCAGGCCCGGATCGCTGCGCGCGAAGTGCAGCTCAAGACCATGGCAAGCTACGCCACCGAAACAAACCCCGATTACCGGCTCATTGGCCGTGAGCTCGACAACCTGCGCAGCGAGCTCGAGGCACTGCGGGCCCCTTCCGCCGTCTCGGGTGCAGACCCGGCATCGTCCGAGGGACCCTTCGTCGGTCTCGGCGACGTCCCCGACGCGCTGCTCGCCCACGCTCGTAGCAAGCGGGATGTCGAGTACTGGGAAGACATCGTCATGCTGCTCGGGCGTTTCAGCGAACTCGGCAAGATCGATGAACGACGTGACATGTCCCTGTTCCTGATCCTGGACCGGGCGATCCCGCCGCACGACAAATCGAAGCCCCGCACGCGTGTGAACGCAGTACTCGCGGCCCTGGGCAGCGGACTCGCTTGTTTGACCTGGGTGCTTGCCGGCGCCCACGTCCGGAACCGCCGCGCCGCGAACGGCGAGTTCGATCAGCAGTGGCGGGAGCTGATGACCATTGTCCGACCCTGGTCCGTTGCGCGAGGACAGTCTGCATGAAGACTGCCGCTGCAATCCCTGGCGAGCGTACACACCGGCGTGCTTCGCTGAGGCAGAACGTCGCGGCGATGTATGCGCTGCAGATCGCGAATTACCTGATTCCTCTCGCGACGCTCCCCTACCTGATTCGCGTGCTCGGCGCCGAACAATACGGCGCCATTGCAGTGGCCTACGCAGCGACGTTTTTCATGGTGCTGTTCGTCGATGCCGGATTCAACACGCTCGCAACCCGCCGGCTCGCAAGGCCGGGCATCGCGCTTGCACGCATCGCTGAGATCTGCACCGCGACGCAAATCATCAAGGTCGCTCAGTGTGTCGCGATGTTTCTCGTGCTCTGCGCCCTGATGCTCTTCGTGCCGGAGATCGGCGCCGCGTGGCGGGTCTACCTCGCCACTTTTCCGATCGTCATCGGGTCGCTGCTGTTCCCGACCTGGCTTTTCCAGGGTCTCGAGATCATGCACGTGACGACACTGTGCAGCGTCGGCGGCCGGCTGCTCGCGACGATCGGCATCTTCGCCTTCGTCGACGGTCCGGCCGACGTGGTCACGGCGGCGCTGCTACAGGCTTCGGCGACGGCGGTATCCGGCCTGCTGTCGCTGCCGCTCGTGCTCCGCCTCCTGCGCGGGAGCACGCCGGTGCGACGCCGCCGCCTGCTACCAGAGCTGCGCCGGACGCTCGCCGATGCGCGCGCATTTGCTCCGGCCGAGTTTGCAACACAGGCGATCGACAACGCCGGTGTGTTCATACTCGGACTGTTCGCCGGCCAGACGACTGTCGGCATATACGCCGCCATCGAGAAAGTCGCGCGCGCCGCTGCCGGGCTGTTTCAGCCGCTGACGAAAGCGCTGTTCCCGGCACTGGCGGGACGTTGGATCAGCCGCATGCCCGACGCTGCTGCCCGATCGCGCAACTGGACGTGGCGTATTGCACTGCTCGCTGCCGCTGTCAGCGTCGCGATGTACGCGCTGGCACCGTCCGGTCTCGAGCTGCTATTCGGTGACGGCTGGGCCGCGCATGCGCACCTTCTGCAAGTGCTCGCGGCCTGGCTCGCTGCAAGCGTTACAGCCACGGTGCTCGGACAGTTCTGGTTGCTTGTCCGTGGCTTGCGAGCGGCCTACGCGACGTGCATGCTCAAGGCGGCAGCGCTGCAGCTGCCGGCGGCCATCGTCGGCGCAGGACTGTACGGGAGTCGCGGTCTCGTGGTTGCCGCGGTGGCTGCCGAGCTCGCTCGCCTTGCATTGATTTCTGCCGCGGCACGTCGCGGCCACGAGCCGGTGGCACGATGCGCATCCTGAACGTGTCGTCGCTCTATCCGCCGAACGTGATCGGCGGCGCTGAGCTCGGCTTGCAGACCATCGCGGAAGCGATGGCCGAGGCCGGTCACGAAGTACACGTCGTGACCTTGCGCCCGCCCGAAAGGCTGCAACCGGCCGCCGACAGAAATGGCGGCCGCGTGACCGTGCATAGCGTGCCGCTGGCCAATGCGTACTGGCCGTACGAGCCCGGCGCGCGCGCACGTCCGGCGGCCGGCAGGCTGGTGTGGCATGCCATCGATACCGCGAACGGGGTGATGGCGCGTCGCGTCGAAAGCATCGTCAGGCGTGTGCGACCGGACGTCGTGCTCACGCACAATCTGCAGGGCTTCTCGACAGCCGTGATGCCTGCCGTCAAACGCACCGGCGTGCCGCTGGTGCATGTGCCGCACGACTACGCACTCCTGTGTGCGCAGACCGCGCTGTGGCGAAACGGAAAGGGCTGTGGTTTTCGCAGCGACCGGTGCACCGGTTGTCGCCTGTTGACGGCTCCGCGCCACACACACCTGTCGTCGGTGGATGCCGTCATCTCGGTCAGTCGTGCGCTGCTCGAGACCCATCGCCTTCATGGCCTGTTCGCGGACATTCCGGCCGCCGTTATTTATAACGCGCTGCAACCCGCGTTCCGCATCCAGAATCACATTCGCGAACGCGACGAAGATCACATCTTCACATTCGGGTACCTGGGCCGTGTCGAGCGTTCGAAGGGAATCGAGACTTTGCTGGATGCCGCAGCCAGACTGCAGGCACAGGGAAGCCAATTTCGCCTGCGTGTCGCCGGACGGGTCGAGACAGGCTACCTTCAACTACTGCGACAGCGATGGCCGCTCGACAATCTCGATTACGTCGGTTTTGTCGACGCCGCCGAGTTCCTTGGCGGTATCGACACGCTCGTCTTTCCATCGGAGTGGCTCGAAGCCCTGGGCAATGGCGTCTTCGAGGCCTTCTCGCAGGGCGTACCCGTAATCGGTTCCGCTGTCGGTGGCATACCGGAATCTATCGACGACGGCGCGACGGGCTTCATCTATGAGCCCGGCAACGCGGTCGAGCTCTCACGCCGCATGGCCCGGCTGCTGAACGATCCGGCTCTGCGCAAAGTCCTGGGCACCGCGGCACTGGCCAAGGCGCAGGAGTACCTCGCACCACGACGTGCTGCCGAGTACGCAGAATTTCTCGGCCGCATCGTTGCTGGGCGGCGCGAGACCCTGGCGAGTTGAACGCGTTCGTGACGGCTGCCGGGGCACGCAGGCTTCTGATGCGCGAGCGATTTGTCTTGCTCGCCGCGTTTGCCTTCATAACGGTGACGGTACTCGCCGGACCGCTGCGCATGTATCTGTCGCTTGCTGGTCTGCTGCCACTAATCTACGTGCCGAACCTGCTGTTGCTGCTCGCGATCTTCTGGCAGATCGTCGCCGACGTGCAGGACCGGGGGTTCACAGCGACAAAGCTGCTCGCGCTCGTCATTCCCTGTTACGCCCTGGGTGTGGCACTGCAATTTGTTGCCCCTGTCCAGGCCGCGATGGGATTCTATGTGTTGTTGCCGTTCGTTTATGGCATCGCCTGCGGCCGCGTGCTGCTCGAACACTGGCGTGTCGTCGGCCGCATCCTCCCACTTTTCTGGCTGCTGGTCGTTGCGGGCGTGCTCGGCAACCTGGCCGTCGATTACCCCTGGGAGGGATTCGGCTACCGTCTCGGGAGCCTCGAGGTCGAGGGCTCGAGGCAGTGGTACGCCGCCGGGGGCGGCAAACGGCTCGCTGGCCTCGCGCGCGCTTCCTTCGACGCCGCCGTGCAAATTCAGATCGCCGGTATCCTGCTGGCGCTTCAGACACGCAGCACTTTGCTGCGCCTGCTCGTCTGGTTGTTGACGATCGCCGCCATCCTGCCGACGAACAGCAAGGGAGTGCTGCTTGCGATCGCCGTTGTTACGCCGGTTGTTCTGCTGCGACGCGCACTGCCGGAACGGCCGCTGCGCGCNNATCGGCGTCGCGCTGCCCGTGACAACGCTCTTGTTCGTCTTCGATTCGCCGCTTCGTGATCCGACGCTTGCGAACGCGACCCACTCGTTTTACGACCGCCTCAACTACATGTGGCCCGAAGCCTGGGCACTGCTCGGCGAACACGGAAATTGGCTACTCGGTCGCGGCGTCGGCGGCATCGGTACCGCGCAGACCTACTTCGAACCGGCGTTGTTCAACGCCGGCGACAACCTGTTCATGTATTGGTTCGTCGTCTTTGGCTGGGTCGCGCTGCCCGGATTCCTGCTGTTGCTTTCGAGAAGTCTGCGCGTGCGGCCGCACCAGACGGTGGCCGACATGCAATTCTATTGCCTGCTGCTCGCCACGCTCGTTTATGGAGTGATGACGAACATCGTCGAGAATGCCGTATCAGCGCTATTTTGCGGCCTGCTGGTTCGCTGGCTTTGCGCCCCACGAACCACACCCGAATTCCCCCCGTCGCGCACAGCGGTGGTTGCCGTCCGACCCGTTTCGAGCTGAGGGGATCACGATGTCCGCCGGTATCGACAAGAACACGACGACCATCTGGGTCAATGCACGTTTCCTCGACCGGCCGGTCACAGGCGTGGAGCGCGTGGCGCGAGAGCTGCTGGGCGCTCTCGCGGAACGATATCTCGACGAGCGCGGCTGCTGGTACTCGGGCGGTCGACGATTCTGCCTGCGCCTCATTGCACCGGGTGGCTCCGACGCACCGTCGCCCTGGCGCAATCTTCGCCTGGTCAGGGGCGGCGTCTTCCGTGGTCACGCGTGGGAACAGCTCGACCTTCCCCGGCTGACACGCGGCGAGTGCCTCGTAAGTCTCTGCAATACCGGACCAATGCTGAAGCGGTTGCACATCCTTTTCCTGCACGATGCGCAGCCCTTCGTGATACCCAAGAATTTTTCACTGGTATTTCGATTCTGGTATCGAATCCTGTTCCGCGTTGCCGGACGATTGTCGCGATGCGTGCTCGTGAATTCGCGCTTCACTCGTCGGGAGCTGTGCGACCATGCAGGCATCCCCGCTCACAAAATGGTGCTGTGCTATCCCGGCAGTGATCACGTGCGGCATGACGAAGGCGATGCGGATGCGCTCTCGCATCTGGAACTGCCGAAGCAGCCTTTCCTGCTTGCGGTCGCAAGCGCCAACCCGAACAAGAACTTCGCGCTTGTCGTCAGGGCGCTTGGAACACTTGGCGACAAGGCGCCACCTTGCGTGATCGTCGGCCGCACGGACCAGCGACATTTCGGCGAAGTATCGCTCGCTAGCGAACGCCTCACCCATCTCGGTTACGTTAGCGACGCGGAGCTGCTCGCACTTTACCGGCGTGCTCTCTGCCTGGTGTTTCCATCAATTTACGAGGGTTTCGGACTGCCGCCACTTGAAGCGATGGCCGCCGGCTGCCCGGTGATCGCCTCGCACACGAGCGCCATGCCGGAAATATCGGGAGCGGCCGCAGAATACTGCGACCCGTCCGATTACCGGACGCTGGCGCGCGCCATTCTCAGAGTGGCCGAATCCCCGGCGCGCCGCCGGGAGATGATCGAGCGAGGCATCCGGCGCGCAAGGACCTTCTCGTGGGATGATGGCGGCCGGCTATTGCTCGAGCTCGCTGCCGATACGGCATAGCCCGAATCGTGCGTCGTCAGCGATTCGACAAAACACGGTCGCCGGAGCGTCAATAGAAGGTAGTCCTGTCGGGTACGGCTGTCTACGTATTGCCGCCGCTCCCGGACGTGAGGCGTTGTGATACGTGGCGCACGATCCGCGAGTGGCTTCAGGGGTTCCGGAACACCATGAAATGTTGCTGCGGCAGGAAGCCCTCGTTTCTTGCGAACTGCGGATGAAGCCCGCAGGCACGCTACCAATGCCGCTGGCCAATGCCTCCTGTTTGCCATCGCTGAATCACCTTTTGCGCTAAGGTGAGGTTTATGACCGGTGCAGAACAGCGAAGTGGCCCGTGAATCTCGCCGACAACTACCACCTGGGCCTGCCGGCGTGGGCGTTCCCGGGCTGGAAAGACCGGTATTTCACGGACACGCCCAGTCGCCTGGGAAGTTATGCCACGGTATTCAATACCGTCGAGGGTAATACGACGTTTTATCGTGTGCCGGATCCCGATACGGTGCTGCGCTGGCGGGATGCCGTCTCGGGCACCGGGTTCCGCTTCTGCTTCAAGCTGCCGAGAGCGGTAACTCACGAAGACGATCCGGAGTTTTCCGAACTCCGGCTGTTCCTCTCGGCCATCGAGCCGCTGGCCGATTACCTCGGNNGCATCCGTCGGGCCCGGGGAACTCGGACGATTCGCGCCCGTGTTCGAACTGGTCGCGGCAAGGCACCGGTTTGTCATCGAGGTCCGCCATCCGGCGTTTTTCGACGGGCCCGCGTTGCTGGAGCCGACGCTCGAGCGTTTTTCCGCGGGGCGAGTCGTGCTCGACGCTCGCCCGCTCTACGACGGCGATCGGTCTCACGCCGAGGTGCTCGAAGCACTGCATCAGAAACCGGATCTGCCGGTTTTGCCGGGTGCCGACAACGGGATCGCATTCGTGCGCCTCATCCTGCATCCGGATCTTGTCTCTAACGAGCGCTACATCAAGGAATGGGCGCAGCGGGCCGCAGGCTATCTGCGCGCCGGCATCGACACCTACATGATGATCCACTGTCCGAACAACCTGCACTGTCCGCCGCTGGCACTGGAGTTTCACCGGACGCTCCTGCGGGTGCAGGGCATGGATGGGCTGACGGACCTTCCTCAGTGGCCGCTACCTGAGCAGCTATCGCTGATGTAGCAAGAGGGGGACAGTGACCCTAACTTGAGTCAATTAGATTTTGGGTAACTGCCCCTTTCTTGGCTTGAGTTAGGGTCACTGTCCCCTTCATTGAGGGCCCCTTCATTGAGGGCTGAAGTTAGGGTCACTGTCCCCTTTTTGAGCGAAAGACAGCAACACCGCTGCCAGGCATACCCAGATTGGCGTCTCCAGCCAGGCGGACCGACCGCTGGTGACAAGCGCCTGAACGGCGAGCAGGAAGCCGACGATCAGGCCGGCATTGACGCGCAGTCGACCCAGACGCTCTGGCGAGGTGTCACAGTAAGATATC
>JABAOD010008182.1_pt3 | contig 16561 bp, 19 predicted proteins | sample 7062151 | NCBI WGS metagenome assembly JABAOD01 (sample SAMN14538626, study PRJNA623070) | marine sediment metagenome | biome: marine biome [ENVO:00000428]; feature: marine pelagic biome [ENVO:01000023]; material: deep marine sediment [ENVO:00002113] | place: India: Gulf of Khambhat ... | reverse complement strand
AACCGCGCCACGCCCAAGACCCAGTCGGCGCTGCTCGAAGCGATGCAGGAACGACGGGTCACCCTCGGTGGCCAGACCCGGCCGCTTCCCCGTCCCTTCCTGGTGATGGCCACCCAGAATCCGATCGAGCTGGAAGGCACCTATCCGCTGCCCGAAGCCCAGCTCGACCGCTTCCTCTTCAAGGCTCTGGTGGAGTTCCCGAACAACGACGACCTGACTGAGATCGTGCGCCGCACCACCGTGTCAGAGGAGGCTCACCCGGAACGGGCCGTGGATGGGCCAACGCTCATGGACATGGGAAGGATGGTGCGAGAGTTGCCGGCCGCGACCCACCTGCTCCGCTATGCCGCGGTGCTCACCGAAGCCACCCACCCCGAGTCCGACATCGCTCCTCCGGGGGTTCGCAAGTACGTTCGATATGGCGCGTCACCGCGCGGTGCTCAGGCGCTGGTCCTGGGCGGCAAGGCTCATGCCCTGATGGAGGGTCGCGAGAACCTGGCCGCCGCTGACATTCGGGCGGTGGCTCCCGGTGCCCTCCGGCACCGCATGGTGTTCGGATATGAGGCCGTGGCCGACGGAATCACCCCTGACGAGCTCGTGAGCGAGGTCTTGGACGCCCACCCCGAACCCGAGGCGTAGTTGCTCCTCGATGCCGAACTGCGAGGCCGCCTGGAGCGGCTCGGGCTCCAATCCCGGCGCCGGGTGCGCGCCATGTGGTCCGGCGGTCACAGGTCGGTGAAACTGGGTGAGTCGCTCGACTTCGCGGACTATCGGGAGTATTCGATCGGCGACGACTTCCGGCGCATCGACCATGCCCTCTGGGCGCGCCTGGGTGTCGTGCTCGTGCGACTGTTCGAGGCCGAACAGGAGCTCCCCCTGCGGGTGGTGTTGGACCGCTCGTCGTCCATGGACTTCGGGCCCAAGTTCGTGGCCGCCCGCCAGCTCGCCGCCATGATCTCCTACCTGGCGCTGACGTCAGGTGACCGGGTGTACCCCTTCCTCACGCCCGGCAGCGAGGATCGACCGATCCAGGCCGGGCCACCCATGCGGCACGGCGGCACCTGGCCGGCCCTCGAGACCTGGCTGGAGGCAGCGCAGCCCGGCGGTGCTGGCCAGCTGGTGCCCATGGCACGGGCGCTGGCCGGTGACGGGGCCACCCGAGGACCGACGATCTTGGTGTCCGATCTCTTGACTGAGGATTGGCGCGAGGCGCTCGATGTCTTGGCCGTGATCGGCGGGGGAGTGGTGCTGCACATCCTCACCATCGACGAGCTCCGTCCCGACCTGACGGGCGATCTGAGCTTGGTCGACTCCGAGACCGGCCGGGAGGTGGAAGTCTCGATGTCGAACGAGGTGATCGAGGCGTACGCCACGCGGCTGGCAGGTTTCCTGGACGAAGCCCAGGGACGGTGTCGACGAGCCGGCCTCGACTATGTGCTGGCGCCGGCCACCGCTCGGGTGAGTGATGACGTCCTGGCGGCGCTCACCCGCTCGGCGGTCATCCGATGAGGTTCTTGGCTCCTGCGGCTTTCGGGCTGGCGGCTCTGGCCGGCCCGCTCATCGTGCTCTACATGCTTCGCAGCCGGCGTCGCCGCACCGTGGTCCCATCCGTCGTGCTCTGGCAAGAGCTCGGCCCCCCGGTCAGCTCGGCCATCCCCTGGCAACGGTTGAAGGTGACTCCATTGCTCGTCCTCCAGATCCTGGTGCTCCTGTTGTTCGCAGTGGCGTTCGCCCGCCCGTTCGTCACCGAGGAAACCGTGCTGGGGCCTCACACGGTCTTCGTGATCGACACGTCCGGATCGATGTCCATGTCGTCCCGTCTCGACGATGCCATCGCTGAAGCGAGACGGCTCTCGGAGGACGTCAGCACCGAACGACAGATCTCCATCGTCGATGCAGGACCCAACCCGCGGGTGTTGGCTGCTTTTGCGTCGGAACCAGAAACGCTGGAGCTGGCGTTTGCCGAACTCGCGCAAACAGGCGGAGTCGAGCGGCTCGACGAAGGCATTCGACTCGCCCGGGCATTGGCGACTCCTGACCGGCCCACCAACATCGCCATATTCTCTGATGGAGGTGGCAGTGATCCGCTGACCTTCGAGCCCATCGCCGGCGCCAGTCACCTCGTGTTCGACCGCTTCGAGGACAACCGCGCCATCGTTGCCTTCTCCACCGAGCCGTCTTCCGAAGGCGATACGCGCCTCTTCCTCGAGGTGGCCAACATCGGTGCCGGCTCGTGGGCAGGTGACGTCGAGATATCGGTGGGAGGCCTCCCCGCAGCACGTGTCCAGTTCGCCCTCGAAGCGGACAGCCGAGCGCGCCAGATCGTTCCTGTTGACGCCGCGGCCGGAGACCTCGTCTCTGCCCGCATCCTCGACAATGCCGACTCCGTGAGTCTCGACGACGTCGCCCACCTCACTGTGCCGGCCGTCTCGGAGGCGACGGTGGCGGTGTTCGGAGAGAGCTCCATCTTCCTGGAGGCGCTCATCGAGGCGAGTCCCAACCTGCGACTGGCCGCGGGGGCCCCTCCCGACATCCTCATCCTCGACGCCGCGGATCCCACGGCTGCAATCGATCGCCCCACTTGGCTGATTCGGCCTCCCACCCCGCCCGAAGGCGTGACGCTCACCGGGGTGGTTCGCAACACTGCAGCCAGTTACCAGCGGCCCGGCGAGCCGATCTTGGACTCTGTCGACCTCTCAGCGCTGGTGGTGGCCGAGGCCGACATCGTCGAGGCTCCCCAGTGGCTACCGATCGTGCGGGCGGGCGACGTGCCGCTGATCTTGCTCGGTGAGATCAACAATCAACGAGTTGTGTACTTCACCTTCGATCTCACTCAGTCGAACCTCCCCGTACAGGTCGGGTTCCCGATCCTGGGTATTCGAACGCTCGAGTGGCTGGGCTCCGGCAGCCGGGCGGCCGTCTCCGACGCCGAGGCAGCCGGCGTGCCGATCCCGCTGGCCCCTCCCAGCGGCTACGTGTCGGAGATCACGACACCTGACGGACGAGTCTTCGAAACCGATCAGGCCCTCTTCTCGCCTGCCACGCTTGCCGGCGTGTACGGCATTCGCTATCTGGGTCCCGACGGAGAGGTGGTGGAGTCCGCTCCAGCGGTGCGGGAGTTCTCCTCCCAGGAATCGCTGGGCGGCGCCCACGAGATGGAGACGACCGAAGGCGTCATCGGCTCGACCGACTCGGATCGGGCTGCCCTGATTCGAGAGTGGTTTGCGTGGTTCATCGCCGCACTTGTCATCCTGAGCCTGCTCGAATGGTGGGTGGGACATCGGAACCCGACGCGGGTGGTGGAGGTCGCATCGTGAGATTCGCTCAACCGTGGTGGTTGCTCGCCCTCCCCGTCGCCTGGGCAGCGGTCCTGTTGATCGTCCGTCTCGGACGCCGAACTGTGCCGGCTCGCCAGCATCGATGGGCGGTCTGGCTGCGAATGGTCGTGGTGACGTTGCTGGTGGCATCCCTGGCGCAGCCCCTGTGGATACAACCCGTGGAACAGACGACCGTGCTCTTCCTGGTCGATCGTTCGGCGTCGGTGTCCGAGGACGCTCGGACCCTGCAGGAGGATTTCTTGGCAGCCGCGTTGGAAGAGGCCGAGCTCGACGACATCTCCGGCGTGGTCGTCTTCGGCGCCGAATCCCGCATCGACGCAGCGCTGTCTGCCGGTCGGGTGCCCGAGTCGATCCGAACCGTTGTCGATGACAACGCCACCGACATCGCCTCTGCACTCCGGGCTTCTTCGGCGTTGCTCCCGTCGGAGGGGTCACGTCGAATCGTCGTGCTGACCGATGCTGTCGAGACCGTGGGAAGCGCCCGGGAGGCTGCCGAAGACCTCGCCGAAGACGGCATCTCGGTCGATGTCCTCCAACTCGAAGTGGCGCGAACGGCTGACGCTCTGATCGAGTCGGTCGACTTGCCCAATGTGGTGCGAGAAGGCGACTTGGTCCCGGTGGAGATCAGGGTTCGGGCCAACGAAGCCGGACCGGCCCGCCTCGTGATTCGCACGGAGAGCGGTGAAGAACTGGTCGTTCAGGCCGATCTCCAGCCAGGCCTCAACACAGTGGAGGTCGAAGTCCCTGCCGAGCAAACCGGCCCGCTCGTCGTGGAGGCACGAGTCGACGCCGACTTCGACACGCGCACCGAGAACGACCTCGGCCAGGGGTTGACCCGTGTTCTGGGACCGGCTCGGGTTGCGCTCGTGCAGGGAAGGGCAGGGGAAGCCGATGAGCTGCACGCGGCGCTGACGGCCGGTGGGATCAACGCCGAGATCGTCGGGTCGATCCCCGACGAAGCGGGGCTGCTGGCCTATGACGCCGTCGTGCTTGTCAACGTGCCGGCGCCGGATGAGGAGACAGCCGAATCGTTGCGGGCGTATGTCGAGGATCTCGGGCGGGGATTGGTCACCATCGGGGGCGACCAGGCCTACGGGCTCGGCAATTACCAGGACACCGCCCTCGAAGACATTCTGCCGGTGCGCTCCAATCCCGATGATCTGATTCGCCGGCAGCCGGTGGCGGAAGTCATCGTCATCGATACCTCCGGGTCGATGGGAGTGTGTCATTGCCGGGACGGCGGCTTCTCGGAGGGAGGTGTCAACAAGACCGACATCTCGCGGGCGGGAGCGGCGCTCGCCATCGATGCGCTCGCCCCGACCGACCAGGTCGGAGTGATCGCGGTGTCATCGGGGACCAGCTGGGTGATCCCCCTGGGAGAGCGACCCTCGACGGACGATGCCGAGGCTGCACTGGCGTCGTTGACGGCGGCCGGCGACACCGAAATCGCAGTGGGTCTGCGGGCAGCTCTGGAGGAACTGAAGGGTGTGCCCAACGCCCTCAGGCACATCGTCCTGTTCACCGATGGTTGGGATCCGAACGAGAACGGGCTGCTTCCGATCGCTCGTGAGATCGCCGACGCCGGAATCACTCTGTCGGTGCTGGGAACCGGAGAGGGTCCGGGCACGACGCTCCAGCGGATGGCGGCCATCGGCGGGGGCCGGTACTACCCGGGCCGAGATCTCGGATCCATTCCCGAGATCTTCGTGGAGGAGACCCTGACGGTCGCCCGGAATCTGGCTCAGGAGGGTGTGTTCTCACCGGTGTTGTCGTCGCCGTCGCAGGTGACCGCTGAACTGACAGAGTCGCCTCCGCTGTTCGGCTACGTGCTCACTCGGTCGAAGGCGGCGGCGGCAGTGCCACTGGAGATCGGCGAGGCAGATCCCTTGTTGGCGACGTGGCAGCGGGGACTGGGCCGGGCAGCGTCCTGGACATCGGACGCCACCACCCGATGGCTGCAGGACTGGGTGCCCTGGGAGNNGGGAGGGCTATGTGGACTTCTGGGGACGGGTGGTGCGAGACGTGTTGCCTGCCGACCTGTCGAATCCACCCGAGGTGCGGATCTCGGATGGGGCGCTGCACATCACCTACGAGCCCGGCGACACTTCACTGCAGGCGGCGGCGATCGCCCGGGTGCGGGATCCCGATGGGGACTTGATTCTCGTGCCTCTGCAGAGGGAGTCGGAAACGACCTATTCGGCTTCGGTGCCGATCACCGCCGCCGGCGCCTACTGGGTGGGCGTGTCGGTGGAGGAGGGTGGAGCGACGCTGACATCCGCCTCGGCCGGTGTGGTCAGCTCCTACGAGGAGGAGTTTGCGTTTCGGGAGGCGGACCCGACGCTGGCCGCCGACGTGGCGGCGCTGGCAGAAGNNGGCGCCGCGGCTCGGATCGGCGGAGCTGCCGCTGTGGCCCTGGTTGGTCGGGTTGGCTTTGGTGTTGTTCATGATCGACGTGACGCTTCGCCGATTGGTGGTTGCCGAGGGCGATGCTCAGATATGGAAGGCGACGATGGTCGACATGGTCCGCCGTCCAGATGAGCCCGACGAGATCATCGACGCAGAGACAGGCGAGCGCATCAAGGTCGTCCGCAAGGAGCAGGAGACGGTCAATCGGTTGCTCGATCGGAAGCGTCGATAGTCAGCTGTCCGTGTCAGTGAAGGCACCCGAGATGTCGAAGAGGTCGAGGCGGCTCAGCGGGCGGTCGTCGACGAGCAGGTGGCTCTTGTCCCTGTTGAAGCGGACTGACACGTTGGACGACGCATAGCGGCGGGGCAGCCCGCCCACCCTCCACACACTCGTCCGCTCGGGACCGATCCGGACGAGTCCGGAGCCTTGATCGATCATGAGCTGGATGATCGTCTGGAGCGCACTGATGGTGAGCAGCAGCCGGGCAGGAGGCCAGGAGAAGAACGCCGGCGCCGTGTCCGGCGACTGCAGACCCCACACGACGACAGCCGCCAGAGTGGCTGCGCTGAACCATCCGATCCCACGGCCGCGTCGAGTGAGACGAACGATGATCGGCTCATCGAGGCTGCTGGCTCGGATCTCTGCGCCTGGGGGCATCACGCTCTCTGTTCGTCTCGTCCTGCGACGTCGGCCACGGTACCTGGCGCCGAGATCGGCCGACGTGTTCGGCATCGGACCTGGGAGCGGCCCCGAGGCGTAGGGTCCCGCCATGACCCTGGCTTTCGAATTCTTCCGACACAACACGATGATGAACGAGCGCCTCCTCGACGTCTGCGAAACACTCACTCCCGACCAACTCGCCGCCACCGTCCCGGGAACCTTCGGGTCGATCCGTGCCACGCTCGTCCACATCACGAACAGCCAGGACGGGTACGCCCATCGATTTCTCGACCGGCTGCGCCCGCCGCCCGTCGAACTGGGAGACCGGTTCGAGGTTCTCCGAGCCTCGTATGAGCGCAGCAATGCCCTCCTCGAAGAAGCGGCCGGCCGTGTCGGGGACGGCCGCCTGGTCCAGGTTTCGGGGGATGATCCCGTTGGCACCTGGCGCATGCCGGGTGATCTCTTGTTGGTGCAGGCGGTCAACCACGGTACGGAGCATCGTTCACAGATCGCCACCATCCTCACGACGCTGGGACGAGAGCCGCCTGCGATGGACGGCTGGACCTACTTCTTCGCGGCCGGGCACATGATCGATGTGCTGGGGTGAGGGCTTGCCTGGGTCGGTGTTGCTCGGCAGATTTCGATATGTTGCGTATGTTGCTAAACTCAAGGCATATCTGTTGAAGAGCGGTACGACCCGATCGCCAACCCGTACGCACCCGGTGCGGGCACACCACCACCGGCGCTGGTCGGCCGAGACGAGATCATCGACGAGACCGACATCGGCCTCCAGCGTCTGAAGGCGGCCCGCACCAGCCAGCACCTCCTGGTGACGGGGCTGCGCGGCGTGGGCAAAACCGTCCTGCTGGGCAAGCTCGCCGGGTTGGGAGAGCATCGTGGGTATCGCGTGATCAGGGTCGAAGCCCTGGGCGGTGACGACACCCTGAGGAGCTTCCTGCGCCAGGCACGCCGAATCGTCGAAGAGATGAAGGGCGGGACGCAGGTCAGCCGGGCGCTGAGGTCGATCGAGTCGGTCTCGCTGACGGTGGCCGGGACGGGTCTGTCCTTCGAGCGACAAGTGGCCTCTCCCGACAGGGAGGCACTGTCCGATGTGGTGACCGACATGGCGGCTGCCGCCGCCGAGGAAGACCTCGGCATCATGATCGCTCTCGACGAAGCCCAACAGCTCGATCGCCTCGATCTACGCGGTCTGCTGGCCGGTGTGCACCGGTGTGGCCAGGACGGTCTACCCCTGTACTGCCTCTTGGCCGGCTTGCCGAACTTGGTGGGTGAAGTCGCCAGAGCGGCGACCTACGCCGAGCGGATGTTCACGACGGCCGATCTCGGTCCGCTCACTCCGCGGCAGGTTGCGAGAGCAGTGGTGGAGCCCGCCGAAGAGATCGGAGTCTCGTGGTCCGCAGATGCGGTGGGGCAGGTCGTCGACCGTTCCGACGGCTATCCGTTCTTCGTGCAGACGTGGGCATATCACACCTGGAACGCCGCCCATGACGATCCGATCTCGGCCAGGGACGTCGGGCGGGCGGAACCCAACGCCTCTCACGCCCTCGATTCGTCGTTCTTCGCAGCTCGAATCGCCCGGATTCCTGCTTCGGAGGTGGCGTATGTTCAAGCCCTGGCGTCCTTGGGGTCTGGACCGCACCGCTCGGGCGAAGTGGCCGAAGCCGGCGGCAAGACCACGTCGCAGGTGGCTGCCTTCCGGGATCGCCTCATCGGCGAAGGGTTGGTGTATGCCCCTCGGTACGGGTGGGTCGAATTCGCCATACCCCACTTCGATGAGTACGTCCGGCGAGCGTTGCCGTCGTTGTAGCGATAGATGCTAAACCAAAGGCAATTCAGGACACAACGACACCGGATGTCGCCTCGAAGCAGACCGGACCATGAACCTGGTTGTTGCGGCTCGAATCTCTCGTCAGTCTCCTGTCAACACGACCTCGCTCAGCATCTCCAGGGGAAGCGAGCCGTGCTCGAGGAGCGTCGAGTGGAATTTCTTGGCGTCGTAGCCGGGTGACGTCACTGCTTGGCCTCTCACCCGCAAGATCTCTCGTTCGCCGAGCTTGTAGGAGATGGCCTGGCCGGGCCAGCCCAGGTAGCGCAGGACCTCGTTGGGGGCCTGCTCGTCCGTTCGGAACCCGTACCGCTTCATGTACTCGGCGGCCCGGTCGAAGGTCCAGGGTTCGCCCGGAAACAGTGGTGCGTGGTTCGGAATGGTCAATTCGAGATGCAGCCCGATGTCGACCACCACGCGGGTGGCCCGGTAGAGGTGCTTGGCCAGCATTCCAAACTCATAGTCGGGTTTCTCGAGGTATCCGAGCTCACCCATGATGCGTTCGGCGTACAGTGCCCATCCCTCCGAGAAGCCCGGATAGAACACCGCCAACTTCTGGCCGCGGCTGATCGAATCCGAGTTGGCCATGGCCGTGCCGATCTGCAGGTGATGCCCTGGGAATCCCTCGTGGTACGCCGTCGACACCCAGTGGTACAGCGGGAACACCGTCTGGTCGCCAATCGAAAACCAGATGCCGCCCGGACGAGAGAAGTCCTCGGAAGGCCGCACGTAGTACGCCGAGAGAGGCCCGCCCGGTGGGGCGATGGTGACGGTGACCTCGCGCACGGGAGCGGGCACGTCGAAATGCGTGCCGTTGAGCTCGTGCAGCGCTCGCGACTGTCGTTGCTCGACGAAGGCAGCGAACTCGCCGGGGCTGTGGACGGCCCGGTCCGGGTCGGTTTCGAGCAGGTCCTTGACCTCGTCGAACGATCCGCCGGCGAGAATCTTTTCGCCCACTCGGTCGGCCTCGGTCAACAGCCGGGCCAGTTCCTCCCAACCCCACCGGTATGCCTCGTGAGGGTCGACGTCCATGCCCACGAACCGGGATGCCATGCGCTGGTATTGCTCCGGGCCGACGGCGTCCCGTTGCCGAGCGTGGGGTAGGTATTCAGCTCGGAGGAACGCGCCGAACTCGGCCACAGCGGCCTTGGCTCGTCCGATGGCCTCTGTGAGCCGTTCAGGCGGCGGCTGGGGTGATCGCCGGGTGAGACCGTCGAACGACGACTTGTCACCGGCCAGGTTGTCGACCTGAACGAGCATCGATTCGATCTGGCGGCGGGATGCCACCCGTCCTGTCGCACAACCGGCAGCCAACAACTCCTGGTATTGGCGGAGCGGCCGGCCAATGGTCGACAGACGTTCGATCACGTCGGTCCATCCCTCTGGAGTCGACACGTTCATGATGTCGAAGATCGAGCGCATTCGATGGAAGGTCGATGCCATGTGCCGCACGTCTTCGAAATGATCACCGGCATCGAAGGCCCCGATCTGGTCGGCGAGCGTCCTCGCCATGACTCGGGCGCAGATCGCCTGCTCACGGTCAGGGTGTTCGACGTGCTCGATGAAGTCTGCCCTCACTCGACGCATGTGATCGGCAAAATGTGCTCGGCTCTCCGGAGTGAGATCGTCCCACAGATGATCGGAGCCGGGCACGCCGATGGCCGTTGCGAACATCGGTGATCGGACAGTCAGCGCGTCGACATATGCCGACGACATGGTGAAGGGATCTGACATCGACCGGAGGATACGGCGCAACACGCCCGTCGACGGATCTTCCACCCGACGCGCTGTTTACTCGGGGCTCGACACTTCGTATTCTGTCGCAGTCCCAGGGGGAGGGGTGGATGGTGCAGCAGTCGATACGCGTTCCGCTCGTCGCGACTCGACGAGTCGTGACTCTCCTTCTCGCGGTGATCGGAGTGCTCGTCGTGCTCCATCTCGTAGCTGTTGCCAGCGGACTCGAAGTGCTCCAGAGGGCGCTGTCGGTCGACAACGAGGCAAGCGTTCCGACCTGGTGGTCATCACTGCAGCTGGCAGCGCTCGCCACGCTGCTGTGGACCCTGCGACGGCGCTACCTGCCGGGGTCACTTCCGGCATCGCGGGCGCTGGGGGTTGGTGCGGTCACCGCTGCGTTCTTCTCGCTGGACGAAGTGGCGGCAATCCACGAATCCGTGACCGGAGTCCTCGAACGGTTTGACTTCATTCCGCGCTTCTCCGGTGAGCATGGCATCTGGATCCTCGTGTACGGCATCGTGGGTGTCGTGGTGTTGGGCGCGTTGCTGCCCGGCCTCGTGGCCGTTGCTCGAAGCGAGCCTCGGACTGCGGCCGTCTTCGGTTTCGGCGCCGCCCTCTTCGTCGGCGGTGGCGTCGGCATCGAGATCCTCGGGTATTTCGGTGAACCCATGGTCCTGCTCGAGGAGGCCCTCGAGATGATCGGGGTGGCCGTGATGATCAGCGCGGTCCACGCCAGCCTGTCTGGTGCGTTCGTCGGGTCTGGTTCAGATGTGACTGAGGTCGGCTGAGGACGGTTGAGAGCTTCGCAAACCGCCCGCCTGCAGCCACGCCAAGCGTGAGCTCGTGGCGGTGACCTGAGCGTGGTGCAGCCCAGTCCACCGTCAGCGCGTCGATGCCCGGCAGGCCGCCGTGCGCCGCCGAGGGCGTTTCCGGGCGGGCGCGGATACTCGGCACGGAGGAGGGCGCCAAACTCGGCCACAGCGGCCTGGGCTCTCGTTCGATCGCCTGCATGAGTCCTCGAGGAGGGCTGCCGGCGTGACCGCCGGGTGCCTCGCCATGACTCGCGCGAGATCGCTTGCCCACAACCATGGCGTCGACATGGCCGATGAGATCTCGAACGAAGCGGGCAACCTCAGGTCGTCCGGTCGGGCCGGACTACGGACATGGTGTCGCCAGCAGGTGACCACCTGGGGTCGCGAAATCTGTGAACGCGCAGCCGAAGCTGGGATCGGCCACCGCAATCGGGTCGCCGATTGGGTCCCCGGCCGGCTTGACACCATTCTCGACCCAGGCGACCAGGTCTGCAAACGCCGTCACCAGTTCCACACCGGTGAAGCCACAGTGTGAGACACCTCGGATGGCCCGTTGCACGAGAAGATCACTCTTGCCGTGCTCTTCAACCCGCTCTGCGTAGATCGTCTCCATGTGGAACGGCACGAACAGATCACCCAGATTGTGGAGGGTCACCACCGGCACCGAAATGTCTCCGCTGACGACGGGCACACCTCCCAGGCCGTTGGGATGGCGTCCCTGTGGCTCGGCAGAGATCCGAAAGATGCTCTCATTGAGGTCGTTCTCTGCTCCGGTGAGCGACGGGTCGGTGTCGAACTGATAGGTGGTGTCCGAATTGTCGATGGCGATGCCCGGCCGGCCGATCAGGGTTCCGTCGCCGGCGACGCCGAGATCGAAGAGGAAGTTGCCGGGGATGCCTGACCCGAAGTCCGGGAACGAGTTCCAGAAGAACCAGGCTTCATCGAAGTTGGGGCGCTCGCCACCTGACTGCAGCTCGACCAGATTCTTGAAGTTCTCACCGGCCGGATTCAGGAGGACCGGCCACCCTCCGGGCACCGCCTCGAGATTGGATTTGATCGCGGGGACAGTGCCGAAGAGATACTGGGCCGGATCGAGCGGATACGTGGAGTCACCCGTCCCGAGCTGCTGTCCCGCCAGGTTGAAGTCCAAGAAGAAGTCGAACAGCTCGAAATCGCCGAGAACGCCGCAAATGGGCATCGCTCCGTCGTAGGTGTTGGGGTACTGCTCGATGGAGACTGCCGTGATGTGGCCGCCCATCGACGCGCCGGTGATGTAGATACGGTCAGGGTTGCCCACCAGCCCGTTGAAGAAACTGGCGAGGGCGTGGGTGTCTTTGACGCCTTGGTCGACCGCGTAGTCGTTCTTCGAATACGACGATGCCGCCCAGGCGAAGCCATTGGCGATGAGATAGTTGCGCAGCGGATGGTTGTCGACCTCGAGCTCCAAGCCGGTGCCGGCGAAACCGTGTGCCCACATCACCAGATCGCCGTTCCAGTCGTCGGGTACCTCGACTCGGTATCCCGCCCCGTTGTGGACACCCCAATGTGATGTTGCATCCGGAAGGGCCTCGAAGGGCAGCTTTTCTTCGTCGACGAAGTACCTCGGCTTGGGTGCCGCTCCGGCCGTGACTGGCACTGCGGCAACCAGCATGAGGACGATTGACAGCAAGACAGACCACCGACGCACGACGAGACTCCGTTCCACGACCCTGTCGGGACCCTACACGTGCGCCGAATCCCTCCGCAGAACTCGAGGCGCTGAGCAGCCATCGCACGGGAGCACGCAGCCGGCAGGTAGCGTGCGCTCATGGCTCTCGACGTCTCGTGTCCCAACTGCAACGAAGCTGACGATCTGGCCGGTTCGCCCAGTGACGACGCAATTGCGATGAGCTGTGGGAACTGCGGCTTCTCGTGGCAGCGCAACCTCAGCCCGCGCTGTGACCGCTGCGGAGGCGCCGATCTGCAAACCGTTCCGCTCGCCATCGTCGAGAAGGGTCGCGGCACCCAGCTGTCCGTCGTCGGCGTGAGGCCGATCGAGCTCTGCTCCTCGTGCGACGCCGATCGCTTGCGCCACTATCACGACCACCGACCCAATCCGTTGATGCCTGACGAACTCCCCACCTTCGCCCCTGACCGGGGTTCGGCTGACATCGGATAGGCTCCCATCCGTGGAGCTCTTCGCACGTATCAACATCCTCGACGGGCGAGCCGTTCGCTTGCCGCGCGGCGACATCGCCACCGCCATCTCGCTGGAAGCCGACCCGATCGCACGAGCCCAAGGCTGGATCGACAAAGGCGTCGGTCGCTTGCTGGTCGTCGATCTCGATGCAGCGGCGTACCGCAACTACTCGAATCGAGAACTCGTCCATCGGATCATTGCCGAGATCGACGTGCCGGTGGTGGTTGCCGGCGGGGTCAGATCGCTGGCCGAGGTGGAACGCCTTCTCGGGGCGGGAGCGCAACGAGTCGTGATGGGCACGGTGGCTCTCACCGACCAGGTGATGACGTGGGAGATATGTCGCAACTTCCCGGAGCACATCATGATCGCTCTCGACGTGAAGGCAGACGAGGAGCTCGTGACTCACGGGTGGACCGAGCACTCCGGCCGGTTCTTGGAGGAGGTGATCATCGAGCTGGATGCAGCCGGGGCGGTCGGCATGATGATCTCCGAGGCCGGCCGCGACGCACTTCGAGAGCCACCCAACCAAGCAGCGCTGATCACCGCGTTGGAGCGGACGGATGACGAAGAGATCGTGGCGGCCGGAGGTGTTCGCAATCTGGCCGATCTGCGACAGTTGAAAGCCCTGGAAGTCGACGGCCGCCGGCTGGCCGGCGTGGTGGTCGGCAGGGAGGTCACCGAAGGTCGCTTCACCATCGAGGAGGCGGCTGCGCTGCTCGGGACCTGAGGTGGTGAACGTCGTCGGCTTCGATGGCTGGCGAGGCGGATGGGTCGGCGTCCGCCTGGTGGACGGCTTGTTCGTCGAAGCGGTGCTGGGCGAGCGCCTGGCGTCGCTCTTGTCCCCGAAGGACGTCACTGTGGGGGTCGACATGCCGCTCGGCTTCGCCAGTGGTCGGGAACCGAGAGCATTCGACGTGGAGGCTCGCGCTCGGTTGGGCGCTCGTGCATCGACGCTGTTCCTGGTGCCGAGCCGGGACGTGATGGAGGCGGTCACGTACGCCGAGGCGAACCGGCGTTCCCGGAAGCTCTACGGAAGAGGCATCAGCAAACAGGTCTACAACCTCAGGGCAAAGATCTTCGAGGCGAGCGAGCTGGATGATGATCGACTGCTGGAGATCCATCCCGAGATCGTGTTTGCAGAGCTCTCCGGCGAAGCTCTCCCAGAGCCCAAGAAGACGTGGGCCGGCCAGCAGAGAAGGCTTGCGTTGCTGGCCGACGCGGGCGTGGTGATACCGGCCGACGTCGGCGTGGCCGGCCGAGTACCCCCCGATGACCTGATCGATGCGGCTGCCGTGGCCCTGGCGGCGTGGCACTCGGCGATATCCGAGGTACCGTGACGAAGTGAATCGGCTCCACCGCTCGGCTGTTGCGATGACGGCTCTGGTGCTGCTCGCGGCCGCTTGTTCGGGCGTCTCAGCCTCCGATCCCGGAAACCGCCCCTCCACTGTGGTGGCGGTGTCGGAGCCGATCGCCACGACGTCCACTTCCACTTCCACCACGGCCGCCCGTGTCTCCGACGCTCCGAAGCTGGACGCTCCGTCCATCCGGGCAACCTCTCTCCGGCATGACGCAGTCGCACAGCCGACGGAGCCTGTGCCGCCCCGCATGGGCCCACTGCAGCCCCGAGTTGTCGCTGAGCAGGTCGATGCTCCCTTCGCCGTGGTTGGAGATGTCACGCTGTACCACCCATCGACATCGGTCGAACTGATCGGCTTCCACGAGTCGAACCACGACGGCGCCCGGCAGATGGAGCCACTCGATACGGCTGTGGCCCCCTTCACGATGGCCTCTCGGGAGCGGGGGACCGGCTCCCGCACTGCGGCCGACATCGTGGTCGAGCCGGGCGTGGCAATCCTGGCGCCGGTGACCGGTACGGTGCTACGGGCCGGCTCCTACACGCTCTACTGCGATTACCGCGATCACTTTGCAGTCATCGAGCCGGACGCCCAACCAGGTTGGGAAGTGAAGATCCTCCACTTCCTCGATCTCCAAGTGCGAGCAGGCGATCGAGTCGAGGCGGGTGTCACCGTCCTCGGATCGGGCCCCCGGTCTCTCGCTTTCCGTTCGCAGGTCGATGATGCCACTGCAGCTCCGAGTTGGCCCCACGTGCACGTCGAAGTCGTCGATCCGTCGATTCCCGATCGGCCCTCCGGCACCAGCTGCTGATCTCTAGCCTCCTGCCAGGTCCAATCCATCAGGAGGCAACCATGGCCGGCCAGATCACACATTGGGAGATCATGGGTCCAGACGGGGCGCAGTTGCGTGACTTCTACGCAACGCAGTTCGGGTGGACGCTCGAGCTCGTCCCGGGATTCGAGCAGTACTACACGGTTTCCGGCGACGAGGTGGGGGGCTCCGGTGGCGCAGTCGGCAAGGGCGGCGACGATGCTCCTCGGTATCTGACGGTCTACATCGGAGTCGACGACATCGACGAGACACTGGCAAGGATCGAAGCTGCCGGCGGAACGACGATCGTTCCGAAGACCGAGATTCCCGGCGTCGTGACCTTTGCCATGTTCGCTGATCCGGCCGGCAACCAGGTGGGTCTGACTCAAAACGAGTGAGCCAGGACCCCACGCCCGTACCATCGCGTANNTGAGCCAGGACCCCACGCCCGTACCATCGTGCCCGTGGCGACCATCCACCAGATCAACATCTCACCCGGCGGAGTGCCCAAACGACCCATCGACGAGGCAATCGTCACCGAGCTCGGTATCGAGGGCGATGGACACCGTTTCTCAGGCCATGGTGGGCCGGACAAGGCGCTGTGTCTGTGGTCACTCGAGCTGATCGAGGCTCTGCAGGCCGACGGTCATCCGATCTTCTCCGGGGCTGCGGGTGAGAACGTCACGATCCAGGGCCTCAGCTGGTCTGCGCTGGCGCCCGGCAGTCGTCTGCAGCTGGGCGAGGTGGAGGTGGAGGTCACAGGCTACGCCGTCCCCTGTGGCAACCAGCGTCCGTGGTTTGCGGACGGCAAGATCCTGCGGCTGAGCCAAGAGGCCCGGCCGGGGGAGGCGCGTCTCTACGCCAAGGTGTTGGTCACGGGTGTGATGCGTCCGGGTGACCTCGTCAGCGTGCTTCGCTGATCCAGCCTTCGAGTCCCACTCCGGCCTTCAGCGAGCGAAACAGGCGCCCTCTGGCCTCGGCCGCAGTGGGCGAAGCCCACTCAGCTGAACTTCGTCTTCGGACGCAATTCGAGCTGGCCGTCGACGTAGATGTCCACCTTCTCGTTGTAGNNAGCGGCGTGTCGTATCCCCACACGACGTCCTCGTGGGCGGTGCCGTCGATGGTCACAGACCAGTAGCGTGCGGTGCCCTTGTACGGGCAGCTCGTAGACGTGTCGGACGGGGTGAGGAGGTCGAAGCGGACATCTGTCTTGGGCAGGTAGTAGCGGGTCGGCAGATTCGTTTCGAAGAGCAAGCGGGGCTTTGTCGAATCGGCCACGGTCACTCCGTCGATCTTGACCTCCACGTGTCGCGACGATTGGAGAACGTCGACGCGGGTGTATGGATCGCGAGGATGAACGAACACCTCCTCGTCTTCTTCGAACCAATGATCCATGGCATCCCACTCGATTGCGACGGT
>JABAOD010001617.1_pt1 | contig 16566 bp, 19 predicted proteins | sample 7062151 | NCBI WGS metagenome assembly JABAOD01 (sample SAMN14538626, study PRJNA623070) | marine sediment metagenome | biome: marine biome [ENVO:00000428]; feature: marine pelagic biome [ENVO:01000023]; material: deep marine sediment [ENVO:00002113] | place: India: Gulf of Khambhat ... | reverse complement strand
TACGCTAGACGCATTAGCAGTTGTCAAAGCAAATCTAAAAGACGAAGGTTTGACAGGATTTCATAACAAAATGAAAGAAATTGACATGTTGTTTGATCATTATGAAAGTCTTGCAAACAAGTATGGTAACAAACACGATGAATGGAAGGTAGAAGCACTTCGTGAAGATGTAGAGAGAGTTAAAAGACGATACGAAGAAATAGTAGAATCAAAGAAAAGGATTAAGAGGCTAAAATTATAATTGGATTGGAAAAAAGCCTACAATAACAAATGGCTTGAAGGTAAAGAACGTGCAGAAAAAATAATTGGTGTCATTCCAAAAGAACTTTACAAAGTAGAGCCTTATGGATTTCTAGCAGATTCAACAGAATATTCTAGTGAACACCCAAAAGAGAGAGGCATTCCTGATTACAAATTGACGATTTTATCAAACAATTACAATATGCTAATAGAAACAACAGGAACAAAACAGTCAAGAGGTAATAATGATCTTTGGGTTAGAGATGATAAATTTCAATACGCAGAAAACCATAAAGAAATACAGTGTTGGATTGGTCACATGATCGAAGAAACTAACCTAATTCGTTTCTTCCTGCTTGAACAACGAGAACAATTCAACCTAAAAAATCAGATTATTAGAGGAAATACTGAAACTTTCAGAATAATACCTTCTAACAGCACAAAATTATTGAATCCATACGAATTTTTAGAGCATTTAGAATTTCTTTCGTGCCTGTAACCGTTATAACAGATAGAAATCTTTATAAGATGGGCTAACGTTATAACAGTATGCAATTAGACCAAACGATCTTCAAACGAGCAACACTACTTTTGATCGCATTTATTATACCATTCAATGCAGTGCATGAATTAGGACATTTGATTCCATGTATTGCAAGTGGTGGACAGGGAACTTTTGTAATTGGAATAATCGCAAGTCAAGCTAGTTGCACAATTTTACATGGCTCACTAGCATTTGCATTCGCAGGTGGAGCTTTAGCAACAGTAGTCGCATTCACACCATTATTGATCTTAAAAGGAGCAAATAAAATTCATAAATTCCCAAGTATTAAGATCGTTTTCATTTCATTAGGATTAGGACACTTCTTAACTGCATTGTTAGAAACTTTTGCAAAAGATTTCTACATGTCAGATATTGCTTTACCAATTCTAGGCTTTACAACTTTCAGTATTTACATCGGTGTGTTAGTATTATTTGGCAGAACTGAAACACTTAGAAAAGATAAGTGGTTAACATCAAAAGAGGCAAACGAATTATTCAAGAGGAATTTAGATTGACCAAACAAGCACAACTTAAACAAGAAGTATGTCCAGAAGACGGTGAAAACATGAAATCATTACATTATCTTAAACGAAAGTATCTAAAAAATAAAGAGATTGGAACTTGGCAGAAAGCACAAATGAAAATTTGCCCAAAGTGCGGATTAATAATGTTCTACAAAAAGAGCGTCAAATACGTAATCTATCCTGATACAGATAAGGTGAAGATCTTAAAATGAGTGAAATGAAAATGGGTTTTACAAATAGACTTTGGAATCAAGACAGAAAAGAATTCCTTCTAGTATTTGGTGTTATGATGTTTGTAATGCTTCCAGTTAGATTCTTACTCGTAGAATATGTTTCTGATAATTGGTGGGGTAGCTTTGGAGCTATTTCAGCAATCGCAGTCCTTATGGTTATTCTAGTTAAGAAAAACAAACTTGGTAGATTTGGAAAAATGTTTGAAAGACAGATGTTAAAGTTACATCAAAAGGGATTAAGACGAAAAGTTGTCTTTGGCAACATGATTTTCGCACTAATAGTTACTGGATTATTGATTTATTCAATCAATGCAGGTGACACAATCTACTTAGACACAAAGATGGAAGTTGTCGAACAAGCAGGTGGTGAAGAAGCACTACAAGAACAATTAGGTGACATTGACAAGATGTATGAGCAAATTACACCAGAACAAATTCTATTAGCCCTTATAGCAATTCCATATTTGTTAGTAGCACAATTCCCATACTTTGCAAGTCTATGGGCTATTGAAAACGATCTTACACACGGATTCTTGTTACACTTTGCAACAGTAGCATTCGTTGAAACACTAGAGTTCTTTGGAATTCTAATGTTTTACAGATTCGCATTAAGGAGAAAAAAATGAAAAAGAAAGGTAAAACAAAACTAAACAGAGTAACAATAATGATAGAAGAACCAATTCAAAGAAAAATTAGAAGGATTCAAGCAAAAGAATTGAACAGAAACAGAAACCTAACTTTCTCACAAGCAGTAAATAGAGTTTTGGAGCGAGGATTATGAAACCAGAGATAACAAGTTTTAAGATCACAGGATATGATGAAAACGGAAAAGAATATGATCTTTCTGATTGTTTATCAGATGATACTGATCAATCACTAAGTCAAGACATAGAAGAATGGAGAGCAAATTGAGCGAACAAATTCCACAATGGATAATTGATAAAGTCGATAAAGAAGAACGTGAAAGAAAAATTCGGTTCTTGCAAACCTATCAAAGTTTGTCTAGGTTGCGGTGAAGTTGTATTGGAGTTGCCTAACTAAATGGGAGCAAGTGCATTCAAGTGTCCAAAACACAAGAAACAATCAATTTATCGTATGTATTGTTCACTTCCAGCTAGAAAGAAAAGAGTTTCAAAAAATTCTACTATTGGAAAAAAGAAAGCATACACTAGATACCCTTTACATCACCAAACTGATTGGTTTTACTGTATCAAATGTAAAAGAGCATATTTTGTGGAGATAAAGGTGACGACTAAATGATGATTTTTGAAAAAGATCCCAAAGAAGAACAAAGGATCTTAAAATTAACCGAGTTATATCTTAAAGGAAGAACTGAAAGACAGTTAAGACATGTTCTTGATCAGTGGGGAATCAAAGGAAAAAAACAAAACAACTACATCAAAAAAGTAGGTGAGAGGATAAAAAATGGAAAATAAAGAGAAATGGAAGGAAGCACACAATGAAGTATAGAACACAAGCAATAATTGGTATTTGTGGAATTATTGCATGTTCATTAGTTCTTGTATTAGCATACGGTTTCTTTACAGAAGTGCATTGGATTGTTCCAGCATTTACAATTCCATTTATGTTTGGGTTTGCATACTATTCATGGGCTTCAATTAAAGAAAAACGCAAAAAGAAAGAAGAAAGGAGAAAAGGAAAATGAGTTTTGATGAAAAAAAGGAATTAGATAAGATTAAAGAAACACAAAGAAGGTTAGAAAGATCAATCAAGTTTAACAAAGCAGGATTTGTTTTAGCAGGTGGAATAATCGGTTTTACCATTTGTCATGCAATTCATAGAACTTTAGAGGCTTTACCATGATGGAATCCGAAGTTTATTGTTACAACTGCGGTTCAAGACGCATTAGACATCTAAACAGAAACAGAAGACCAACAACAAAAGTCACAACAAGATATGAAGTAGATACCACTAGACCTGTTCTACAATGCCTTAATTCAAGTTGCAGATTCGTTTGGAATCCAACACAAGACCAATGGAAGCAATTTAAGAAAGGAAAAAAGCGACTTTGAAGGTTTATCTCTACATTTCTGACAATAACAAAACTGTCCATTTATCAATCAAGAAACGAAGTTACCAATTACTTTGCAACGACAAGAAAAAGATCAACAAACATAGGATTGCAAAGAAGATTTCAGATGTTTTCATCATAGCTCCTGAGCCATTCAAGAAGAATCGATGTTCAAATTGTGAGAAAAAAGTAAAGAAAATGATTAGAGAACAAGTCAAGAAACTTGAATCTGAAACCGTTAACTAATTCAAAGATCTTAAAATAATCGAAGTTGTGGCTAGAATCAAGTTATAAGATGGTGGATTCACGGTCAAAGGCTTGACAATCCCTTGAGTTGGATCATTGATTTGCCACAACTTTTCATCAATTTGATGAAAAGAAGCTTTAACTTGATCAAGTTGATACATCAGCGAAAAATGACCAAATTTAAGATCGATTTTAAGATCTCTATTAATATCCTAAATAACTCAATCAAAAATGGAGAACATTGGCACAATTAGAAATATTTGCAGGAATAGTTGGTATTGGTGTCCTTCTAGCAGTCTTTGTTCCGCTCACATTTGATCCTGCTGAATTTCCCGATGTCGGTGGAAACGTAACTAAGGCTTTATGTAATCTGGATATTTTCTTTCTTGGCAATTCAACGCTGTTAGCATGTGACCAACCTGACGATACTTTCAATCTGATTGCTGGAACAGGAATAATTTTTGACGCTAACAGCACTACAAAGACTTTGATAATTAATTCGACAGGTGGTGGAACAGTTATTGGAACACAAATCTGTCCTGCAAACGAATTCTTTGACGCATTCTTTTCTGGTAATTCTACTTTCAGATGTAATCCTGATCAGGGAGCAGGTGGTTCAGCAAATGTCTTTATGAACAACACTGGAATTGGTGTAGAGTTATTCAAAAACAAAACAAATGACACATTTTTCATTAAAACTTTAGTTGGAGTTGGCGGAATTACAATTACAAATTCAACAGATGAAGTTTTCATAAACGGCACTGCACTTGATGAAATATTTACAAATCTAGGCACTGGATCACAAGTCTTCAAGAATGAAACAGGAACAGAAGTATTCTTTAGGACTTTGGTAAACGGCTCAGGAATTGCAATTCAGCAAGACGATGAAGAAATTACAATTAGAAACACTGGAATCATTGACATTGTTAACGTAGGTAATGGATCAAAAGTCCTACAAAACGTTACAGGAAACACCGCACATTTAAGATCACTACTAAACACAACAGGAATAGACATAGAAGAAAACGGACAGGTTATAACTTTCGCAGTAAACAACGAATTCTTCAATAATGCAACACAATTTGATAACTTTGAGTGGGCAAGAGCAGGTGACTTTGATACATTTTCATCAAACACACCAAAGTTCAAGAAAGATGTTTTTACAGTTTACAGAGTTAACGTCTTAGAATACGCAGATAAAACAGGTGACAGAGCAACATGGACTTCTGCACTACCAACACCATTCCCTGCAAACGCAACAGTTTCACTTGACATTTATTGGTATATTGAAGTTGATTCATCACCTGACGATGGTGTTTGTTGGGACATTGGAATTAAAGGAATTGCAGATGGAACAACACTTGACATTACACCACCAACGATGGACGTTGTATGTAGAACAGGACTTGCAACTACACCCGTTGATGAATTAATGATTGACAACATTACATTTACACAATCACAACATGGATTAGTTGGTAAAGACTTTGTAGTAATTTTCTTGGAACGAGATACAGCAAACGTACTAGATGATTGGTCAGATGTTGCAAACTTTCTAGGAATCAGAATAATATGGGACACAATTACGGAATAATAATTCTAATTGCAGTATTGGCAATAGGAATGCCACTAGCTTATGCAGGAAATCACAACAATCCACCTGATCCATGCACAGGAAATCCAACTCCTGATCCAGTTACAGTTCTAAGTGCAGAAGTTGTTTCAAGTGACGCAGTAAGAATAGAATTTGATCACTCTCAATGTGCAACAGAATACGATATTGAACGTTCAGATAATGGCGGAACGTTTGTAAGAATCGTAAACATAGACAGAAACTTTGATGTTTTATTGTTTAGACCTGACGCAACAACTCAAGTTACATTTTATCTTGATGAAACCACACTTCCAGATGATGAATATGATTACAGAGTTCTAGCAAAAACACAAACAAGAGAAGCCACAAGTTATTCACCAATAGTTTCAGTTAGAATGCCAAGCTTAGGAACTTCATTAGCAACAGTTAGTTCAGGTTTTTTGGTTCAATCAACAACAATAACACCAATTTTAATTGATTATATTGAAGGTTCAACTCCTTTACAAAACTTACTATGGGAATATGTTAGAGATTTTAACTTGATTGCTTTGTTTATTAATTGGGCTTTTGCACATCATGGAGCAGATTTATGGACAAGTGATCCTGATCCACAAGACCAAGCTCAGTTATTTTACATACCACCAACACCTGATCCTGCTCCAAGTCAAATATGCACACCTGTTCTAGACGTATTATTCAAGCATGATCAATCGAATGGACAAACAATAAACTTTACAGTGACGTTACTTGATTATCCAACAATAATTCATCAAGAAGCATTTACCTCTATAATGGCTAATAGAATTCATGTAAAGAACTTCCAGTTAACAGAAGCAGAAGAACAATCAATTTTAGACTATGAAAACATCTACGTACAAATCAATGCACAAGGAGAAGGCGGACTATCACCACCAAATGATAGATCTTTGATAATCCACGACATAATTTTCACAGTTCCAGAGGATCAGTCAGCATGTTGATGAATGTCTTAATTAACCCCACGTTTGAGGTGATCTAATGCCAATAATGGAAGCGGGATTATTTGCCATACTAGCAGGAATGGCATTTATCTTTATGATGGTGTCATTTAGATTTGGAGCATTATTCAAATTGTTTTCTGCAATCATTTTCTTTGCACTGTCAGTAGTTCTACTGGCGGGGTATGATGTGGCTTTTACGACAGAAACGACACAAACATCACCGCCTAAAACAATTACCGATGAACGTTTCATAATTCGTGGAGATGATGGAACAAGTGCATGGCTTGGTTGGATCTTTGTTGGACTTGGAGTTTTTAACGCTGCGTTATTTTTCATCGAGATGATTCCTAGATGAGCAGTTTTTGGAATCTGTTCATGCTGTTTGTAGCAATTAACGTAGGTATTGGTGTCCCAGTGTTAGCTATGCANNGATTTTACAGATGTTCAACCCGTTGAATTTCCTGACGCATTGAATGTAACGCTAAGTGAAGATGTAAATTGTGGAACTGACGATGAAACAACTTTGATTGGACAGTTATGTAACAAAGCAACAATTCAAAATCAACAATTAAACTCTACACAAAGTGGAGATCCTGCTATCGCAACAACTCAAAGTAGCATTGGAATTGGTGATTGGCTCGGACAAGTTTCTGACTTTGGACAAATGTTAATCTTTGGAATCACATTATTGTTTGGAGCAGTTACAGGCGGATTCATCATACAAGTTATAACTTCTGGACTTTTCGCTAGTGAAATACCTAGCACATTCATCATTGGAATGCAAGTCTTCATTGGTTTGATGTGGCTTTCCTTCTTCTTCAAACACGTACTTTCAAGACAATTAAATCCCGCAGAATAGGCACAGGTTATATAAAATATTAAATTGCAAGTGCAGATTAATATCTTAAATAACCTCACATATTGAAACCGATCAATGGTATTGAGCTTAGGGTTCATTTTATCATTCATTGGAGCAGCAGTCGCTCTTTTGATTGGTATCTTGATCTTCTCAGAAGTATCCGAAGCTATCACCTGTCCAGCAGGAAATGGAAATGCAGAGTGTGAAAATGCGAAGAACATCGCTTTCACGGTTATTGGAATTCTTCCAGTAGCTCTATTCTTTGCACTATTCGCCATTTTCGGTTCACTGGGTGGCGGAAGAAGCTAGGAAAATCGTGTTACAAAAGTAACACACAAACTCCTTTTTATTTTTCAAAACTTAAAACAAAGTGAATTTTCTTTTTCACGAACGATTTTGCAAAAACACTACTGAATCTTTAAATAAATTTGGTAGCATTCTTGCAATTTTATATCTTAAATAAGTCACCTCTTAGAAAACGATCAATGGTATTGAGCTTAGGGTTCATTTTATCATTCATTGGAGCAGCAGTCGCTCTTTTGATTGGTATCTTGATCTTTGCTGAAGTGTCGGAAGCTATCACATGTCCAGCAGTTAACACTTCTGGAAACTTAGAATGTGAGAATGCGAAGAACATAGCCTTTACGGTAATTGGAATTCTTCCAGTTGCATTGTTCTTTGCACTATTCGCAATCTTTGGAAGTCTTGGTGGCGGAAGAAGTTAAACGAATTTCCATGTAAAAGTGGAAATTACGCCCTATTTTTTCAAATGTCTTAATAAACCCTATAATTCAGAACAGTTGTAATGGCAGTAGCGATTATCATACTCGCAGTTCTTTCAGTTTTTGCAGTTGGTATTGCCATGATTGTATTCATGCCTGTAATGCACGACTTGGCTTTTGAACAAGAGATCTGGATTGACGCTCCACAAGACGCAAAAATTGTCAGAAATACAATTTACAACGCTGCACTTGCACTTCCTATCTTTATGATTGGAGCTATCATTCTTTGGGCATATCTTTCTGTAACTCGTAGGGACGTGTCGGAGTTTTGATATGTCAAAAAAAAACAATGAATTTCTAATACTTAGTTCAATCATTGTAGGATTATTTGTTCTACTTGGTGTAAATCAAATTGATTTTTCTACAAATGAATTCAATGCACAAGCATTCAGTGAAAAAACTTTAGTAAACTTTGATTCATCAACATCAACACATCTAAATTTTGTTCAAGTTGCAGAAGCGGTTTTACCTGAAGCAGAAGCACAAGGAATTCAATATCCAATAATAACAAGAAACTCAACATCAGAAATAACACAAATCGATGATCATAGATTTATCGCAAGATTTGGTTTACCACCACACATTCCAAATAATGATGGAGATTATGTAGCAAATCTTGTTTATGAGGATTCAAACGGAATAGAATTAGAATCTGGAACTGTTTCTTATTATTTTGACAAAAATTCTTGTTCTATGTCACTGTTTAACTTCGGTAGAATAAACCAAACTGACATTCCAATAATAAAAGGTGATATGTGGGTTGTAAAAGTCGCTCCAAACGGCACAGATAACTGGACAGATGTTCCACAAAATGACTTATCATGTACGGTATCAACAACAATTAATTCTGATTCAGTTGTAATAAATTCAACAAAGTCAAATTCAGAAGGAACTATTGTAGAACTTTATAATTACAAACTGTATGAAGGAATCAAACATGATTTGTATTGGACTAACAACAATCCAAGTTGGAATAATCATAAATTTTCTTTCTCTAACATTCTATTAGAAGTTCCAAACAGTTTCATAATTGAAAGAGTTACAGATAAACTTCAAGACTTTTTCCCACAAAACGGAATCATTAACATAACTGATACAGGCGGAATGGATATTGGAAGCGTTGCAGTAGGAGATGTTCTAAGAAGCACAACAGCAATTCCAGTAAAAGAAGGTGATCAAATATTAAATGCAACACTAAACGTACTTTACAATCACACAAGTCATGTCGGTGGATATGGTAGAGCAATACTTTACGACCAAGATCTAAATCACTTAGCAACATCAGATGAAACAGAAATTCCTGCTTCATCATCAGAAAAAACGGCAGTGTATTTCCCATTTTCACCTGCCTATAACGTAACAAGTTCTACAACATCAGTCTATGTTGGATATTTCTTCAATGATACAAATCCAAAAATAGTTTCAATAATGGAAGGAAGTGGTTCTGTAAACCAAGACATTTCAAATTCATATCCAACTGCTCCTGATCCATTTACAAATGATTCAGTCTTTAACAGCACTCAAACATTTTGGACACAACTACAAATCTACGGATTATCAGAAGCAGTTGTTTCTGATATGTATTCACAATATGCGGTAAATCAACACTATCTATTTGGTGACATGGGAACACAGCTTGACCAAAACGGTGAAACAATCCAATATAATGCCACTGATTTCAAATTAGATGATGGAACAGTTATCAACACTGGATTTACATTATTACAAAGAACAACCCAACCCGATCCAACTAAAGCGACAGCAAGATACGAATTTTTAGATGGAATCGATGAACTTTGGTCAGTAAAGTTTGTAGCACAACCAGATTTCACACTAGATGTTTATGTTGACTATGCAAATGTAACTGAAACACTTGGTATTGGAGAAACAATGAATCTTGATCCAATATTTACATTCAACCAATTTTCAGATAGAATAACATCACACGCATTTGCTTCTACTTGTGGAGCAGGTGGAGCGACTTCATTTGAATCAACAGCAACAGGAACAGCTACACTAACACACTCAGGTTCAAGTACGGTATGTGCGTCAACATACGCAAGATATGATATTTCAGGTATTCCTGACCAAGCAGTTCCAATTAGACTTACTTGGCAAGTAAATGTAACAAGTGGTTCTGCTAGTGGAACATCACCATGTGTAGCTTCAATGACACCTTCAAGAGTTTTTGGATCATACAATGAAGATTTAATTGGATTATCATTAGTTGACTTTGCATTAGCAGTGAATCAAGGTGGTGGTTCACCTTCAGGTTTACACTCAACAGCAGTATTAGCAAACTTTGGAATTGTTAAAGGAAATATTTGTTCTGCTCCTGCATTTCCATATCAAGAAACAAGAACGGAAGTAAACCCTGCAAGTACGGCTTTAATAGACTTTGAAGCTCAATTAGAAAGTGGTAAAGATTACGTACAATACATAGTTGCTCCTTCAATGCGAAATGATGGAACAGGTGTTCAAGCAAACGGAGCAGTGATTAGCAATTCCAACAGTATTACATGGGATAGATTTATCGGTTCATTCTTTGAAGTTGAATTTGAATTCTTTGATGTTCCGTCAGCTCCACAAGATCCAATAACTGCAACATTTTCAGATACACCTGACAAGTGTACGGTAGATTGGAATGTTCCCGCAGATGATGGCGGTCGTCCAGTTGACGGTTATCAAATTGAAAGAAGCACAGGTGGCGGTTTCTCAATAATTGTAGCTGATACTGGCTCACCAATTCCAACAGAGTATGAAGATACAACAATTTCTGGTGGAGTTTCAAATGTTTACAGAGTTTCTGCAATTAACCTAGAAGGTGTTGGAGCAGTATCTAATCAAACAAACGGTTGTGGATTCCCTGAAATTGCTTCTGCTCCATTCAACGTACAAGGAACTAACGTTGCACTTGGAACAATAGCAGTTGACTGGCAACCACCTGTCTTCGATGGAAACACACCAATTACAGGTTACAGAGTTGAAAGAACATCAGGAGCAATAGAACAACCAAGTGCAGATTGGCAGTGGCGTGAACATAATTCAGGTGGAACAGATTCAAGTCTTAATTGGTTGAACAAATGTGTTTCAGGAGCTTCTGATCCAACTTGTGAAGGTGGCTTAAACGGAATCCAACTAAATGATAGAGCAGATGATGGTGGAATTGCAACTGAATCAATAGGTTCTGATTGGTTATTGTTCAAATCAGGAATTCCCGCAGGTCATGTTCATGATCAAAACTTGGCAGTAACATGGGAAGGATTCTCAAACATTGGTTCAGTAGGAACACACCAAATTTTAGTTTATGACGGAGATTACGACAGAACATCTTCAAGTGATTTCCCTAATGGAGCAACAAGAGATCTTAAAGGAGCAGGGCTATTACAAACATGTTTTAGTGCAGCGAGTAGTTTTGCTATCACAACAACAAATTGTGTTCTAGATACAGATGATTCAGAAGAAGGAACAGTTACAGTATTTGTTCAAAGATTAAATCCTGACGCAACAAGTGGAAGATTTTCAGTAGATACTATTGATATTGCAGGTTACAACACATGGGACTTTAATCAATTAAACACAACAACAGTAAGACAACTTGTTAACACAACAGGAGATTACGGTTTAGCAACAGCAGGAATTACAACATTTGATCCACTAGCACAAATAGGATTCAAAGTTATGTCAGCAGATACAGGAACATCAGTTGCCGAATTCATTGACGACACCGTTTTCCAAAATGTAGAGTATGGCTATCGTGTGGCAGCGATAAATTCTGAGGGAACAAGTCCATTTTCAGGACTTGGAGTTGTAACAGCAGTAGGTTTACCACCACCACCACTAAATGTTGACGCAACAGCAACAGGAAGCACAACAATAACAGTTGATTGGAACGCTCCTGACGTTGGCGATACAACAATTCAAGGTTATCAAATTGATAGAAAGCTTGGAGTAGGCGGAGTATTTTCTACAATAGAACCATTTACAAATTCACAAGATACAACTTACAATGATCAATTCCTAGCGTCAGGTGAAACTTATTGTTATAGACTAAAAACTTTGACAAACATTGGAACATCAACTGACTTTTCAAATGAAGCTTGTGCAACTACATTTGATGTTCCAGATCCAGTTGAAAACTTGACAGCGATAGCGATTGATGGTTCACAAATCAACGTATCATGGGACAGTCCTTTATTCGATGGTGGTTCAACAATTTCAGGTTACAAAATTGAAAGACAAAAGAGTGGAGATCCATTCCAAATACTCTTTGAAGAAAGGCAACCAGAAACAAATAGAATTCTAAATGACACAGCATTAGAAATTGGAACAACTTACACTTACAGAATTAGTGCAATTTCAGGATTTGGAACAGGTGATCCTGCAACGGATAGTGCAACAACTGACGGAACACCACAAGCTCCACCAAACTTTGCATGTTCACCTGCAACTGCAACATCAATCGGTTTATCATGGGATACTCCATTAACATTTTCAGCTCCAACTGGCTATCAAATTGAAAGAAAATTACTCGGTGAAGTTTCATTTTCAATTATTGAAGCCGATACTGGCACAACTGCAACAACATTCACTGACACTGGACTTGACCAAACAAAAACATACGTGTATAGAATTCTTGGACATACATCAGAAGGTGATACAGATTATTCAGAAGAACTAACATGTTCACCACTAAGAGCTCCTGACTTCCCACCAGAAAATCTTCAAGGAGAATTCAATGATGTAGTTCCACACCAAATGGTAATTGGTTGGGATATTCCAGATACATTTGGAATTCCAATTACAGAGTTCAGAGTTGAAAGAGATGATGGAGCAGGTTACAACGAAATTGCAACAGTTTCAGGAACAACATTTGCTTACATTGATCAAGCGATGGATAATGATGAAGACCAAAAGTATAGAATAATTACAGTGGGAACAGAAGGAGAATCAGTTCCTTCAATAGTAATTCCATTTGATACTAATCAAACATCTCACTGGCACTACGAAATGACAGTAGATGATACAGGAGCAAACAAAAATACAGCAATTATCAATGGAACTACATCATTTACAAACTCTACTAGCAAAATAGGCTTTGCACATTTCTTCAATAATACAAAATTAGATGTAAGTAACGAAAGTAATTACGACTTTATCGGAGCATTTGGAATTTCAACATATTATCAAGGCAATTCAACTGGAACTGACCAAGTTTTAGTTGCAAAATCAGATATACTAAACTCAACTGGATTCAAATTGTATATTGATTCAAGTGGACAACCTGCATTCTTACTTACAAATACAACTGCGACAAATGAAATTTCAGTAAGAACAAGTGTAAATGTTACAGATGATACACTACACTTTATTGGAGTAGGTTACAATGGAAATGGAACTGCAAGTGGTGTATCAATCAACGTAGATGGAACACTAGAATCACTCACAACTTTAGTCGATAACTTATCAGGTGGAACACTAAACAACGAAATACTAACAATCGGAGCAACAAATGGATTCACAAACAACATGACAGGAGTTTTAGATGATACAAGAATCTTTGGTAGTGGAACATTAGATGATGATCAATTAGATGAAATTGCAAACGACAAACTAGACACATTTGCTCCTGTCAACGCAACATTCAACCTAACAGGCTCAACATTTGCAAATATTTCAGGCGAAGTTCCAACAATTATCATGTTTGCAGGATTCCCAAGTCCAGAAGTAGGAACAGTAACATTGAAGAACTTTACCGATACTGTAAACAGCTTTACTCCAACAGGCGGAACAACAATAGATCCACTTACAGGAATCTTCCAAGTTCCAACACTATTCAACATCATGGGATCACTATCAAACTATACAGCAACAGTATCTTTGACACAAAATCCAGTAATTGATTTACTTAGTAACTTTGATCTTCAATCACCATTATTCACATTTAGCGGTGATTTCTTCTTCCAACATGCAAGAAATCCAGCATTTACCGTACTTAGTTTCAACTATACACAAACTGACGTGCCATTCGATTTATCTTGTAACTTCAAATCAACATTATTTGAAGAAGGAACTACTTTGAACTTTACAGATGTATTCTTTATTGTAACTTTAGTTGATGTTCCACCACTTGAAGATGTTGTAGTGGCATGTATTGATCCAAATGAACCACCAACTGATCCTGACGCTCCAAGTTTCGGTGGAGCAAATGCAAAACTTAGTTTTGTTTCATTTGGTGACACAACAGGAGTAGGAAACTTCTTACAATTCACTAGCAACTATGGTGACTTCTTTGGCGTTGGATTACCATTCCTATTCATAATAATTCTTGCAGCAGCATTCACTGGACGCTCAGCTCCAACTGGAATCATCATCATTGGTGTTGCACTTGGAATAATGATGGCTATGGGAATCCTTACAGTAGATCCTTTGATGTGGGGAGTTATCATAGTTCTCATCATACTTGGAGCATTGGGCGGAAAGAAATTCCTGTAAACCTACCCGACTAAACAGAATTATGTCTTAAATAACCATAATTCACACAATTTTTAGGTATTCAGGGAATGGTAAACCTCGCATTTGTAATAAGCCTAGTAGCTTCAGCAGTTGTTCTAATTGTATCAATTACAATTTTTAGTGACGTAGTAGAGGCTATGGAAGCAACACTTCCAGTCAGTGTAGCTGGAAGCAGTCCAAGTATAGATAATAATTGGTATGGAACAAATTGGGATAGAGAAGGAAGCCTAACTTGTAATACTTATCAAACAGGAGCAGATGGTGATGTAAATGTTCAGTCAGATCACATTTCAGCAACAAATAACAGAGTAAGTGGTGGTGGTTGTGTCTTCAACATGTTCAAAACTTTTGAAGCAAATGAAGTTGAAGGTAAACTACTAACGGTGGATAATGAAAGAATCAATTCACTTTCATCAGTTTTTTCAAGAATTGAAATTTTTGACGGTTCATATAATTTAACTGATTTTGGTGTTAATAATGGATTAGTTGATCTAAAAGGAAATGGTGTTTTACAAACTTGTTTGACTTCAACAACAATAGCATTTGCAAGAACAAACACAACATGTACGATAGATACATCTAGTTCATCAACAAGTTTTGTTACAATAGTAATGACATTAGAAGACGCAAATAACACATTATTGGAAAATATCATAAACTACAATATTTATGGAATTACCATTGAAGATATTGGAACTTGGGACATTACAAATCTAGGTTCACCAAACACTGATACGGACATTTTCATTTCAACAGATGATGGACAAACGTTTGGTAGTGCAGGTGAAACAATGCTGATTAGTGAAGAAGGATTAATTGTTCCAGATGATTTTACACTTGATCCTAATGCAACATCACCAAGCACACCATTATCATCTAGTGAACAACAACAAGTTGACACATTCAACAACGCAAGAGCAATAGGATTTACTGTCATTGGAATAATGCCAATAGCGTTATTCTTTGCACTCTTTACTATCTTAGATCCCCGTATGAGTGGCATTGGTTAACATAGCGTTTGTAATTTCATTGGTTGCTAGTGCAGTATTTCTAATCGTTTCAATAGCAATCTTTTCAGATGTAGTAGAGGCTATGCAACTAACACTTCCAGTTGGCACGACAGGTGTAGAATCAAACATAGATAACGAATGGTCATTTAGAGAACAAAGCATAGCAGCGACAGGGAACGCAAAATGTGAAATTGAACAAATTGATCCGACAACTGATATGTCCACGACAATAACTGGGTTGCTTGATATGGATTCAGGAAATTCTGTAAATGATAGATCACATTGTTTTATTTACAAGACATTCGATAAATCTGACGTTCAAAATAAAATTTTGAATGTAACGTGGGCAGGAACAGCAAGTGTAGCTATGGCACATAGAATAATGGTTTTTGACGGAGAATATCTTAGAAATAACAATACAGATTTTCCACTCGACTTATCTTTTGGTTTTAATGTAGCAAAGGGCGGATATAAGCTACATGAAATTGTAAATGGTGGTTGTTGTTCATTCGCAACAGAAACAAAGACATTGAACATGACACTTGTTGGTTCAACATTACCACAAGTAACAGTTGCGATAGGTTTTCAAGATACAAGCGTATCAAACATACTAACTTTAGATTTATTTAATGCAACAGTTGATGATACAGCTTTATGGGATTTTACAGATAATTCAGGAACAACATTCACACAAGAAGTTTTTGGAACAAATGGCGGTGATTATGGATTCTTTTCAACAGGTTTAACGAATTTACAAGCGTCGCAAGGCACACCATTGACACCAAGCCAACAACAACAAGTGGAATCATTTAACAACGCAAGAGCGATAGGTTTTACAGTGATCGGAATTATGCCAATAGCACTGTTCTTTGGTTTGTTTACGATCCTAAGTCCTAGATTAGAGTAACATTCAGAATCACCTCAAAGGAATTCATCATTATGTTACAATGATGTCTTATTATATCCACAAAGAAGGTTATAAAGACATGGGCTTTGCTCTAAAGGA
>JABAOD010000878.1_pt1 | contig 16566 bp, 17 predicted proteins | sample 7062151 | NCBI WGS metagenome assembly JABAOD01 (sample SAMN14538626, study PRJNA623070) | marine sediment metagenome | biome: marine biome [ENVO:00000428]; feature: marine pelagic biome [ENVO:01000023]; material: deep marine sediment [ENVO:00002113] | place: India: Gulf of Khambhat ... | reverse complement strand
GGTGATGAAAGCTTCGCCTTTGCTGCGTAGCTGGCTGGTACGATTGACGGAGGCGGGTGTAGAGATACGCACCCGTTGGCGCTGGCAAGGTTGGGACGGTGATGACACGGTGTTCGAGACACCCGATGGCCCGGTGAAACTCCGCCCTAAAGTCACGGTTCTCACCCTAGGTGGCGCAAGTTGGTCGAGATTGGGGTCTGATGGAGCGTGGACCGGATTTCTACGCGATGCGGGTGCCGAGATCACATCTTTTGCACCGGCCAATATGGGATTTCAGGTCAACTGGACCCCTCACATGGCGAAACATTTCGGCCAACCGGTCAAAGCCTGCGCCCTTCTGGTGGACGGACAACGCCATCGGGGCGAATTCGTCATCTCGGAACGCGGGCTCGAGGGCGGCGGCGTCTATGCGGTCTCGCGTAGCCTTCGCGAAGGTGCGACTTTGGCGTTGGACCTTGTGCCGGACCTGACCGCTGATCAGGTCGAGAAACGTCTTTCGAAACCGCGCGGCAAGGCAAGCCTGACCAACCACCTGCGAAAGGCGCTGCGCCTCGACCCTGCCCGGCTGGCCCTGTTGATGGAGTTCGGTCGCCCCCTGACAAACGAGACCGACTTGGCCGCGCGCGTCAAGTTTCTACCCATCCCTTTACAAGGACCGCGCCCACTGGACGAGGCGATCTCGGTCGCCGGTGGTGTAGCCTGGCCGTCGCTAGACAAAGGGTTGATGCTGCGCAGCCGTCCGGGCGTCTTCTGTGCCGGGGAGATGATTGACTGGGAAGCTCCCACAGGGGGCTATCTTCTGACCGGTTGTCTATCCATCGGTCTGTGGGCGGGGCGGCATGCTGCCAATTGGAGTTAAATTGAAGAACTCAATCTCGGAGCTCAATCAAGCGACAGAGGCGATTTCCACCAGATCACACCATCTTGATCACGTCGCTGTCGATTGCCAGCATGTACCCTTTACGGGCCACATTGCGCACCAACAGCTCGCTGACCATCTGATTGCCTAAGGAATCGCGCAGCCGTTTGATCCGGGTTGCACCGGCGGCCTCTTCGCATTCGGCGGCATCACGTCCAGAGATAACCGCTTCGATCTCGGCCCCTGACAGCATATCGCCATCCATTCTGGCCTCGGCCAGTACCGATAGGGTTTCAATCGCGGCGGGTGTCAGTTTGAACTCCATGTTGTTCAGAAGGACGGTGTTCTCGTCCCGGCTGATGACCAGAGAAGAGACCTGGATGCCCGACCTTTCGATCTCTCCGACTCGGCGGTTCAGCGCAATGATCGTGGTCAGGAAGACCATCGAGGCGATCAAAAGCGCCGTGGAAAATACCAGCAGCACGAAGATGACCAGTCGGTAGGAGGAGAGTACGTCGGAAAAAGCGGTACCGGATTGGGCGACGATCTCGAGCAGTTTGACCTCGGCCCCAGAGGTCAGGTTGTCGTTCTCAACGAAGATTCGCTCGACCCGGGCATTGAAGGCGTTGGCATCCGGCAGGTTCAGAAACAGCAGAACCGCCGCGACCAGAAGGATCACGACGATGGCGGCGATGCCAAGGGGGACCACGCGGGCCCCGGTGCGCCGCAGGTCAGTAGCGGAGATAGTATCGTCCGGCACTTTCCTTCCTTTCCTGCAAACCACTGTCGTCGAACACCGACAGGACGTTCAGCAGTTTCCACCCATCGTCCCCGATCCGGCTTGCTACCGCGTCAGCGGCGTCTCTACGGCTGGAACAGGCGTCATTAGGCAGCTTGACCACACCGTAGTGCAATCGCAGCGGATTGTCTTTCTTGGCCTTGTAGTCGGCATAGCATTCCGCAGCCGCGGGAGAGGCCAAACCGAGGCTCAAGCCAAGGACAAGATATGGAAGGACCTTTTTCATGAGGCCAACTCTGTGCCAGCGCGTGCTGCTATTCAATAACAACTTGAATATAACCCCTGTTATCCGATGACATCGGGCTGATATTGCCTGACTTCTCGCTTCCGCCTCATCGTTGACCCATGTTCGAAACGCGGTCCTGCCGCAGGAAGATACGGAGCAACGAAATGTTCAAACTGATGACAGCCGCCGCCCTGTCCATGCTAATCGCGGTCACGCCGGCCGCTGCGAAGGACGATGGGTTGAACGAAGGCGCCCTCGCCGCGATCCTGATCGGGGGCATAACGATCTGGGCCCTGTCCAAGAACAACGACAACAAACGCGAAACCCGCGTTCATCGCGAGGACCGGAACGACGTCTATCGACACACCCATAATGGGTCGACCCACTGGCATCACCGCGACGAGCGCAGCAGCCGGTGGCACCACGATCATGGTCGTAAGCTCGGCCATGCTCGGAAACGCGTCCTGCCGAAGACTTGCATTCGCAAGGCCGAAAACGGCAACCACGACTTCCGCTATGTGCAGGCACGTTGCCTGAAGCGAGAAAACTACACCCGCCGTCTGCCAAGCTCTTGCGGAGTGTTCAAACGCCGCGACGGCACGCCGCGCGCCTATGGTGTGCGCTGCCTGAAACAGGCCGGCTACAGGTTTGAGGCGCGACGCTGAAGTCGCGAGAGCAGTCGCTGGTCCATTTCCATCCCCATGGGACCGCGCCTCAGACGGGCGGAGGGCGAAAGCTCTCCGCCCTTTTTACTTGCGGGTAGGGGGCAGAGGGGCCATCACGAGACATGGCCGATCAAACCCCAGACTTTTCATTCGAGCGCGCTGCGCGGCAAGCAGGCAAAACCCGTATTATCGGCGTTGATGAGGTCGGCCGCGGGCCGTGGGCCGGTCCGGTAACCGCTGCGGCTGTCTGGCTGAACCCTGACGAACTGCCGGAAGGGTTGAACGACTCGAAGAAGCTGACGGCAAAACGCCGCGATGCGCTGTTTGAGGCCATCATGGCCAAGGCCGATGTCTCTATCGCTCATGCCTCGGTGGAGGAAATTGACGAGTTGAATATCCTACAGGCCACCTATCTGGCGATGCGCCGTGCCATCGCCGGGTTGAAGCAAACTCCGGACTACGCACTGATCGACGGTAATCGCCTACCGCCTGACTTGCCCTGCGATGCCGAGACGGTGGTCAAAGGGGACGGACGCTCCCTGTCGATTGCTGCGGCCTCGATCGTGGCGAAGGTCACCCGCGATCGGATCATGGCTGATTTGGCCGCGCAGCACCCCGGTTATGGCTGGGAGAGCAACGCCGGATATGGGACAAAAATGCATCAGGATGGGCTTCTACGGCTAGGGGTAACCCCACATCATAGACGTTCCTTCAAACCCATCCACAATATCTTGTATCAAGATAATTCTGTAAGTCACTGATTCAAAAAAGAAATTGACGGCGAATCGCCTTTGACTCATTCTTGAGGCAACAACCACGACGCCAAAAATGGCGCGGATTGAGGCAGAGATGAGTACAAAGACCAAGAAAGCCGGGGCGGCGACGCTTCCGCTCAATCAGATATTGGATGGCGATTGCATCGAGCGCATGAATGCGCTTCCGGCGAATTCCGTCGACCTGATTTTCGCAGATCCCCCGTATAACCTTCAGCTGAAGGGCGACCTGCATCGTCCGGACAATTCCAAGGTCGACGCGGTCGACAACGATTGGGACCAGTTCGACAGTTTCAAGGTCTATGACCGGTTCACCCGCGACTGGCTGAAAGCCGCGCGGCGTATCCTGAAGCCCAATGGCGCGATCTGGGTGATTGGCTCTTACCACAACGTCTTCCGCATGGGCGCGGAATTGCAGAACCAGGGTTACTGGATTCTGAACGACGTGGTCTGGCGCAAGTCCAACCCGATGCCGAATTTCCGCGGCAAGCGCTTCACCAATGCGCATGAGACGCTGATCTGGGCCTCGAAAGAAGAGGCCAGTAAATACACTTTTAACTACGAAGCCCTAAAAGCGTTGAACGAAGGTGTTCAAATGCGCAGCGACTGGGTCCTGCCGATTTGCACCGGGCACGAGCGGTTAAAAGACGACAAGGGCGAAAAGGCCCACCCCACTCAGAAGCCGGAGTCGCTTTTGCATCGCGTACTTGTTGCCACGACCAACCCGGGTGACGTTATTCTTGATCCGTTCTTCGGCACCGGCACCACCGGCGCTGTTGCCAAGATGCTGGGCCGCGAGTTCATCGGGATCGAGCGCGAAGAGGCCTATCGCAAGGTTGCCGAGAAGCGCATAGCCAAGGTCCGCAAGTTTGACAAAGAGTCGCTGACGGTCAGCACCTCGAAACGCGCCGAGCCGCGCGTGCCCTTCGGCCAGTTGGTCGAACGCGGCATGTTGCGTCCGGGCGAGACACTGACCTCGCCGCGCGGCAAGATCGCCAAGATCCGCGCCGATGGCACACTGGTTTCCCACGATGTGAAGGGCTCGATCCATCAGGTCGGCGCCGCGCTGGAAGGCGCGCCGAGCTGCAATGGCTGGACCTATTGGCATCTGAAAAAGGACGGTAAGACCGTACCGATCGACATTCTGAGACAGCAGATTCGGGCCGAAATGGCAGAACGCCCGAACTAACTGCAACGATGTACCGCCGGTGCCTGTGACCATACCTATAGGCACCCACCTAGCCCCGCCCCTTAAAGGCGGGGCCTTTTTTGTGGTAGCTGAATTTTAAGCCCTTGGCTGCATCGTCATTGCAGTCGATGCGAGGGCGCAGATGTTTCAGTTTCTTCAAACCTACAGGTTGTCGACATCTCACGCAGGGACAGGGCGAGTAACGACCTAAGGCTGATAAACCGGCGCGCCGTGGTGGGGCGTTGGGACAATGGGATTTCAGTCATGGGGAGCCCTGACAATTCGGTTGTGGATACCAGCCGTTAAGGCTCAGCCTGTAGCAACAGGGTGAATGAAACCATAACGCAGGTTCTCAGGATGACGTTCGACATCGCCGCGCCCGTTCCCGCCGCCCGAACCCGGTTTCGCCATGTGGCGGTGCTGTTCAGCTTTGTGATGCTCGTAGTGGCGCCGTCCAGCGCTGCGGGGTGGTACCTGTGGGCAAGGGCGGAGGATCAATACGCCTCGACCGTCGCGTTTTCGGTCCGGCAGGAGAAGCTGAATTCGGCGGTCGAGCTTTTGGGGGGGATCACCGATTTTTCCGGATCGGGCGCTTCGGACGCTGATATCCTGTACGAGTTCATCCAAAGCCAGACGCTGGTTGCCAGAATCGATGATCGTCTCGACTTGCGGTCGATCTGGTCCAAGGCGGCGACGGATCCGGTCTTCTCCTTTAACCTTTCGGGGACGATCGAGGACCTGCAGGCCCATTGGCATCGCAAATTGCGGATCGCCTATGATACGACGACCGGTTTGATCGAAGTGAAAGTGCTGGCATTCGCTCCCGAGGATGCGACACGTATTGCGCAGGCGGTTCTCGATGACAGCACGGCAATGATCAACCAACTGTCCGATGCCGCGCGGGAAGACGCTATTCGTCACTCACTGGGCGAGTTGGACCGGGCTGTTGAGCGGTTAAAGGCTGCGAGGGCCGCGCTGACCCGGTATCGAAACGAAAACCAATTGGTGACTCCCGATGCGGAATTACAGACCCAGACGGGTCTTTTGGCAACTTTGCAATCGCAATTGGCCGAGTCGCTGATTGAATTGGACCTGCTGTTTGAAACCACGCGAGAGAACGACCCCCGTGTCGCGCAGGTCCGTCGCCGAATTGGGGTGATCGAGGCGCGAATAGTCGAAGAGCGTAACAAGCTCGGAATTGGTGAAGGCGACGGTAAGCACGCTTTCGCCAATCTTGTCGGTGAGTATGAGCGGTTGGTCGTGGACCGCGAGTTTGCCGAGCAATCCTATACAGCGGCGCTTGCAGCCTATGATGCTGCGCAGGCCGACGCACGACGACAGCGCCGTTATCTGGCGGCACATATTCTGCCCACGCGTGCCGAACGTGCCGAGTACCCGCAGCGAGAAATCTTGCTTTTTACCCTTTCCCTGTTCCTGTTTCTCAGTTGGGCCACACTGGTCCTGATTGCCTACGCGCTGCGAGACCGGCGATGATCCGACTTGAGAACCTGACCAAACGCTTTGTCCTGCGCGGGCGTCGCAAGCTGGTCGCCGACAGGATCAACGCAACTTTTCCTTCGGGACGGTCAGTGGCTCTGTTGGGGCGGAACGGAGCAGGCAAATCGACCCTGCTGAAGATCGTCGCGGGTACGCTTGACCCGACATCGGGTCGGGTTCTGTCGACCGGTTCGATATCCTGGCCGGTGGGATTTGGGGGCTCGTTCCACGGTGATCTGACTGGGGTGCAGAATACCCGGTTCGTGGCGCGGATCTACGGCGTCGATTCCGATGCCCTCGTCGATTACGTCGCCGATTTCGCACAGCTTGGTCCTCATTTTCACCTGCCGTTTCGCAGCTATTCCCACGGGATGAAGTCCCGTTTGGCCTTTGGTGTGTCGATGGGGATTCGCTTTGACACCTATCTGGTGGATGAAATAACCGCCGTTGGTGATGCCGCTTTTCGGGCTAAAAGCAGCACGGTGTTCCGCGACAGATTGGCCAGTTCCGGCGCCATCGTGGTCAGCCACGCGATGGGCCAGTTACGCGAACTATGCGACTGCGGTGCGGTGTTAGAGCATGGAAGGCTCAGCTTTTTCGACGATTTGGAAGAGGCCATTTCATGTCACGAAGCCAACATGGCGCGTTCGGGCTGACCTCCCGCCTGTTAGCGGTCGCAGAAGAATCCCCCTCGCACTTGCCGCAAAATCCGCTATATATCCGCGGATATTCGACGGAGACGCTCATGCTGGACAATGTCAAAATTCGCACCGACTGGACTCGGGAAGAGGCCGAGGCGATCTATAACCAGCCGTTCATGGACCTGCTCTTTCAGGCCCAGACGGTTCACCGCGAGCATTTTGACCCCAACCAGATCCAGAAATCCGAGCTGATTTCCATCAAGACCGGCGGCTGTGCCGAGGACTGCGCCTATTGCAGTCAATCTGCGCGGAACGGCTCACAATTGTCCGCTTCCAAGCTGATCGAGGTTGAACGCGTTCTGGCCGAGGCGCGCAAGGCCAAGGAATCCGGTGCGACCCGCTATTGCATGGGTGCCGCATGGCGTTCGCCCAAGGATCGCGACATGGACCAGCTGGAAGCCATGGTTGCCGGCGTCAAGGCGATGGGCATGGAAACCTGCATGACCCTTGGCATGCTGGACGACAATCAGGTCATCCGACTGAAGGGCGCCGGACTGGATTACTACAACCACAATATCGACACGTCGGAACGCTATTACTCTGAGGTCATCACGACCCGGACTTTTGCCGACCGCCTTGATACGCTGTCGCGTGTGCGTGACGCGGGCATCAAGGTCTGCGCCGGTGGCATCGTCGGCATGGGCGAGCAGCAGATGGACCGCATCGACATGCTGCTGACACTGGCCACTTTGGAAGAACATCCCGACAGCGTTCCGGTCAACATGCTGATGCCGCAGGCCGACACGCCGCTGGCCGATGTCGAAAAGCTGGACCCGATCGAGTTTGTCCGCACCATCGCGCTGGCTCGTATCCTGATGCCGCGCAGCCATGTGCGCCTGTCGGCTGGCCGTGAAGACATGAGCGATGAAATGCAAGCAATGTGTTTCTTCGCTGGTGCCAATTCGATCTTCACAGGGGAGAAGCTGCTGACCGCAGGTAACCCGGAAGAAGACAAGGACAATAAACTGTTCGAAAAGCTGGGCCTTGCGGCCATGGCCGTGGGGTGCCACGGCACAAAATGAGCGGCTTCGCCCGGCACGCCTCTGCGCTTGAGGCCCTGAAAACCCGTGGGAGACTGCGGGTTATGTCAGGTCGGGGCGGGTATGATTTTGCCTCTAACGACTATCTGGGACTGGCCGATTCCGATCTGCTGCGCCATGCCGCGATGGCGGCGATCCAGCGCGGGGTGCCCATTGGGTCCGGCGGATCTCGGCTGCTCAGGGGCAATGCGGAAGAGCATGAATCGCTGGAGGCCGAGGCCGCCGCGTTCTTCGGTTCCGAGGCCGCGCTGTTCATGGGGGGTGGGTTTGTCGCCAACACGGCGATCTTCAGCACGCTTCCGATGCAAGGCGACCTGATCCTCTATGACGAATTGATCCATGCAAGCGCCCACGAAGGTATGAAGCTGGGCCGCGCCGACACGCACGCTTTCGCGCATAACGACGTCGCGGATGCCGCCGCAAAGCTGAAGGCGTGGCAGGGCGGGCGCGTTTGGATTGCGGTGGAAAGCGTCTACAGCATGGATGGCGACCTTGCACCGCTACGTGAACTGGCGGATCTGGCTGCGAAACACGACGCCGTTCTGGTGGTGGACGAGGCCCATGCTACTGGGGCCTTCGGAGCCGGGCTGTCGCATGGTCTGCCCGGCGACATCGTGGGCCTGCACACCTGCGGCAAGGGGCTCGGGGTTCATGGGGCGCTGATCACTGCCGACCGGGTGTTGATCGACACGCTGATCGCCAAGGCTCGCAGCTTTATCTACGCGACCGCGCCCAGCCCGCTGAATGCGGCGCTGGTGCGCGTTGCCTTGGCCGAACTGACCCGCAGCGACGAATTGCTCGCGGCTCATCAGGCCCTAGTGACCCATGCCCATGTCGAGGCCGAACGCTGCCTTGGCCTAACCGGTTTCGACAGCCAGATCATGCCGGTGATCGTGGGCGAGGACAGGCCCGCGCTGGATTTGGCAGCCCGCATGCAGGCCCACGGGTTCGACATCCGCGCCATTCGCCCACCGACGGTGCCCAAGGGAACCTCGCGGCTGCGCATTCCGATCACACTGAACACGCCCGCCGAGATCGTCACCGAGATGTTCGAAACACTGGCGGAGGAGATGGCCAAATGACCCGCCTTGTTGTCACCGGCACCGATACCGGCATTGGCAAAACCATCTTTTCTGCCGCGCTGACCGGCGCATTGCAGGCGTCCTACTGGAAACCCGTGCAAGCCGGTCTGGAAGAGGAAACCGACAGCGAACTGGTTGTCCGATTGTCCGGGCGCCCGATCCTGCCCGAGGCCTATCGGCTGAAGATGCCCGCCTCTCCGCATTTGGCGGCCGAGGCGGAAGGGATCGAAATCTCTCCGATCTCGCTGCTGATGCCGCAGGTCGAAGGGTCCCTTGTGATCGAAGGGGCCGGGGGGCTGATGGTGCCGTTGAACCGCCGCGCCTTGTATCTGGATGTGATGGCGGGATGGGGCCTACCGGTGGTGCTCTGCGCGCGGACCGCTCTTGGCACGATCAACCACAGCCTGCTGTCGCTGCAGGCGTTGCGCAATGTTGGCTGTGACGTCTTGGGTGTTGCTTTTGTCGGCGATCCGGAACCTGAAGTGGAAGAAACCATCGCGCAGTTGGGCCAGACCAGACGCCTTGGTCGCCTGCCGATGCTGGACGAGATCACTCCGGACGCCCTGCAGACCGCCTTTGCCGAGAATTTCGACCTTTCGGACTTCGGAGGCAGGCAACCGATGACCCCATCCCAGTTTGACGCCGCCCATCTGTGGCACCCCTATACCAACGTCATCAAGCCCGGTCCCACCCATCTGGTCCGCAGCGCCGAGGGTGTGCGCCTGACACTGGAAGACGGAACCCAGATGATCGACGGGATGTCGTCGTGGTGGTCGGCAATCCACGGTTATCGTCACCCGGTGATCGAGAAGGCGGTGAAGGACCAGCTGGACACCCTGCCGCATGTAATGTTCGGCGGGCTGACCCACGAACCGGCGACGCGCTTGGGGCAACAGTTGCTGGACATGACGCAGTCCAGCCTGACGCGCATTTTCTATTGTGACAGTGGCTCGGTCTCGGTCGAGGTCGCGATGAAGATGGCGGTGCAGTATCAGTTTTCGACCGGGCACCCGGAGCGGACGCAGTTTGTGACGATCCGCTCGGGCTATCACGGCGATACGTGGAAGGCGATGAGCGTCTGCGACCCGGTCACCGGCATGCACCACCTGTTCCAAGGCGCGTTGTCGCCGCAGTTCTTCGTGCCGACCCCTCCGGTGAGGTTCGGTGAGCCGTGGGAGACGAATCCCGCCAAGAATGGGCTGGCTGAATTGGCCCGAGTGCTGGAGACAGAAAAAACGATCGCTGCCCTGATCCTTGAGCCCGTCGTGCAAGGGGCGGGAGGGATGTATTTCTATCACCCGGAATACCTCAACCAAGCGCGGAAACTCTGTGATGAGGCCGGCGTTCTGCTGATCTTCGACGAAATCGCCACCGGTTTCGGCCGCAGCGCGATGCTGTTTGCCACCGGCCACACTGCGATCCAACCCGACATCCTGTGTCTGGGCAAGGCCGTCACCGGGGGCACCATGTCCTTCGCCGTGACTATGGCCAACGACCGCGTGGCAGAAGGTATCGGCAATGGTGAACCGGGCGTCTTCATGCACGGGCCTACCTTTATGGGCAACCCGCTGGCCTGCGCCGCCGCAAGTGCTTCCCTGTCGCTGCTTGAAGACGGCAGCTGGCGCAAGCGAGTCTATGATATCGAAATGCAGATGCGCTCCGAACTCGCCCCGGCGAAGGACCTGCCCGGCGTGGCCCACGTGCGTACCCTTGGCGCAATCGGCGTGATCGAAATGGACCACATCGTCAGCGCCGATCAGGCCCATCCGATCAGCAAAGACTTGGGCGTTTGGCTGCGTCCCTTCGGGCGGAACATTTATTGCATGCCACCTTTCGTGACCTCGCCAGAGGACCTGTCCAAGATCACGCATGCCATGGTGCAGCTGGCCAAGGTCCTGTAGAAGGCACGGCTGACAAGGGTAGAGGCATCAATGAACCACCGCTGGATTCGCCGGACCGATGGGGCCGAGACGGTTGTGATCGTCTTCGGTGGCTGGGCCGTGGGCTGGGCGCCCTTCGCGCATCTGGAGGGGCCGGAGGATGTGTTGTTCGTCGAAGATTATCGCGATCTGGATCACGACCTGCCCGACCTAAGCGGCTACGCGCAGCGCTGGTTGCTGGCCTATTCGCTCGGCGTCGCATCTTTCGCACATTGGGTGCCGGACCGGGCTCTGGAGTTCGACAGAACGTTGGCGGTATGTGGCAGCCTGACACCGGTGGATCGTCGATTGGGTATTCCTCCGCAGGTCTATCAGGCTACACAGGACGGGCTGACACAGGAGAGTTTTCAAGCCTTCCTGACTCTTTGTTTTGGCACACATCAGCCGAAACAACAGATCGACGTAAAGTCTCGGCAAGACGAACTCGCCGCCATCGCAAACCGTGGACTCGCGCCCGGCTACGTGTTCGACCAGATTCTGATTGCCGAGCGCGACCGTATCTGGCCCGCCTCCAACCTTGCTCGCGCGTGGGTCGAGCAGGTGGAAAAGGTGGCCCGTATTGACGCGCCTCATGTCCTGTTTGACCGTTGGTCGCGATGGAAAGACCTGTTCGGAGGCACGCCATGAAGCGGGATCGCATCGCCCAGAGCTTTCGGCGGGGTCTGTCCAGCTACAGCCGCGCGGCGCAGGTCCAGAAGGATGGCACCGCCCGCCTGCTGGATATCTATGATCTGGTCAGCACCCGGAGGGCGTTTCCCCACGCACTGGAATTCGGGTGCGGGACGGGGTTTCTGACCCGGGCCCTGTTGTCCCGGTTTCAAATCTCTGACCTCACGCTCAACGACCTGCTGCCCGAGGCTGAGCCTCGGGTTGCCGACGTGCTTGGGCAAGTTTCAGAGAGTCGGTTTCTTCCCGGACCGGTCGAGGAATTGGATGTGCCGCAGGGGTTGGACCTGATTGCCTCGGCTGCAACGGTTCAATGGGTCGAAGACCAAGCCCGCCTATTAGAGAAGCTTACTGACGCGCTTGCGGAGGACGGCTGGCTGTTGCTTAGTGGATTTGGCCCATCGCACTTCGCGGAGTTGCAAAGCCTCGGTCTGAGCCGTTTCGGCGACAGCTTCCGCGATCCGGAGGGGTGGCGCGCGATCCTCCCTGCGAACTTGACTCCTATCACGGTTCAGGTGGAAACCCATGTTCTACAACTGAAAACGCCGCATTCCGTCCTGATGCACCTGCGAGAGACCGGAGTAAACGGCGCGGTCGGGCAGCAATGGACTCGCGCACGCCTGCGGACCTTCGAAGAGGACTACCTCGCGCGTTTCGGATCGGATCGAGGCGTCAGTCTGACCTATCAACCGGTCTATCTCATTGCGCGCAAGCAATCGCCGCGGGCGTGACCTGTTTCCCCCACGAATTCAATCGGATTGCGCCACAGGCTTTCCTTGATTGCAGACTAGCGTGATTTCATGCACCAATTCAGGTGCGAGCAAGAAAACAACAGGCCGGAGGCCCCAAGGGTGTCTGCAGACGCACAAACCGCCCCAAATCCAAACCTGCCAGAGCCGCCATTGGTGGTTGATCTGGACGGAACCCTTGCCCGCACCGACACGCTGCACGAGGCAACGCTGGCCTTTGCCGCCGCCCACCCGACCCGTCTGTTCGATCTGGTTGGATGGCTGAAACTGGGCAAGGCCGGGTTCAAGGACAAGCTTGCCGCCGAGGTATTGGCCGATGTCGAAACCCTGCCGCTGAATGACGACGTTCTGGCCCTGATCCGCGACGCGCGCGAGGCCGGACGCCAGGTACTTCTGGTCTCGGCGTCCGACCAGAGACAGGTGCAAGCTGTGGCTGACCACATTGGTCTGTTTGATCGGGCAGTTGGGTCAGACGGCAAGCGCAATCTAGGTGGCCAGGCGAAGGCTGACTGGCTTGTGGGTGAATTTGGCAAACGCGGTTTTGACTATGCAGGTGACGCCAGCGTCGATCTGAAAGTCTGGGAACACGCGCGCAAGGCAATCACCGTCGGCGCTGATGACAAACTGCGCGCCGAGGTAAATGGGCTGGAGGCTGAGCCGGTTCACCTGTCGCCCCCGGGCCCGGCATCGCGGAAACTGCGGATGCATCTCAAGGCGCTGCGTCCGCACCAGTGGTTGAAGAACCTGCTGGTCTTTGTTCCGGCGTTGGCTGCACATGATCTGGGCGCGCTTGGGGTATCGATCTTTGCCTTCATCGTGTTCTGCCTGACGGCCTCGTCGATCTATCTGATCAACGACATGCTGGATCTTGGCGTTGATCGCCGCCACCCGCGCAAGTGCAAGCGCCCCTTCGCGGCAGGTGCGATCCCGGTGGTAGAGGGGGCCGTTGTGGCCGGAGTTCTTCTGACGATTTCTGCAGTCATGGCACTTGTCCTCAACCCTCTGTTTTTCTTGGTGATGTTGGGCTACGTGATCCTGACAACTGCCTATTCATTGGTGCTGAAACGCAAGCTAATGATTGATATCTGGTCCCTTGCCGCGCTTTACACGACTCGTGTTATAGCGGGCGGCATTGCAACGGAGATCGAATTGACCGGTTGGCTACTGGCCTTCTCGATGTTTCTGTTCCTGTCATTGGCCGCAGTCAAACGGCAGTCTGAACTTGCAGACCTCAAGAAGCGCGGATTGAAGGAAACAACAGGTCGCGCCTATCACATTGACGATATGCCAGTGGTGTTGGGAGCAGCATTGGCCTCGGGATATTGTTCGGTATTGGTTCTCGCTCTCTATATCTCGAATATAACAAGGACCTCTCTCTACTCGCAGCCTCAGCTTTTGTGGTTTGTATGTCCGCTGCTGCTGTATTGGATCAGCCGGGCAATCATGGTCAGTTGGCGCGGTCAGATGGATGACGATCCGATCGAATATGCGGTGAAAGACAGGGTCAGCCTTGCGATCTTCGGCACATCTGCGGTTCTGTTCGTTCTGGGGGCTGTCGTATGACCCTTGGACAGCTGGTCTTTCGCTATTCGGCCTTTGCGGTCGTGGCCACTGTGACGAACCTTGGTACACAACGGATCAGTCTTGCCGCCTATGACGGCGACTTTGCGCTTGCCGTGGCGATCTTCTTCGGGACCGGAGTCGGTCTGGTGGTGAAGTACTTGCTCGACAAATACTTTATCTTTGCGGATCTGCGGGGCGGCGCGGCCACCCACGGCAAGCAGTTCGGCCTTTATACGTTGATGGGTGTCGCTACGACGGCGATTTTCTGGGGAATGGAATACGGGTTCTGGGCGATCTGGCAGACGGATTTCATGCGGGAACTGGGTGCAGTGATCGGTTTGGCAATCGGCTATGTCACGAAGTACCAGTTGGACAAGCGCTTCGTCTTTACCGATAGCGCGCTTGCGAAGGGGGCGGCATGAGCCGGCAGGAAACCCTCTCTGGTTGGGGCCGCTGGCCTGAACGCGACTGCACCGTTGCGGCCTTTGACCCGGAGAAGGACAAACCCGTCCGCTACCCACATGCGACCATCACACGCGGGGCCGGACGGTCCTATGGTGATGCGGCGATGAACCCTGACATGACCTTTCTGGGTGAGTTGCGGAACCGGTTCCTCGACTTCGATGAAAACTCAGGAGAACTGGTCGTCCAAGGTGGCGTTACCTTAGCGGAAATCCTTGAGGCCTTTGTGCCCCGCGGTTGGTTCCTGCCGGTCACGCCGGGCACGAAATTCGCCACTGTCGCGGGTGTCGTCGCCGTCGATGCCCATGGTAAAAACCACCATGGTGCCGGGTCCTTCGGCGATCAGGTGAACTGGTTCGACCTGCTTTGCGCCGACGGACAAGTGCGCCGCTGTTCGCCGCAGCAAGAGATTGATCTGTATAACTCCACCATAGGCGGTATGGGGCTGACGGGGCATATATTGGCGGTCTCGATGAAGCTCCACCCGATCGAGACCGCGTGGATCACGCAGAAAACCCTGCCTGCAAAAAATCTCGAAGAAGCGATGCAGATATTCGAGGAGAACCAACAGGCGACGTATTCGGTCGCGTGGCTGGACTGTCTGGCTAAGGGTGACGCACGGGGCCGGTCGCTGGTCCTGTTGGGTGAGCATGCAACCGTCAATGAATTGCCAGCGGAACAGCGGGACAAACCCTTCGACTATCCAGTGCCCAAACCCAAGTCCATGCCGATGGATGCACCGAACTGGGCGCTGAATCGCTTCAGCCTGAAAGCCTTCAACCACCTGTATTACCGCAAGGGAACCAAGGCGCCCCCGAAGGAACTGGTCGACTATGACCGCTATTTCTATCCGCTGGATGCCATCCACCAATGGAACCGGCTCTATGGCAAACGAGGCTTTTCGCAATATCAATGCGCCTTGCCATTAGAGACCGCGAAAGAGGCGCTATTGGAACAGCTTGATGCGATCTCGAAGGCTGGGCTAGGGTCCTTTTTGGCGGTGCTGAAGCGGTTGGGCCCCGGCGCACCGGAACGTCCGCTGTCCTTCCCGATCGAAGGCTATACGCTGGCGCTGGATTTCCCACTGTCCTCGCAGGCATTGACGTTGATGGACCTGTTGGACGAGATCACCATCGCCCATGGTGGGCGGCTGTATCTGGCCAAGGACAGTCGCATGACCCAAGCCACAATGGAAGCCTGCTATGGCGACCGCCTAACTCAATTCCGCGCCCTGCGCCGTGCCACCGGTGCCCACGCGGCGTTCCAATCCCTGCAATCGAAAAGGTTGAACCTGTGATCCCTGCTGAAAGCCCCGTTCTGATCCTTGGTGCCCGGTCCGACATGGCTCGCGCGCTGGCGCTGGAGTTTGCCAAGGCCGGTCATCCGTTGATGCTGGCTGCGCGCAACGCCGACAGCCTGTCCGACGATGTGCAAGACCTGACCGTCCGCTTTCAGGCCAAGGTCACAACACACGACTTCGACGTCCTTGATACCGACAGCCACGCAACGTTTTTGGGTGATCTTCCAGAGGTGCCCGCCGTCGTGGTCAGCGCCATCGGCTTCATGGGTGATCAGGACGAGAATGCCATCAGCGCCGAGGCTGCCCGGAAGGTGGTCGATACCAACTTCCTCGCACCCTGCCTGATGCTGGAACTATGCGCGGGTCGACTGGCCGAACTGGACCGGGATACTGCGATTATCGGCATTGGCTCGGTTGCTGGTGACCGAGGTCGGGCCAAGAACTATGTCTATGGGGCGGCAAAGGCGGGTTTCGCGACATGGCTTTCGGGCATGAGGCAGAAATACGTGGATAGCCGGTTGCACATTATGACAGTTAAGCCGGGTTTCGTGCGGACCTCGGCCACGGCGGATATGGACCTGTTGGGGCCTCTGACCGATGACCCTGCGACTTTCGCCAAGAAGGTGATGAAGGCACTGAAGCGGAAGAGCCAAGTCTACTACGACATCAAATGGCGCGCGGTGATGGGGGTGATCACGCACCTGCCAGAGCGCGTGTTTATGAAGACGAAGTTTTGAGGGGCTTTGAGCCCAATTAGCGTCTACTGGTGGGCTTCTAGTCCGGTAGGTTAAGTTGCCACGAAACTCCAAACCTGTCTGCAACCCATGCAAATGATTTGCTAAAGCCGTAGTTGTCCAAGGGCATGAAAACCTGTCCACCCGCAGATAGCGACTTGAATGTTCTTTGCAGGTCAGCCTCACTCGAGAAGTTCACCAGCAAGGAAACAGCGGGCGTGAAATTCCAGTCATGTTCAATCGGGCTCTCAAACATAACTATCGAATGACCTCCGAGCTGTGCTTTTACCAGCTTGATCGCCCCGGCGGGCATTCCGTCAT
>JABAOD010000023.1_pt1 | contig 16566 bp, 15 predicted proteins | sample 7062151 | NCBI WGS metagenome assembly JABAOD01 (sample SAMN14538626, study PRJNA623070) | marine sediment metagenome | biome: marine biome [ENVO:00000428]; feature: marine pelagic biome [ENVO:01000023]; material: deep marine sediment [ENVO:00002113] | place: India: Gulf of Khambhat ... | reverse complement strand
CGATACAGCGACGCGGCCAATGCCGCCACCGCTTTGCCTGGTACGCCGACGTGCACACGGCCATCCACCACCAGGCCGTCGCGCACCGCCACCACCAGGGCCCCTCGGATCCCGGGCATCCGCATCGCCCGATCGAGCAGATCACGGTACATCGTTCCGGTCATCGCTCGAGATCCTGAAGAAAGGTTCCCGCCAGATGACTGGCGCGCTGCGCGACCTTGACCGCTCGCCCGGCCGGGACTTCAGCGGCCGTGGCCACGATGAGTGTGTCGCCGTCGAGTGGAGTCAGCGTCAGACGCTCCTCCTCGCTCTCCAGGACGATGCGCTTCAGCGCGCCGAGTTCCAGATACGAAGCCACACGCTCGGCGTCTTTGCGCGCGCCGGCGAGGTTGGCGCCCAGCGCCGCAACCCCGTCCGCTCCACCGATCGTCCCGACGACGACCTCACCCCCCTCGTCCACCACCATTACCCCGCGAGTGCCGGGATGATCGGCCACCAGCTGCTCGAACGAGGCGCCGGGTGTGCTTTCGGGGCCCGCCTGCCGCACCTCTTGCAACTCGCGCCAGTAACCGCGCAAGCGCTCGTCGTTGGGCGCCAGCTCCTCTGCCGCCCGCAGCTCCTCCTCGGCGTCCGCGAAGCGCCGTTCGGCGAGGAAGAGCCTGATCAGGTCGAGACGCGAGGGTAGATGCTCCGGCGCCAGCTGGCGTACGATGCTCCATTCATCCAGCGCCAGCTCGCGCTCTCCCCGTGCCTCGTAGATTCGACCCAGCTCGTGGTGGGCTTCCACATGCGTCGGATGGCGCTGCAGCCCCCTCAGGCATAGCCACAGGGCGCGCTGCAAGTCGCCGCGCTCGCGGTAAGCCGCCGCCAGCTCCACGAACGCCGTCGAATTGGGGTTCGTAGCCACCTCGGCGCTCAGCTCCTGCAACGATCTACGGGCGTTCCCGGCCATCCAGTTCACCCAGCACGTTCTGCAGTTCCCTCACCGCGGTCATGGCTCGCTCCACACGTCGCCGGTCGGCACCATCCGGTACCATCCGCAGGTACGCGGTCCACTCGCGTGCCGCCCCATCGATATCTCCCAGCTTCAGCCGGACGAGACCCAGACGTTGCCGGGCCTCGGCCGCCAGCGGATCGATCTTCAGCGTGTTCTCGTAACCCTTCGCGGCCGCCCCCACGTCTCCCGTTCGCTCCAGGATGCGGGCGGCGAGGTAATGCGCGCGGGGCTCGTCGGGGTTGCTGCGCAGCACCGAGTCGATTTCCCGGCGAGCCGAGCGCAGGTCCTCACGTCCGATGAGCTGTTCGGCCTTGTCGAGCGCCAACTCGTGAGGAGGCTTCGTGCGTGCTTCCTCCTGCGAGGCGATCTCGAGCAGGCCCTGTACCGCCAGCTTCGAGACGATCTTGCTCACCTCGAGTTCACTTCGACCCAGCGTCCAGGCGATCGACTTCACATCGCTCGAGCCGTCCACGCGGCCGACCACCTCCCACTCCAGCGGCGTGAGGTCGAGCACGCCCCCCTCCGTGGCGGCTTTCTCGGAAAGGCGCGGTATCGAGTTGGGGCTGCCGATCGTCGTGGCCAGGGCCGAGAGCTCGTCGGCGCGCCGCGCCCCTTCCATTAGCAATGACTCGACCGGAACCCAGGTCACGCACTCCGCTTCCTCGACCTCACGCTCGCTGAAGGAGAAGCGTCCATCCTGCCAACCCAGTATCTCGAAAACGAACTCCTCGACCTGGAACTTGGCGTATTTGTCCAGGTCGCGCTGCTCCACGACGCCCAGTGAGCCGAAAATCTCGATCCAGCCGCGAGTGGGCGACTCGGCGTGGACCTGATCGGCGTGGTGGAGGTCCGCCTCGGTGATCTTGCCCGCGTTGAGCAACATATAGCCGAGCCGCGGTGTTGACTCGTCGAGATCCGCGTCAACGACGGCACCATTCTGAAAGACGATCGCGCCCCGTAAGCCCGCCGGTTCGGCCACGACCTTCAGCTCCCCCGTCTTACGAGACAGGTGCAGAAGCTGAAAGATGTCGTGAAGCGCGAACTCGCGAAGGGATCCCTCGATCGGCATCAGGCACCACTCCGGGCGGCGGACGCTTGCTGCTCGAAACCTGCTCCGCGCACGAGCTGCGCTTGAACGCGGGCTCGCGCCGCATACTCACTCTCGGGCGCAACTTCGATCAGGCCGGTCCAATGCGCCAGTGCCTCGCGATAACGACCCGCCTCCGCGGCCAGCAGGCCGAGGCGGTAGCGCACGGCGGGACGATCGGGTTCGAAGCGCATCACCCGATGGAACGCCCGCTCGGCGTCGGCCCGACGGCCTTCTCGCGCCAGCGCTTCGCCCAGCATGACCAGAGCCTCGAGGTTGCCGGGCTCCGACTCGAGCAGTTCCGCGATCAAGTTGATCGTCTCGCGCGTTCTTCCCTGCCGCACCATCAGCTCCGCCAGCACCAGCCCCGCCGCGCTGTAGGTGGGCACGAGCTCGAGGGCTCGGCGAATCTCGGCCTCGGCCTCGCGGTACGCCCCCTCGTCCATCAGGATCCGCCCCAGTTCCACGCGCGCGGCGGCGTAGTCCGGATCCTCGGCCAGCGCGCGGCGATAGGCGTCTTTGGCCCGGCGCCGATTCCCGGCCGCCAACGCCGCCCGCCCGACTTGCCGGTGCACCATCGGATCGGTCGGCGCCACCCGGGCGGCCTGCTCCAGAACCTCGGCGGCTCGCGCCCCCGCCCCCGTGCGGATGAGCGCCTCGCCGACAGCCAGAAGATGAGCGACGTTGCCCCCGGCGAGCGGCAAAAGCTCCTCGGCGGCCGCCCGCGCTTGTTCCGCCCGATCCAGCCTCAGCAGGCTGCGCGCCACCCCCGAGAGCGCCGCAGGATCCCGAGGGCGAAATTGCCGGGCCTCCTCGAACCGCTCTAGCGCCTCACCGTACAGGCCCAGCTGCAGGTAAGCCTCGCCGATGATCAGCGCGCCCTCCGCCGGGTCCGCCCCACGGCGAAGCGCGCGGGTCGCTTCTTCGAGAGCACGATCATAGAGGCCATTCGCAAGATAGTCACGGGCCTGCTGCAGCGAGACCGCTTCGGTCTCGGGCTCCGGCGGCGGCGGCGCTTCCAGCTCGCGAAACGCCGTCTCCAGCTCCGCCGGGTCGAAGCGAAAGTCGCGGATCCCGGGGCCCTGCGCCTCGACTCGTTCGGGTGCCGCCAGCTCCGGCGCCCAGACCTCGCTCCCCTCATACTGCAGATCGATGGAGAGCTTGTAGCGGGGAGCGGCATAATAGGGATCGAGCTCCAGCGCCCGTTTGGTCTCGCGCAGCGCGCCCTCGTGGTCGCCCATGCGTGCCAGGGCGAAACTCAAGTTGTAGCGCGCCGGGGCGAAGTTCGGGTTCAGCTCCACCGCTCGCACGAAGGCGTTGCGCGCTTCAGGTATTCGCTCCAGCGCCATGAGCGTGTAGCCGAGCCCGTTCCAGGCGTCGGCCCTGCTCGCGTCGGTCTTGAGCATCTGGCGGTGCAGCTCCAGACTGCGCTCCGGCCGCTCGGTACGGATCCAGAGCAGACCCAGATTGAGCTGTGCGTCGTGGAGCTGCGATTCCGCCTTCAGGGCACGCTCGAAGGCGAACTCGGCACCGCCCAAGTCGCCACGATGTGCGCAGAGCACCCCGATGTTGTTCCAGGCGAGTACGTAACGCCTGTCGATCCGCAGGGCGTTGCCATAGCTCTTCTCCGCATCGTCCAGCCGCCCCACCTGATGCAATGCGACGCCCCGCTCGTTCCAGATCTTCGAGCTTTCCTCCACCGATGAGAGCAGAGCATCGTAGCGGGCGAGGGCGCCCTGGGCATCTCCTTCCAGCAGGGCCAGCTCGGCCTCCGCCAGCTCGATCAGAGGTGCCGACTCGCCGGCCTCGCGACCCCGAGCGAACTCCTGGCGCGCCTCCTCGTACATTCCGCGCGCTCGGAACGCGACTCCCAGACTGTAGTGCGCGAAGTCGCGCTCGAGGCTGGCTGCGGGCTTCGGCTGGCCACCGGTCAGCTCGACGTATTGAGCCGAGCTGTAACGGTCGAGGGAAAGGTTCGCCTGGGCTCGCGCCGCCATCGGATTCAGCTCCGCCGCCCGTTTCCCGTGCAGCGCGGCCTTGTCCGAGTCGCCGATTTCGCCGTAGATGAAGCTCAGCAGGCGGTGCGCGTCGGCCAGGGAGGGCTTGAGCTGCAGCGCCTTTCGCAGGTTGGCGATCGCCTCCTCGTTCATCCCCTGATTGTAGAGGATCTCGCCGAGAGCATGGTGGACCGACGGATTCTGCGGATCGACTTCCCGCAAACGCTCGAACCACTCGATCGCGCGCTTCAGCTCACCACGGCTCTTTTCGGCGTTGCCGAGCAATAGGAGCGCGCGGTCATCGCTGGGTCGGCTCTCGACCAGCCGCTCCAGCAGGCTCAGTGCCTCTTCGGTCCGCCCCGCTTGAAGGTACGACTCGGCAAGCCGCAACTGTGACTCGCTGTCATCCGGGTTGCCTCGCAGCCGGCCGATCAGCTCGGCGATCTGTCGGTCGTAGTAGCCGGTCTGATGGTAGGCGATCTCGAGGTTGCGCCGTGCGACCTCCATCTTGCCATCGATCGCCAGCGCCTTCTGAAACTGCCCGATCGCCTCCTCGAACAGACCCTTCTGGTAAAAGACCACTCCGAGGTTGTTAAACGCCCCCGCGTCCCCCGGATCGATCCGCTTGGCCAGCGCCCGGAGAACCCGCAGGTCTCCTTCCGATTGAAGCGACTTTGTCATGCCCTACCCTAACCGCGCCGCTCGCAGTATCACCTCGAGGCTTGCCGGATCAGGAAGCAGAACGAAGTGCCCGGACATTCCGACGTCGCCTGGCTCGAAGCGGAAGCGTGTGGCCAGAATGATCACGAAGCTGCGCTCGTGACCGAAGTTGAGGTATGTGGTCGAGAGGACCGCGGCACACAGGTCGATGGCCAGACTCGGAACCGATGGGATGAGCATCAAGCCGAGCAGGTCGGACAGTCCGTTCAGGTACGCACCCGTCAGTATGTTCGCCGTCTCTTTGAGCGTGGACTGCTCCAGCTCGCCGAACACCTTGGTCGTGCCCGGGGTCCGCTTGAGTAACAGGTCGGTCAAGCTCGACGCACACTCCTTCTCGAAGAGCAGCAGGCTGCGCCCTGTGAGATCGCCGAGCACCTGCATCAGGACGGCCGCGACCACGCCATCCGCGGCGGCCACCGCGGTCGCCGCTTCTTCGATCGGTCGAATCTCGACTTCCGGCACGTCGATCATCACGCGGCGTCGCGTCAATTGGCTCAAGGCCGTCGCCGCGTGACCGGCGCCGATGTTCGCGACCTCTTTGAGAGCGTCGAGCTCCAGCTCACGCAGACGCTCTGCTTCGCTCATGACGGTGTCCCGCTCAAAGGTGAAGCCGGCCGGGTCGCCGGCGCACCCTCCGTCAGCCGGCCGGCGTCGAGCACCAGCGCCGGACGACCGTCGGGCCGTACGGTGGCACCGGCAAAGACCGGAATGGTGCCGCGTGGGCTGTCGAACGGCTTGACGACGACTTCCTCTTCCCCCTGGAAACCATCCACCGCCACCACGCTCCGCCGCCCACCGAAGTCCAGGGCTACGAGCTTCAGGACACCGGGAGACCCCGCCTCGCCCGGCGCCGGTTGGGCCGAGCCGTTCGCAAACAATCGCCCCAGGCGCGTCAAGGGCACCCGCTGGTCGCGCCAAATCACCCACTCGCCTCCATGCGCGCGCTCGACCTCGCCCTCGCTCCGCTCGAAGCTCTCGCGGGTGAAGGTCGCTGGAAGCGCATAAACCTGTCCCGCCACGCGCACGATCAGCGCCGGCACGATCGCCAGGGTCAGGGGAAGCTCCAGGCGGACCCGCGTCCCCGCACCGGCTTCGCTCTGCATCTCGACCGACCCGCCCAGCCCTCGGACCGTCTCTTCGACCACGTTGAGCCCGACCCCGCGCCCCGATAGCGTGGTCACCTCGGCCACCGTCGAGAACCCGGGACGCGCGACGATCCGAAAGAGCTCCTGGTCCGTCAGTTCGTCTGCCTCGTCCAGCAGACCCTCGCGTCCAGCTCTCTCGATCACGGCCTCGCGGTCGATTCCCCGTCCATCGTCCCGGACGACGATGACCACGCGGGATCTCTCGCGCCGCGCCTCGAGCTCGACGCGACCGGCGCGGGGCTTGCCGAGCCGCTTACGCTCCTCGGCTGACTCGATGCCGTGGTCCACGGCGTTGCGCAACAGGTGAACCAGCGGATCGGCGATGGCATCGACCAGAGAGCGATCGAGCTCCATCTCTTTGCCCGAGATCGCCAGCTCGACCTCCTTGCCCGCCGCGCGCGCCGCGTCTCGGACCACCCGCGGGAACCGATCGAAGATCTGCCAGACCGGGACCATGCGGCTCTCGACCACGTGAACCTGCAGCTCCGACACCAGCCGCCCCGCTCGCTCGACCAGCTCCTGCAGAGCATCGGAGCCCAGCTCCACCGCCAACAGGCGCAGACGATCGCGCACGATCGTCAGCTCGCCCGTCAGGTTCATCAATGCGTCCAGCCGGCGGCTATCGACGCGAACCCGGGTGACATCCGACCGGCGCGGCGGGGCAACGCGCGCCGCCGGCGGCTTGTACCATTTCGGGGGCGCGGCCTCGACCGGCTCGCTACGCTCGGCCGCCAGCCGCCACTGCACCAAGCGCTCGATGACGAGCTCCGGATCCGGCGGCGCTCCGCCCGCCACGGTGGCCTCCACCACTGTCCCGAGCAGGTCGATGCTCTCGAGCAGCAGGTCGACCAGTTCGGCGCTGACCGTTCGGCGCTGGCCCCGTAACTCGGCCAGAACCGATTCGATGTTGTGGGCGAGGCGCATGGCCACGTCGTACCCCATGGCCGCCGCCATACCCTTGATCGTGTGGACGGAACGGAAGATCGCGTCCAGCGACTCACGATCGTCCGAGTTCTTCTCGAGAGCCACCAGGGCGCGATCCATCTCCGCCAGATGCTCGCGCGCCTCGGCTGCGAATAGCTCCGCGTACTTCGCCTCTCGACTCATCCCAGCAGACGCTGCACTGCTTCCAGCACCCGCGAAGGCTGGAACGGCTTGACCACGAAGTCTCGCGCACCCGCTTGAATGGCCTCGACCACCAACCCCTGCTGACCCATGGCGCTGCACATGAGGATACGGGCGTCAGGATCGGCCTTGATGATCTCGCGCACGGCGTCGATCCCGCCCATGTCGGGCATCACGATATCCATCGTCACGAGATCCGGCTGCAGCTCTTTGTACTTCTCTACAGCTTCGAGGCCCGTTGCCGCTTCACCGACGATCTCGAATCCCGCCTGCTTGAGGATGTCGGCGATCATGGTGCGCATGAAGATCGCGTCGTCGACGATCAATACCGTGTGGCTCATCGCTCCCCTACCCTCCCATGTCTGCGGGGCGCGGCACGGCGGCGGCGCGAGCTGCGGGCTCCAGCACCCGGTCGATCAACGCCGCAACGTCGAGCTCGTAGTAAGGCCGGGCGCCGAGGTGGCCGACGCCCCTCACCACATCCCGCGCACCCAGCGCCTCCAAGAGCTTCTCGGGCACGTCCGGGCCGCCGGTCGGGTACGGAGCCATCCCCAGCACCCGATCGACCTCGAGGGCTACCCGTCGACCCTCACGCTCGAATACGACGAGCGCGGCCTCCTCGCTCCGGCGCGCGGGCAAGCCGAGCACCGGACCCAGCACGCCGGCCACGAGGAGCTGTCCGCGCAGATTGATCAGACCGGAGATGCCAGACGCCGCGCCGGGAACAGGGGTCGCCTCCAACGGTTCCAAAACGCCGCGGAGCTCCCGCGCGTTCGCCGAAAACATGTACTCGCCGACCTCGAATAGGAGCTGACGCCCCGCGGAGTCCGACACCGACGGCAACCCTCTGAACTCTGTGGGAATTGGGGGAGGGATCGCGGTGCAGTAGCACGCGGAAGTATAAGTTTAATAAGCACTAACGCGATGGTCAACTCGTCTGACGGGCCCAATCCGCCGCCTCCGCCAGCTCCTCGGGCAAATCGACCGAAAAGCTGAGTTGGCGCCCCGTCAGCGGGTGCTCGAAAGCCAGCTCTGCCGCATGCAGGAATTGGCGAGGCACGCGCCTCGCCAGGTCTTGCGCCCAGCGACGCCCCGCGCCACCCAGGCTGCGCTCCCAGCCGTGCCCGTACTGGCGATCCCCGACGATCGGGTGGCCGATGTGGTGCAGATGAACGCGGATCTGGTGCGTCCGGCCTGTGTGCAGCCGCACCTGCAGGAAATCGGCGGCGGTCCACCGTTCCAGCCGCTCGATCTCGGTCAGGGCGGGCCGCGCTCCCGGCACCACGGCCATGCGCTTGCGGTCGCGCCGGTGGCGCCCGAGATCCGCTTCGATTCGCAGATTGTCGTCGGGCAGGTGGCCCCAGCAGGCCGCGAGATAGCGCCGCTCGATTCGCCGATTCGTCAGCGCGTCAGCCAGGCGGCGATGCACTCGCTCATCTTTCGCGACGATTAGCAACCCCGACGTATCCTTGTCTAACCGATGGACGATACCGGGGCGCCGACCTCCACCAACAGGCGAGAGGCGGTCAACCCGGTGGAGAAGCGCGTTGACCAGAGTACCCCGGCTGTGGCCGGGCGCGGGGTGGACCACCATACCGGCGGGCTTGTTGACGACGATCAAGCCGTCGTCCTCGTACACAAGGTCGAGCGCTATATCTTCGGGAACGGCCTGGGGTGGCTCGGGCGGTGGGACCTCGACGACGATGACGTCGTCCGGCTCGGGAAGGTAGCTTTTCTTGGGAACGTGGCCGGCGACCTTGACGCGGCCGGCCTCGATCAGGTTCGCGATCTGGGAGCGGCTGAGCGGGAGCTTCTCGGCGAGGTAACGGTCGAGCCTTTCTTTCGCGGGCTCGCTTACATGGACGCGATAGGTGAGTTCCCCATCCGGTCCATCAACTCGTTCCACTCTTTTCACGATCGCGCCGCTGGTCCTCTGCCCACAACGAGGCGAGTAGCAGCATCGCGCCGATCGTCACGGCCGTGTCCGCCAAGTTGAACACCGGCCAGCGAACGTCTCCAATCCCGAAATCGAGGAAATCGACCACGCCTAACGGGGAGCGTATGCGATCGATGACGTTGCCCAGTGCGCCGCCGGCGATGGATCCGATGGCGAACAGCCTCAGCCTGTCCGTCGCGGGTGTGTGCCGGTACATCACCGCCAGAACGCCCAGGGCGATCAGCGCGAGAGTGAGGAAGATGACGCGGGAATACGGCCCCAGATGCAGACCGAAAGCCGCGCCAGGGTTGTGGATGTAGGTCAAGCGAAAGAAGTCACCGAGAACAGAGATCGACTGGCTGATGTGGAGCGTCTGCTGGATCAGGACCTTCGTGATCACGTCCAACACCAGAACCAGCCCGGCGGTGCCAGCGAACGCCCCAAACTTGCCGCGGAGGTCGGCGATTTGAGCCAGCTCCTGCTTCCCGAGCTCTCCCACCTGGGGATAGCCGTCAGGAGTCATCGTTCTCTTCGCGTTCCTTGCACTTGATGCAAAGCCGGGCGTGTGGCAACGCGTCCAAGCGCTCGAATCCGATGTCCGACCCGCACTCTTCGCAGATGCCGTACGCTTCCGGCGTCTTGTAGAGTCGCCGGAGCGCCTCATCGATATGATACAGGAGACGGCCTTCCTTGCTGGCAAACAAGAAGGCCTTTTCCCGCTCCATCGCGTCCGTTCCCTGATCGGCCATATGAAAGCTGTAGGCGGAAAGATCGCCATCCGATCCTTGAAGCGTATCGGCGAACGACTCGTCGAACTGAGCGAGCTGCTTGACGATCTTCCCTCGCTCATGTAGAAGACGCTTCTCGAAATACGTCAGGTCTTTCTTTGTCAGCGGCATGTCTCGCTTCCCCCAGTTCCTCGCCCCAAGGCGCTGAACTTCAGATGCTCAGCGGACTTGCACCGCGATCACCGCTCGACGACCGTCGAGTTGGATCTCACGCGTGTGCTCGTATCCGTCCACGACTGGTGGCTCTGCCCCCACCTCCACCTCGACCGCCAGCACCTCGGAGGCGATGTACTCCCGGTGTGCTTCAGCGGCCGAAGCCACCTCGGGCGCCCCAAAGATACCCAAACGGATCCGGTCGTCCAGTTCGAGTCCGGCTTCGCGCCGCAGCCGCTGGATCCGGTTTACCAGCTCCCGGGCCGTCCCCTCCGCCCGGAGCTCGTCGTCCACGGTGGTCGCCAGCGCCACCACCACCCCGCTCTCTGCCTGAACAGCCAGGCCGGCCCGCGGTTCCTGGGCCACCTCCAGCGCCGCGGCCGGCACCTGGAGGCGCTGGCCGGACAGCTCCAGCTCGAGGGGGCCGCCCCGACGGCGCCAGGAGGCGAGGGCCTCCGAATCCAGGCGGCGCAGCGCCTCCGCCACCTCTCCCGCCCGGGCTCCAAACTCGGGACCCAGAACCGCGAAGTTGGGGGCCGCCCGCAAGCTCACCAGCTCGCTGGGGTCGTCTACGAATCGGACCTCCCGCACGTTCAGCTCCTCGCGAACGGTCTCCAGCACCTCCGCACCGAGGCTCGGCGCGCCCCCGCCCGTGACCGCCGCCAGCATGGCTCGTAGCGGCTGACGCGTGCGAACCCCGACCGCGTCGCGCACCGAGCGCCCCAAACCGGCCAGCCTGCGTGCCAGCTCGACTTCCGCCTCGAGATCCGGGTCCCTCCGACCGGCAGGTTCGGGGTAGCGCTCGAGGTGGACGGACGATCCGGTCAGCTGCCTGTGGATCCAATCCGTCGCGAAAGGGATCATCGGCGCCAGCAGCCGGCAGACGGTCACCAACGCTTCGGCCAGCGTACTGAAGGCCGCGTCCATCGTTTCGCGGCTGCCGGCCCGCGTGCCCCAGAAGCGCGGCCGCGAGCGCCTCACGTACCAGTTCGACAGGTCGTCCACCACGAACTCGCCCACTCGACGGATCGCGTGCGTCACCTGATAAGCATCCAGATCCGCCCGACAGGCCTCGACCAGCGCCTCGAGACGCGAAAGCAGCCAGCGGTCGAGCACCGGGCGCCCTTCGACCGGCGGAGGCCGTTTGGGCGTCCAGCCTTCGAGGTTCGCATAGAGCTCGAAGAAGCGGTACGTCGCGTTGAGCGTACCGAAGAACTTGCGCCTCACCTCGCCGATCGCCTTCGGGTCGTGCCGCTTCGGCAGCCAGGGGTTGCTCACCGCGAGCAGGTAGTAGCGTATGGCGTCGGCCCCGAACTCACCCACCGCCTCCCAAGGATCGACGACGTTGCCGCGCGACTTCGACATCTTCACGCCGTCCGCATCGAGCACCAGGTCGTTGACGACCACGTTACGGTAGGGCCCTCGGTCGAACAGCACGGTCGAGATCGCGAGCAGCGAGTAGAACCAGCCGCGCGTCTGATCGACGCCCTCGGCGATGAAGTCCGCCGGGAACTCGCGCTCGAACGTCTCCTGCGCCTCGAACGGATAATGCCACTGGGCGAACGGCATCGAGCCGGAGTCGAACCAGGCGTCGATCACCTCCGGCGTCCGGCGCATCGCGCCCTCGCACTCCCGGCACTTCCAACTCAGGGTGTCGATGAAGGGCTTGTGCGGGTCGAAATCAGCCGTTATCTCGAGGCCCGCTCGCTCGCCCAGTTCCTCATAGCTGCCGATCACCTCGATGTGCTCGTCCGAGCGGTCACAGACCCAGACCGGAAGGGGCGTTCCCCAGTACCGGTCGCGGGAGAGCGCCCAATCCACATTGTTCTCCAGCCACTCGCCCATGCGGCCCCGCCCGATCTCCGGTGGGTGCCAGGCGATCGCCTCGTTGTTGGCCAGCAGCTGCTCTTTGACCGCCGTCGTACGCAGGTACCACGATTCACGGGCGTAGTACAACAAAGGCGTCTGGCAGCGCCAACAGAACGGGTAGGTATGGGCGTGCGGCTCCGCCTTCCACAGGCGCTTCGAGCGTTTCAGCTCCTCGATGATCTCGCGATCGGCATCTTTGACAAAGACGCCGGCCCAGGGCGTCACCTCGCTGGTGAAACGGCCTTCCTCGTCCACCAGGTGGTGCATCGGCAACCCGAGGCGCACACCCAGCTCGTAGTCATCCTGTCCGTACATCACCGCCGTGTGGACGATGCCGGTGCCCTCGTCCGCCGTGACGAAATCAGCGGTCGCCACGAACCAGGCGCGGTCCTCTCCCACTACCCGGGCCAGAAAAGGAAACGGCGGCTCGTAACGCAGGCCCTCGAGCGCTCCGCCGGGCATCGTCTCCAACACCTCGTGGCCTGCGCCCAGCACCTCATCCGCCAGCCGCTCGGCCACATAGTAGATCTCTTCCCCCACGCGCGCTCGGACGTAAGCGACCATCGGGCTCACAGCGAGCGCCACGTTCCCGGGCAGGGTCCAGGGTGTGGTCGTCCAGGCCAGCAGGTATTCCCCGGGCCGATCCTTCACCGGGAACTTGACCGTCACCGCCGGCTCGGTGACCTCTTCGTAACCGAGCGCCACCTCGTGGCTGGAGAGGCCGGTACCACACCGCGGGCAATAGGGCACGACCTTATGACCGCGGTACAGCAGCCCTTTCTCATGGAAGCGGGCGATCGCCCACCACACCGATTCGATGTACTCGGGAGAACAGGTGATGTAGGCGCGCGAGTAGTCGAGCCAGAAGCCGATTCGCCTCGAGAGCTTCTCCCACTCTTCCTTGTAGGTGAAGATGTGCTCGCGGCTCACCTGCGTGAAACGCTCGACCCCGATCTTCTCGATCTCGGGCTTCCCGGAGATGCCCAGCGCCTTCTCCGCCTCGACCTCGACCGGCAGGCCGTGCGTGTCCCACCCGGCGATGCGCGTGACCGACCGGCCCCGCATCGTCTGATAGCGGCAGAAGGTGTCTTTGAGTGTGCGGGAGATGACGTGGTGAATGCCGGGCCGCCCGTTGGCCGTCGGCGGCCCCTCATAGAAGACGAAGGGCTCTCCCTTCGCGGTCAGCTCGAGCGAGCGCCGGAAAGTGTCTTCCTCATCCCAAAGCGCGAGGACCTCTTCCTCGAGCTCCGTCGGATTGTCCGGAATCTCTGGATACGGCTTGCGGCTCATATCGCTCACTGGCCCACACGGGCCACCACGTGTTTGATCAGCTGGGTCAGCTTGGGCTCGGCCTCGTTCGCCACCCGAATGATCTCTTCGACGCTCGCCGGCTTCAGCGCGTCGGGCAGACAGCTGTCGGTGATGATCGAGAGTCCGAGTACTTTCAATCCGCCATGCACGGCGACGATGACCTCCGGCACCGTGGACATCCCCACGACATCGGCACCGATCGATCGCAAGAACCGGTACTCGGCGCGTGTCTCCAGGTTGGGGCCGGGTACCGCCACGTAGACGCCACGCCGCAGCGTGATCCGCTCATCCCGCGCCACCTCGAGGGCGGTTCGCTGCAGTCCGAGGTCGTACGGCTCGGACATGTCCGGGAAGCGAGGGCCAAGCTCGTCGAGGTTCGGCCCGATCAACGGATTGTCGCCGAGCAGGTTGATATGGTCCGCGATCATCATCAGATCGCCCACATCCCACATGGGGTTCATGCCACCGCAGGCGTTGGAGACGATCAGCGTCTCCGCACCCAACGCTCGCATGACCCGAACGGGAAAGGTCACCTCCTGCAGCGTGTAGCCTTCGTAGCGGTGGAACCGGCCCTGCATCGCCACGACCGACTCACCTGCCAGCTTACCCAGCAACAGGCGCCCCGAATGTGTCTCGACCGTCGGCACGGGAAACCCGGGCAGCTCGTCGTAGGGGATCACCGCCTCGGTCTCGATTTCCTGGGCGAGCGCCCCCAAACCGGTGCCCAAGATGATGGCAAAACGCGGCTCCAGCGCGGTCCGTCCGCGCACGACGTCCACAGCGGCCCAGATTCGCGCGAGTCGCTCGTCGGTCGCGCCCGACTTCATTTGCTGTTTTCCTCCGGGTCGCGCTCTCCCACCAGCGACGAGAGCCAATCTTGCTGCTTCGCCTGCACGGGCTCGTCTTTCGCCTCGCCTTCCAGCACCGGCGGCGAGCCCGGCTTTGCCTTCGGCTCCTCGGGGACGCCAGCGGCTGAGCGATCCGGGCGGCGGGGCGGCGCCGCCGCCGGCAGCGTGTCTTCGAAGCGGCTCTCCTCCAATTCGAGGTCGGCGCGGAAGCGCTCGAGCATCGACTGGAAGGCCCGGAAGAACTGCCGCCTGCGGGCCTCGAGCGCTTCGATGTCACGCACGAGCTCGCGGTAGGAGCGCTGCCCTTCCTCGATGATCCGCTCGGCCTGCCCCTGAGCCTCGCGCCGCATGAGTTCGGCCTCGCGGTCCGCCTGAGCCTGGGCCTCCGACCGCAGTTGCTGGGCCGTGACCAGCGCCTCGTTCAGCGCCTTTTCGCGCTCGCGGTAGGAGGCAACCTGCTCCTGCAGGTGCTCGGCTCGCTCCGTCAGAGCTACGTTCTGCTTGACGAGCTCCTCGAGGCGCTCGGCCACCATGTCGAGGAAGTCGTCGACCAGCTCGGGGTCGTACCCGCGCACGCTGCGCCGGAAGTCACCCTTCTTCTTTCGAACATCGAGTGGCGTCAGGTCGATCATTTTGCCCGCTCCCCAAACAGCACAGTGCCCAAGCGCACCATGTTACTCCCCTCTTCAACCGCGATCTCGAAGTCGCTCGTCATTCCCATCGAGAGCCAGCGTCCCTCGAACCCCTTCAGGCCGTCCCGGCACTGCACGAAGAGCTGACGCGTGCGACGGAAGGTCTCGCGCAGCACGGTTTCGTCGCTCGTGAACGGCGCCATCGTCATCAAGCCGCTGACGCGCAGATGCTCGTGGTTACAGATCCGGGTGATCGCCTCGTAGGCACCCTCCAGCCGCAATCCATACTTGCGCTTTTCACCCGTAACATTGACCTGCACCAGGATACCGACCGATTGACCGAGCTTCGCCGCCTGAGTCTCGATCGCCTCGGCCAAGCGCAACGAGTCTACCGACTGAATCAGCGAGAACAGCTTGAGCGCCAGACGGACTTTGTTACGCTGCAGGTGGCCCACCAGGTGCCAGCTCAGCCCAATGTCGCCCGTCGCCGCCCACTTCCTCCGGGCCTCCTGCACGCGGCTTTCGCCGATCACCCGCAAGCCCGCTTCACGGGCTGAATAGACGGCTTCGCGCGGGTGGCCTTTCGTCACGGCCACGATCGCGATCGAATCGGCGTCTGAGCGACCGGCGCGTTCACAAGCCCGTTCGATCCGCGCGCGGACCTCGGGCAGCGCGCGCTCTAGCCGCTCAAGATACATAATCGGGCAAAGTTACGCCCGCCAACCAGCCGAATCAAGACAAAAAGCCCGGCGCCGCGGGGGGGCGGCGCCGGGCCTGGAATGGCTGGCTCGGTTTCGACTATCCTTTGACGCTGAATGTGATCGGGATCGCGACCCACACCGGTACCGTCTTGTCCCGATTCAGAGCCGGTGTGAAGGTGAACTCCTTCGCCGACGTGAGAGCCGCTTCGTCGAGCGCCTTGTTGCCCGAGCCTTTCTGCACCTGGGCGTTCTTGACATTGCCGTTCGTGTCGATAAACACCCAGACGTTGACCGTCCCGCCGATACCGGCGTCGCGCAGGAGCTTCGGGTAGTTGCGCTCGACGATCGTCATCGCCTGCCGTCGGTTCTTCAACTCGGGCTTCACCGTGTAGGGTGTGAACACGGGCTGATCGCCGAGCCGGCTGGCGTCGCTGGGAGGCGGCGGCAGGTTCTCGACCGGGTTCTCCTCGAACGTCGTCGGCGCAATGGTAATGTCCTCTTCCAACTCCGCCGCGGCCACAACCGGGACGGCCGGTCGGGAGATCTGCTCCGGCGGCGGCGGAATATCCACCTCGGGCGGCAGCTCGATCGCTTCGAACTCGTTCACGCCGAAGCTGACATCGGAAGCTGTCAACTCGGGGAAGAACTTGAACAGCCCGAAATGGAACACCGTCGCGACCACGACGCTGCCCCAGAGCCACGGACCCGCCGTCTTCTTGAAGCGGTCGTTGGCCGTCTGCCGGTAGGCGCCACCTACCGGGCCTACGGTCGCCCCTCTGCCTTCTGCCATGACCGCTCTACCTCCTCTCGCGTGTCAGTCGGCTCTCCAAGTCCGTGTGGAAGAAGACGCGCACGGCGTTCGCCTCGCGCAGCTGCTCCGTCACGGCGTTGATGAATCGATAGGGGACCTCGCGATCGCCCCGGATCGCTATGAGGAGCCGGCGCTCGCTTTCGCGATAAAGCGGTAACACCGTCTCCGCGACCAGGTCCATCGGGATTCGCCTATCATTAATATACACCGCACCGTCCGGTTCGAGCCAGACATGCAGGATGTTCTTGCGCTTCTCGTCGATCTTCTGCGTGGCCTCGGCCTTCGGGAAGGTGAGGCGACGATCCTGCTCACGCCGGAACGTCGTCGAGACCATGAAGAAGATGAGCAGCAAGAAGGCGATATCCGCCATCGATGCCGTGGGTATCTCGCTCGCGACCTTGGACTTTCGCTCGAACGCGCCGCTTTTTCTCGCCATGCTCGCTACT
>JABAOD010001408.1_pt2 | contig 16575 bp, 16 predicted proteins | sample 7062151 | NCBI WGS metagenome assembly JABAOD01 (sample SAMN14538626, study PRJNA623070) | marine sediment metagenome | biome: marine biome [ENVO:00000428]; feature: marine pelagic biome [ENVO:01000023]; material: deep marine sediment [ENVO:00002113] | place: India: Gulf of Khambhat ... | reverse complement strand
GTACCACGCCGGAATCCGGTGTCCCCACCACAGCTGGCGCGAGATGTTCCAGTCACGGATTTCGGTGAGCCAGTGCTCGTACACCTTGCCCCACCGGTCGGGCACGAACGTGAGCTTGCCGTCTCGGTACGCCTGGAGCGCGGGCTCGGCGAGCGGCCGCATCTTCACGAACCACTGGTCCGAGAGCNNCGCGTGCCGGTAGGGCTCGACCTTCACGAGCAGGCCCACGGTCTCGAGCTCCGCGACGATCCGCTCGCGCGCATCGTCCCGATCCAGGCCGCGCAGGTGCTTCGGCACCCGCGGATCGTCGGCCATGCGGGCGTCGTCCGTCATGATCACCGGCGAGTCGAACTCGCCCGGAAGGGCGGCCGCGATGTCGAAGTCGTTGGCGTCGTGCGCCGGCGTCACCTTGAGCATGCCCGTGCCGAACTCCCGCTCGACGGCGGTGCTCTGTTCGATCGGGATCGGCACCGCGGACAGCGGGATGGCGACGGTGGTGCCGCGGAGTCCTTCGAACCGGCCATCGTCGGGGTGGTACACCAGGCACACGTCACCGAACATCGTCTCCGGCCGTGTCGTGGCGACGACCACACCGTCTGGACCACTCGATCGATCTCTCCCCTGATCCCTCGATCCCTCGATCTCGCGATCGCTCGATCCCACGAACGGATACCGGATGTAGTACAGGTGGTCGTCCCGCTCGCGGAACTCCGCTTCCTCGTCGGACAGGGCCGTGAGGCAGCGGGGACACCAGTGGATCACCCGATGTCCGCGATACACGAGCCCTTCCTGATACAGCTGCACGAACACCCGGCGCACGGCGGTCGAATACGCGTCGTCGAACGTGAACCGCGTGCGCGACCAATCACAGGAGCTTCCCAGCGCTTTGAGCTGGTCGATGATACTGCCACCGGTCTCCCGCACGTGCGCCCACACGCGCTCCACGAACCGCTCGCGCCCCAGATCCTGGCGTCGCAGGCCTTCGGCGGCGAGCGCCCGTTCCACGACGTTCTGCGTCGCGATGCCGGCGTGGTCGGTGCCCGGGAGCCACAGTGTCTCGCGCCCCGTCATGCGCCGGTAGCGGATGAACACGTCCTGGATGGTGTTGTTCAGGCCGTGCCCCATGTGCAGGACGGACGTCACGTTCGGCGGCGGGATCACGATGACATAGGGTTCCTGCCCTGAATCGACCGCGGCGGTGAACACGCCGGCATCGATCCAGCGATCGTAGACCGCGCGCTCGATGGCGGAGGGGTCGTACTTCGTGGTCAGGTCCGGCAGGGTCATTGGAGCACTGGGGGCGTGGGTGTCGTTGGAGGCAATCGCGTGCGCCGCGGGCGAGCCGGCGTCAGCCGGCCCGCGAGGGCCTGCGTCGGCTGGAACGGGGCGTCTCCCCTTCGACGAGGATGCGGTTGACGACGACCGCCGATCCCACGACGCCCCGCGCGATGGTCCCGGCGAGGGCACGGGCTTCCGGGTCAGGGGCGGTGCCCGTCAACTCGACAATCCCGTCGCCGATGGCGTGGGCTCTGACCGCGAGGTGACGGGTCGTGGCGTTCTCGCTGAGCGCGCCGTTGACGGTGCGCTCCACGTCCGTCTCGGTGCCCGCGTCCGTCCCGGCCGTGGAACGGCCCAGTCGCCGGCCAACGACATCGCGCACCCGCTCGGCATCCACGCCCCCCAGGAGCTGGCCGATGGCCATCCCGGCGAACACGCCGAGGCCCACGCCAGCCGCTGCCGCGAGGCCGAGCCCCAGCCAGTCGCGCTCCTCGTCGCGCACGCGAATCACACGACGTCCCCGTAGCACCCGCAGATGGTCCATGGTACAATTATACGTTTGATCGTAATCCTTTGGTATCCGTGCATTGTGGAGCACGGGACGGCTCCTCTTCACCCTCCGCGCACTCATGCATGCCCAAGAGCATCAGCCTGACCCTTCCTGACGGAACCGTGCGTGCGGCGCCCCGCGGTACCACGGCGCGCGCGGTCGCCGAGTCCATCGGACCTCGGTTGGCTCGGGCGGCGGTGGCGGCGCGCGTGGACGGGGAGATTTGGGACCTCGACCGACCCATCCCCGCCGACGCGGCGTTCGAGATTCTGACCGAAGATGATCCGGGTGCGCTCGACGTGATGCGCCACTCGGCGGCCCACGTGCTGGCCACGGCGGTACGGCAGTTGTTTCCCGAGGCGAACATCGGCTTTGGCCCGCCCATTCAGGACGGCTTCTACTACGACTTCGAGGTGCCGCGCCCGTTTACCCCCGAAGACCTCGAGGCCATCGAGGCCAAGATGCAGGAGGTCGCGGCGGCCGACTACCCCTTCGTGCGCGAGGAGATCGAGCGTGACGAGGGCCGGGGCCGGTTCAAGGACGATCCGCTGAAGCTCGAACGGCTCGAGGAGTTCGCCGACGACGAGGTCATTTCGGTCTATACGGACGGACCGTTCGTCGACCTGTGCCGCGGGCCGCACGTGCCGAGCACGGGGCGCGTGAAGCACTTCAAGCTGCTCCACGCGGCCGGCGCCTACTGGCGCGGGGATTCGCGCCGACAGATGCTGCAGCGCATCTACGGCACGGCGTGGTTCTCCAAGAAGGATCTCGACGAGTACTTGCGCAGACTGGAAGAGGCGGAGCGGCGCGACCATCGGGTGCTGAGCAAGCAGCTGGACCTGTACAGCGTGCAGGATGATGTCGGCCCCGGGATGATCCTGTGGCATCCGCGCGGCGCGACCGTGCAGTTCGAGCTGCGCCGATTCATCGAGGACGAGTTGCGGAGGCGCGGCTACGAGTTCGTGTACACCCCGCACGTCACCCGCGAGGACCTGTTCCTGCGGTCGGGGCACCTGCCGCTCTACGAGGACCAACAGTTCCCGGCTATGGGGTCGGCGGGTGGGGAGTCCGAGGACGTGCGCTATCGGGTGAAGCCCATGAACTGCCCGATGCACACGCTCATCTATGCCGCGCGGCAGCGGTCGTATCGCGACCTGCCCGTCCGGCTGTCCGAGATCGCCAACGTGTATCGCAACGAGCTGTCGGGCACCCTGCACGGGCTCCTGCGCGTGCGCATGCTGACGATGGACGACGCGCACGTGTTCTGCCGCGAGGACCAGATCGAGGACGAGATCTACCGAATGCTCGATCTCACCGACTTCGTGCTGCGCGAGACGTTCGGCTTCGAGTATCGGCTCGACCTGGCGACTCGGCCCGAGAAGAAGATCGGTGACGATGCGCAATGGGAGGTCGCCGAAGTCGCGCTGCGGCGGGCACTGGAGCGAAAGCAGCTCACGTTCGGGGTCGATGATGGGGGCGGCGCCTTCTATGGTCCCAAGATCGACATCAAGCTCCGGGACGCGATCGGCCGCGAGTGGCAGGGAACCACGATCCAGCTGGACTACCAGCTGCCGGAACGGTTCGAGCTGGAGTACACCGGGGCGGACAACCGTCCCCACCGGCCGGTCATGATCCACCGGGCCATCTTCGGCACGATCGAGCGCTTCGTGGGCTGCCTGATCGAGCACTTCGCCGGTGCGTTCCCGGTGTGGCTCGCCCCCGAGCAGGTGCGGATCATCCCCATCACCGAAGAGCAGGCCGGCGCGGCGCGGGCCGTGACGGATCGGCTCGTCGACGCCGGGATCCGGGCCGCGCTCGACGACCGGAACGACACGCTCAACCGCCGGATCCGTGATGCCGAGTTGATGAAAGTGCCGTTCATGGCCGTGGTCGGAAAGCGAGAGGTGGCCGACGGCACCGTGGCCGTGCGGGCACGTGGCGCGACCAAGAAGCAGGAGGTCATGGCGGTGGAGCGGTTCGAGGCGCGTGTGCTCGAGCTGATCCGCGCGCGCTCGCTGAACCTCGCGTAGCCCGTTTCGGCCCCCTGTCACGGGCGCGTTCCTTCCTTGAGCGGGTCTCCCTCCGCCGTTAACTTCCGCCGTAATTGCTGCCGTCGGCATCACCCTGGGAGGGGAGTGGAAGGGTTCCAACCGTGAGCAAGGCGACAACCCCCGTCATCGTGAGCGCCGCCAGGACCCCCGTGGGGCGGTTTCTGGGTGGGCTGAGTCCGCTGACCGCGACGCAACTGGGTGCCATCGCGATCCGCGAGGCCGTACGCCGAGCCGGTGTGGACGCAGGGGCGGTGGACGAAGTCATCATGGGGATCGTGATACAGGGTGGGGCGGGGCAGGCGCCCGCCCGGCAGGCGGCGGTCCACGGCGGCGTGCCCGACACCGTTCCGGCTCTCACGGTAAACAAGGTCTGCGGCTCGGGGCTGAAGGCGGTGATGCTCGCGGCACAGGCGATCAAGGCGGGCGACGCCCAGTGTATCGTGGCCGGCGGCATGGAATCGATGTCCAACGCGCCGCATTACCTCTACGGGCTGCGCACGGGCGTGAAGTATGGGGACCACAAGCTCGTCGACGGGCTGCAGTTGGACGGTCTGTGGTGCTCGTTCGGCGACAACGTGATGGGGAGCTATGCGGAGTACACGGCCTCGAAAGCCAAGATCTCACGAGCCGAACAGGACGAATTCGCGTTGCACAGCCACCGCAAGGCGGTGGCGGCGATCGAGGCAGGGAAGTTCACGGCGGAGATCGTGCCGGTCGAGGTGCCGGGCCGGAAGGGGCCGACGGTGGTGGACACCGACGAGGGCCCCCGCGCCGACACGTCGCTCGACGCCCTGAGCAAGCTCAGGCCGGTGTTCCAGAAGGATGGCACGGTGACTGCTGGGAATGCCCCGGGCCTGAACGACGGGGCGAGCGCGCTGGTGGTGACGTCGGAGGCCTTCGCCGCGGCCCACGGGCTCGAGGTCGTGGCGCGGATCACCGGATACGCCGCCGCAGGCGGCCCGCCCAAGGATCTGTTTTTCGCGCCGATCGGTGCGGTGGAGGCACTGATGGCCAAGACCAAGGCCACGATCGGCGACTACGGGTTGATCGAGGCCAACGAGGCCTTTGCGGTCCAGGCCCTCGCCGACGGGAAGGGCCTCGGTTGGGATTGGGACCGCGTGAACGTGAACGGTGGCGCCGTGGCATTGGGCCACCCGATCGGGGCAAGTGGGGGGCGCATTCTCACCACCTTGCTGTACGCGATGCAGGATCGTGATGAACCGACGGGCCTGGCGACGCTGTGTCTGGGTGGCGGCAACGCCGTGGCTCTCAGCGTGGAGCGAACCTGATGAACGACATGCAATCGACCGTCCGGCTGGTCATGACGCCAAGCACCATCGTGCGGCGGGCGCTCGCCGTGCTGGCGGGGGCGATCCTCGTGGCGATCGCGGCGCAGGTGGCCGTGCCGTTGCCGGGGACGCCCGTGCCGGTGACCCTCCAGGTGCCGGCGGTGCTCATCGTCGGCGCCCTGCTCGGACCGCGGCTGGGTGCCACGAGCATGGTCGTGTACTTGGCGTTGGGTGGTGCTGGTCTGCCCATGTTCGCGCCGATCGGCGTGCCGGGGTTCGCCCGGCTCATCGGGCCGACGGGCGGCTACCTGCTGGCCCTGCCGCTGGCGGCCGCCCTGGTTCCGGTCATTGCCGGGAACGGGCGCTCGTGGGGACGCCTTGCCCTGGGGCTCGTGGCTGGGCTCCTCGCCGTGCACGCCGGTGGCGTCGCACAGCTCGCGATCCTGACCGGCGACGCGTCGGCGGCCCTGGCCCTCGGCTCGATCCCGTTCCTGTTCTTGGATGTCGGGAAACTGATCATCGCCGGCCTCATCGTTCGGCGATTTGCTGAATCGACGCGCGCGCTCCTTTGAGGGCGCGCGCTTTCGTTTCGGCGCTGGCCGCGGTCCTGGGGTTTTATGGCTCGGTCGCGGTCATCGCCGTCGCGCTCGGCGCCGCCGTGCCGCGAGCGTGGGTGGATGGATCGATGGGGATCGCCGCGAGCACGCTGCCCCTGGTAGTTGCGGCGGCGCTCGTCAACGCGGTCCAGGTTCGACGGGGGTGGAGTAGCTGGCGCCGCATCGGGTGGCTGCGACCGTCCCGAACCGGGACGGCGTGGCTCGCCGCGACGGGGTCGGGCCTCGTGATGGCGGCTGCGGCGTTGGTCGTGGCGGTCGTGGCCGGCCGGGCGCGGATCGCGCTGACCGCCGAGCCGGTCGGTGCCTATCTCGCGGTGGCTGGTCGCGTGGCAGTGGGGCTCGGTGTTGCCGCGCTCGCCGAGGAACTGGTGTTTCGAGGGTATCCGTTGGCGCGGCTGGCGGAACCGTGTGGGCGGGTGGGGGCGAGTGTGCTGTTGGCGATCGCGTTCGCGGCCGCGCATCTCCCCAATCCTGACGTCTCGACGCTCGGGCTCGTGAACATCGGGCTCGCCTCGCTGGTGCTGAGTGCGGCGTTCTTCACCCCCGGGGCGCTGCCGGCCGCGTGGGGGGTGCACTTCGGCTGGAACGGCGGGCTGGCGCTGGGGGCCGACGCGCCGGTCAGCGGCATCAACCTCGACATGCCGCTGCTGGAGTTCGAGGCCGGACGGGTGTCGTGGGTGACGGGCGGCGCGTTCGGACCCGAGGGCGGGATTGCGGCGTCCGTCGCCATGGGGGGTGCACTGATCTGGTTCGGTCGCCGAGCTGCCCGAGCCAAGGGGGGAGAGCCGACATGACACGAGTCGCGGTGATCGGAGCGGGGACGATGGGCAACGGGATCGCGCACGTGTTTGCCCAGCACGAATGGGATGTCACCCTGGTTGACGTGGTGGTGGGGCAAGTCGAGAAAGCGCTCGCGACCATCCGCAAGAACATGGATCGGCAGATCAAGAAGGGGAGCCTCGCCGAATCCGAGCGCGACGCTGCCCTACGGCGCATCACGGCGGCGTCGACCGTCGATGCCGCTGCCGGGGCCGAGCTGGTGATCGAGGCCGCGAGCGAGGACGCCCTGATCAAGTTTACGATCTTCGAGCAGCTGGATCGTGTGACGGCGGAGACGGCCATTCTGGCGTCGAACACGTCGTCGATTTCGATCACGGAGATTGCCGCTCGGACGTCGCGTCCCGACAAGGTGATCGGGATGCACTTCATGAATCCCGTCCCGATGATGCAGTTGGTGGAGGTGATCCGCGGGCTTGGCACGTCGGATGCCACCATGAACGCGGTCGTCGAGACAGCGACGGCGCTGGGCAAGACCCCCGTGGAAGTGAACGACTATCCGGGGTTCGTGGCCAACCGTATCCTGCTGCCGATGATCAACGAGGCCGTGTACTGCGTCATGGAGGGCGTGGCCGCGCCCGAGGCGGTGGACACGGTCATGAAGCTCGGGATGAACCATCCGATGGGACCGCTGGCGCTGGCGGACCTGATCGGCCTGGATGTGTGTCTGTCGATTCTGGAGGTGCTGCACACCGGTCTGGGCGATCCGAAGTATCGACCGTGCCCGCTGCTGCGAAAGATGGTGGCCGCGGGAAGGCTGGGTCGGAAGTCCGGCCACGGGTTCTATGAGTATCATTGAGCCGTTCATCTCCGACCTGACGGAGGCGCAACAGGACATCGTGCGGCTGGCGCGAGAGTTCGCCCAGCAGGAAATCGCGCCCTACGCCGCCGACTGGGATCGCGACAAGGAATACCCCGAAGCGGTGATGCGGCAGCTGGCGGAGCTGGGATTCTTCGGGATGCGGGTGCCCGAGGCGTACGGTGGGCTGGCGCTGGACACGTTGACGTACCTGCTCGTCTTGGAAGAGCTGGCGGTGGCCGACGCGGCCACGTCGATCACGCTCTCGGTGCACAATTCGCTGCCCGTTTCGATCTTGACGGCCCATGGGACCGACGAGCAGAAGCGGCGATGGCTGCCGGCGATGGCCAAGGGGGACGTGCTCGCGGCATTCTCGCTGTCGGAGGCCGGGGCGGGCTCCGACGCGGCGGCGGTGCGGGCACAGGCCGTACGGGATGGCGACGCGTGGGTGCTGAGCGGCGAGAAGGCGTGGGTCACGAACGGCGACCGGGCGGACCTGCTGGTGACCCTCGTGCGCACGGACGCGCCGGAGGCCCGTCGGGGTCATCGCGGCATGTCGATGTTCCTGATCCCGTCGGAGGCCTCGGGTGTCGAGCCCGGAAAGCCCGAGGACAAGATGGGTCTGCGGTCGTCGGGCACGACGACCGTGGCACTGCACGATGTGCGGCTGGGTGGTGAACACTTGCTGGGGAAGGAGGGCGAGGGGTTTCGGTACGCGCTCCAGGCGCTGGACATGGGCCGGTTGGGGGTGGCCGCGCAGGCCATCGGGATTGCCCGTGCGGCGTTGGAGCACGCGGTCCGCTACGGAACGGAGCGGCAGCAGTTCGGGAAGCCGATCAAGGACTTCCAGGCGATCCGCTTCAAGGTGGCGGACATGGTGAGCCGTATCTCGGCGTCCAGGGCGTTACTGTTCGAGACCGCGCGGGCCGTCGAGAAGGGCGTGCAGGTGACCGAGCGCGCGAGCATGGCCAAGCTCGTTGCCACCGAGAGCGCCATGTGGGTGACGAATCAGGCGGTACAGATCTTCGGGGGCTATGGCTATATGCGCGACTATCCTGTTGAACGGCTGTTTCGCGACGCAAAGGTGACTGAGATCTATGAAGGAACGAGCGAGGTCCAGCGAATCGTCATTGCACGGGGGCTCTACCCCAAGTAGAGCGGAGATTACCAAGTCTTTGGACGACGGACTGTTTGAGCTGATTGGCGAACACCGCCACGAGCAGGTGAGTATCTGGCACGATCGCGATGCCGGGTACCGCGGGATCATTGCGATCCACAACACGGCGCTGGGTCCGGCATTGGGCGGCACGCGCATGTGGCACTACGAAAACGATCTCGAGGCCCTGATCGACGTGCTGCGCCTGTCGCGCGGGATGACGTACAAGGCGGCGCTCAGCGGACTCAATCTGGGAGGAGGCAAGAGCGTCATCGTGGGCGATCCCAAGGCCCGCAATCGCGAGCCGATCTTCCGGGCGCACGGGCGGCACGTGCAGTCGATGTGCGGTCGTTACATCACCGCCGAGGACGTCGGGACGAGCACCGCCGATATGGAGTTCATTCGGCAGGAGACGGATCACGTCGTCGGGCTCGCGGGCCGCTCCGGCGATCCGTCGCCGGTGACGGCACTGGGGGTCTATCGCGGGATGAAGGCGTGTGCCAAGGTCGCCTACGGCAAGGACTCCCTTGCCGGGAAGACGGTGACGGTACAAGGGTGCGGGCACGTCGGCTACTATCTCTGCATGCATCTGCACGAGGAGGGGGCCAAGCTCGTCGTGTCGGACATCGACGACGCGAAGGTCCAGAGGGTGGTCGAGGAGTTCGGTGCGGTGGCCGTGGCCCCTCGAGACATCTACGGCGCCAAGGCCGACATCTTCGCCCCATGTGCGTTGGGCGCCGTGATCAACGACGATACGATCCCGGTGCTCCAGGTGGACATCATCGCGGGGGCGGCGAACAACCAGCTCGATGCGGAGCGCCACGGTGATCTGCTGCACGAGCGCGGGATCATCTACGCGCCCGACTACGCCGTCAACGCGGGCGGCCTGATCAACGTGAACGCCGAGGTGGAGGGCTGGAGCCTCGAGCGCTCGCACCAGAAGGCCTCCGAGATCTACGAGACGATCCTTCGCGTGCTGCAGCTTGCCAGCGAAAAGGGCATTCCGAGCTATCATGCGGCTGACTTGCTGGCGGAGCAGCGCCTCTCCGAGGCGGTGGCGAAGACGCGTCACTAAGGGATAGGACGGAGTCGCCATGGGGGATGTGACAAAGCGAATGCGATCGTTGGAGGTGGCCGATCCGACCATCCATACCCTGATCCAGCGGGAGATCGCGCGCCAGGAACAGGGCCTTGAGCTCATCGCGAGTGAGAACTTCGTCTCGCGCGCGGTGCTCGAGGCGCTGGGCTCCGTCCTGACCAACAAGTACGCCGAGGGCTATCCGGGGAAGCGGTACTACGGTGGCTGCGAGGTCGTGGACGAGATCGAGCAACTGGCCATCGATCGGGCGCTGGAGTTGTTCGGGGCGGAACACGCCAACGTCCAACCGCACAGCGGAGCCCAAGCCAACATGGCGGCGTTTCTGGCTGTGCTGGAGCCGGGCGACACGCTGATGGGCATGTTGTTGACACATGGTGGGCATCTGACGCACGGCGCCAAGGTGAACGCGAGTGGGCGGCTGTTCCGTGCGGTGCAGTACGGTGTGGACGAGACCACGGGATTGATCGATCTGAACCGCGTGCGGACTCAGGCGCAGGCCGAACGGCCGCGGCTCATCATTGCCGGGGGGAGCGCGTATCCGCGGGAGATCGATTTTGCTGGGTTCGCCGCGATCGCTCGCGAGGTCGAGGCGACGTTCATGGTGGACATGGCCCATTTTGCCGGTCTCGTGGCAGCGGGCGTGGTCCAGTCGCCCGTGCCGCACGCCGACATCGTCACCAGCACGACGCACAAGACGCTGCGCGGTCCGCGCGGCGGATTCATCCTGAGTCGGGAGGCAGTGGCGAAGGCGATCGACAAGCAGGTGTTCCCCGGCACCCAGGGGGGACCGCTCGAACACGTGATCGCCGCCAAGGCGGTCGCATTCGCCGAGGCGCTGACGCCGGGGTTCACATCGTACGCCAAGGCCGTCGTCGCCAATGCCCGCGCCATGGGCGAGGCGCTGATGGCGTGCGGGTACCGGCTCGTGTCGGGCGGCACCGACACGCATCTCTTGCTCGTGGACTTGCGGGACCGGGAGTGTACCGGCAAGGATGCCGAGGAGGCGCTGGGGCAGGCAGGGATCCACGTGAACAAGAACACGGTTCCGGGCGACCGGCGCTCGCCCTTCGTCACCAGTGGCATTCGGCTTGGCACGTCGGCACTCACCACGCGCGGGATGGGCGTGGCGGAGATGGTGCGCATCGCCGACCTGATCGACAGAATTCTGCGGGAGCCGACGGCGTCGACCATCGAACGGGTGGGTCGCCAGGTGCGCGAGTTGTCGCAGGCGTTTCCCCTGTACGGCACGCCGGTGGCCGTGGGCTGATCCCGGCCCTTGCTCTAGGGGGGGTAGGCTTCCACCTTACTGTACGATGGAAGACTTGGTGATCGCCGAAGAGCTCCTGGCGCGGATCCGGGGCCGCGACGGCCGCTTTCACGAACGGGCCTACCTGTTCGTGTTGGCGGCGCTGGAGTATTGCCAGCAGCAGCAGAAGGTCCGGCGACACATCTCCGGTGCGGAACTCGCGCGGTCGTGCCGCGACTTCGCGATCCGCCAGTTCGGCCTCACGGCGCGCACGGTGCTGTCGCACTGGGGCGTCGAGTCGACCGCGGATATCGGGCGGATCGTGTTCGTCTTGATCGACGTCGGTCTCCTCATTCGGCATCCGAACGACCGAATCGAGGATTTCGATGCCGTCTTCGATTTCGCGCAGGCGTTCGACGGGGATTACCCGTGGGGCGGCGTCCGCGCGGGAGCGCGCGAGCGTTCCTGAACGCGCGAACCGTGATCGTCGGCAGGGTGCCGTAGACGCGGTCGGTTTCGGGGAAAGGGAGGAGCGCAGTATGGAGGAGAAGCAGTGGCCGACCTGCCTGAAGTGCGAGAAGGGGGTGCTGATCCCGCTCTCGGACTACGGGCGCGACGGGGCTCCCATCACGTACAAGGCCTGGGCCTGTATGAACCCGGACTGCGGGTTCAACCTCCGCATCGACAACGGGGAGATTTCCTTCGGCCGCGCGATCGGTCAGAGCTTCAAGTAGACCGGCGCCGCGCACCCGAAACTCAGCCTCGCCACGAGCCCTCCTCGGTGCTCGCCCGGACCGACGCCGCGCGGCGCGGGTTCGGTCAGAGCCTCGCGGGAGGGCTGAGTCGTCAGCGTCATGCCGATTCCTGTCCTGAACGCCACCCAGGCCGCCGCGTGGGATGAGCAGGCGCGCACCGCTGCCGCAATCCCGAGTCGGGTGCTCATGGATGCGGCCGGCCGGGCCGCGGCGGCGCTCATCGCGCAGCGGTTCCCCATCGCGCTTCGTGACGGCGTACTGATCGCGGCCGGTCACGGTAACAATGGCGGGGACGGCTGGGTCGTCGCCCGGGCGCTGCATGCGCTCGGGGTATCCGTTTGGGTTGCCGAGAGCGACCGCGACCGCTCTCCGGACTGCGCAGCCAATCGGGTGCTGGCGATGGCGGACGGCGTTCCGCGCCTCGCGCCCGACGCGGAATGGCCCGCCGCCGGCATCGTCGTGGACGCCCTGCTCGGGACCGGCGCCTCCGGCCCGCCGCGCGACGAGCTGGCAACCATGGCGGCGCGCGTGGAGGAGCATCGAGGCCCGGTCGTGGCGATCGACGGACCCACCGGTCTCGACCTCTCCACCGGTCAGGCGCACGGCCCCGTGCGCGCCGATTTGAGCGTCACCTTCGGCGGCATTCGCCGCGGTCACCTGCTGCAGCGCGACTGGTGCGGGACGGTGGTCGTGGTGGATATCGGATTCCCCTCGCTGGACCCCAGCTGGCCCACCCTGTTCGCCGACGCGGAGGCTCGCGGACTCCTCCCTCCGTTCCGCGCCGACATGCACAAAGGCGATCGGGGTCACGTGGTCGTGATCGGTGGAGCGCCGGGGATGGCGGGCGCCGCGCTGCACGCCGCGTCCGCGGCGTTCGCCGTGGGTGCAGGGCTCGTGAAGATCGCCGCGTCTCCGACCGCCGTTCAGGCCGCGCAGAGCATGCTCCCCGACGCGCTCACCGTGACGACCGCGCTGGGGGATGACCTCGAGCCCGAACTGCGCGACGCGATCGCGTGGGCCAATGCCCTGGTGCTCGGGCCGGGACTGGGACGCGCCCCGGAACGGGCGACGTTCGTGCGCGCCGTGCTGGCGGAAGCGCGCGTGCCGGTCGTGATCGACGCCGATGCGTTGCACACGGGAAAGGAAGCATTCGGGGCCGGCACGGCGCCTCGGGTGTTCACGCCCCATCCCGGCGAGTTCCGGGCGGCGTTTCCCGAACTGGCATCGATGCTGGGCGAGGATCGCTTCGGGGCTGCCGCCGCGGCACCGGGGACCGCGGCCACGACGGTGCTGCTCAAGGGTGTGCCCACGGTGATCGCCACGACCGACCGTCCGTTGCGCGTCGTGGCGACCGGCAATCCCGCACTCGCCACCGGGGGAAGCGGCGATCTGCTCGCCGGATTCATCGCCGGGTTCCTGGCGCGCGGCATCGAGCCGCACGACGCGGCGGCACTGGGCGCGTTCACCCTGGGTCGGGGCGCGGAGGCCGCGTCGGAGCTCCACTCAGTGCGAGCCACGCGGCCCGCGGACGTCTTGGCGGCGGTACCCGAGGTCTGGCGTCGCCTCGCCGAACCGCCGACGCGCGTGCCTCCGATCCTGCTCGAGCTCCCCCCGCCGGCGCTGGTGTGATGAGACTCGGCACCACGCTGCTGGTGCTCGCGGCGTGGGGCACGCCCCTTTCGGCGCAGTCACACCTGTGGCGCCCCGAGGAACGGGTACTGCTCACCGACTACTCCTACGTGGATGCGATCGGCGCCGGGACGGATATCGTCTACGTCATCACCCGTGGTGGCATCGGCGTGTACGACCTCCGTTTCCGTCGATGGGATCCGCCCGTGGCGCTCCCTCCCAGTGTCCCTGCGGGCACGGCCAGATCGGCGATCGTCGATCCGGTCGATCGCTCACTCTGGATCGGCACTGCCCTCGGCGTCAGCCATTACGATCCCCACCTCCGAACCTTCGACGACGTGTCGGTGGGCGGTGGCGTGTGGGATCTCATGTTCGACGCGACGGACCCGATGGGCGGCGTGTACCTGCGGACCCGCTCCGGGTGGCAGCTGCTTCAGCGCGGTAGCCTCATCCCGACCTACGGCGAACCCCTTCCCCCGTCCGGCCGCCGGCTCCGCTCCGGATCCGTCGAGGCCATTCTGGAGCGGATGCCAAGCCTCATGGCGCGGTCGCCGCTGGCGCTGACCGACGAGCGGCTGCGACGCTACCGTTTCACGGCGGCGGCCCAAACGCCTCATACGGAGGAAGTCTTCCTCGGAACCGACGGGTACGGTGTGCTGCGGGTCGATCCGGCGACCCTCGAGATCGTTCGGCTCCCGTTCGGCATTCCGTCCCAAGGCGTTGCCGCGGTGGAGCCCACGGCGCGCGGCGTGTGGGCCGGCAGCGGGACGCGCACCGGGAGCGGGTGGCTCACGCACGTGGCGGAGGACCTGCAACACTATGATTACGAAGAGGGGCCATCCGCGACCGGATTCCGCTTCACGACGGTATTCGACCTTCTCCATGTGGGCGATGCGCTGTGGGCGGCGACCGACCACGGACTGTGGAGAATCGTGCCCGGCGGCGAGACGCGACGCATGGCGATCGCGGTGATCGGGGAAGGCCAGCGGGTGTACGCGCTGGCGGCGGATCCCCGTGGCGTCTGGGCCGCCACCGATCGCGGACTCGTTGTGGTGGACGAACAAGCAGGCGAGGCGACGTCCGTGGACGTCTCCGTTCGTGAGCCGTTGTACGCCGTGACGATCCTGGGGAATGACGTGTGGGTGGGCGGTGATCGCGGTGTGGGCGTGATCCGCGACGGCGACGATGCCATCCGGGTGCCCGCGGATGTGGCGCAGGAGGCGCTGCTCGCGGGACCGGTCGTGGCGATCGCCGTGGCAGGTGACACAATCATCGCGGCGCTTGCCGACCGTATCGCGTGGCGCGCGCCTGGCGGTCGCTGGTCCGTGGAGCGACCGCTTGGCCAGATCGGAGCGATCTCGTCCGTCTCCGCCGACGCAGGCGGCGTGTGGGTGGCCGGCTTACGCGGACTCGCGTGGTTCGAGTTCGCCGGTCGTTCGTACCGGTTCCTCGCCGTGCCGGATGACCTCCCCGGGCCGATCCGCCGGATTGCGGCCACCGACGAGTACCTCTGGGTCGGCACCGACGCGGGGCTGGTTCGCCTTCGGAAGGATGTCGTGCGGCCGTGACGGACGTGTCACATTCGCGCCTTGGGCCGGGAGCGGAGTTCGACCGGATCCGAGCCGTCTGGGAGCGGCTGGGGCCGCGTGCAGCGCCCGCCGGAGACGACTGCGCCATCGTGCGCGTCGGGACCGAGCAGCTCGCGGTCTCGACGGATCTCGCGGTGGAAGGCACGCATTTCGAGTTAGGCTGGCTCGGTCATGGCGAGTTGGGCTGGCGGATCGCGGCGGCCGCCCTGTCGGACCTGGCAGCGGTGGCTGCCCACCCTGCCGGCGTGCTCGCGAGCGTCGGTGCGCCGCCATCGTGGGACGAGGGGTTCGTCGCCGAGCTCATGGACGGCATCGGGGAGGCGGCGCAGGGGGTCGGCGCCACGGTGTGGGGCGGTGACCTGGTGCGCAGCGAGCGCCTCGTCGTCGACATGACCGTCGTCGGCACGGTCGCCCGCCCCGTGCGTCGCTCCGGAGCGGCTCCCGGCGACATGCTGTGGGTGACCGGTGCGCTTGGGGGTCCGCTGGCCGCCCTCGGCGCGTGGAAGGCGGGGAGGGAGCCGAACCCGCTTGCACGAGCGCGGTTCGCGCACCCCGTACCGCGGGTTGCCGAGGGGCAGTGGCTCGAAGCCGCTGGAGCGCGGGCCATGATCGACCTGTCGGACGGCCTACTCGCGGATGCCTCCCACGTGGCGGCAGCCTCCGGCGTGGCGTGCCGGATCGATCGCGAGACGGTCCCGGTTCACGCCGCGGCGAACTCGGTCGACGACGCGATCGTGGGTGGGGAAGAGTACGAGCTGCTGGTAGCGCTACCTGACACGTTTGCCCGCACGGACGCGGCAGAGTTCGTCGAGCGGTTCGCCGTGCCGTTCACGCGCATCGGTGTCGTCGTGCCCGGCCAGGGGGTCCATCTGTATGCCGCAGGATCTCCGGTCGACCCACCGCAGGGGTTCGTGCACTTTAGGTGACGATGTACTACTCGGCCCGATATCTCGTCGCCCTGCTGGTGTACACCGTGTACTACGGCGTCAAGTGTATCATTGCCGGGTACCTCGGAGTGCCGAACGAGGAGGACGGGCTATACGATCAGGCCGGCCGGCGCTGGGCGCAGAAATTGATCCGCGCCGCCGGGATCACGGTGGCCACGAGGGGACTGGAGCGGGTGCCGGCAAAGGGGCCGCTGGTGTTCGTGTCGAACCATCAGTCGTTCTTCGACATCCTGGCCCTGGCCGCGATCCTGCCCGGCAAGCTTCGGTTCGTCGCGAAAAAGGAGATGGCGAAACTGCCCGTGCTCGGGCGCGCCATGCGAGCCGCCGGCCAGATCTTCATCGATCGGGGCAACCGCGCGCGGGCGTTCGAGGCCTACGAAGAGGCGGCAGAGGCCGTACGCAAGGGGATGCGCGCCGTGGTGTTCGCCGAAGGCACGCGGAGCCGGACCGGAGTGTTACAGCCGTTCAAGAAGGGGCCGTTCGTGTTTGCCATCGCGTCCCGCGTGCCGATCATTCCCGTCTACTGCGCCGGGACGTTCGCGGTGCAGCCCAAGGGGCGCTTGCGTGTTCGGCGGGGCCCGGTGACCCTGTATTTCGGCGAGCCCGTTCCGACGGACGGTCTGACCTACGACGATCGGGAACGGCTGCTGATCGAAGCCCGCACCGTGATGCAACGATTCCGCGTTGACGCTGGAGAAGACGAAAGGTAGGTTGCGCGACCTCACATGAGCAC
>JABAOD010025233.1_pt2 | contig 16578 bp, 22 predicted proteins | sample 7062151 | NCBI WGS metagenome assembly JABAOD01 (sample SAMN14538626, study PRJNA623070) | marine sediment metagenome | biome: marine biome [ENVO:00000428]; feature: marine pelagic biome [ENVO:01000023]; material: deep marine sediment [ENVO:00002113] | place: India: Gulf of Khambhat ... | reverse complement strand
CTCTCACTTCGTCGCCAATCACATGTTCTTCCGGTTGTCACTGGCCGGTTCGCGTCGCGTGCTGGTAGACCACATTGCCTTCACCAACCAGCATGTCCCGCGCTGGAACCCCGTGTCCGTCGTCGGCCAGCATATGCAACAAGCCGGCGCCACGCCTGCAGAGGCGATGGCCTTTACGCTGTGCACGGCCATCCAATACGCCGAAGACTGTATGGCGCACGGCATGGACCCGGACGGTTTCCTGCCGCGCTTTACATTTTTCTTCGACGTCTCGATCAGCTTTTTCGAGGAAATTGCCAAGCTGCGCGCCGGGCGCCGGTTATGGTCGCGCATCGCACGCGAGCGTCTGGGTGCCAAGGATCCGCGTTCCTGGCGCTTCAAGTTCCATGCCCAAACCTCCGGCGTGGACCTCACGCGCCAGCAACCTTTAAACAATATCGCTCGCGTGACCGTGCAGGCGATGGCGGCGTTATTTGGCAGCCCACAATCGCTGCACACCGACGCCTACGATGAAGTCTTGAGTACGCCCAAGGCAGACGCGGCGCGTATCGCCATCAGTACCCAGAACATCCTGCGCGATGAGGCGCATTTGGCGGACGTGATCGATCCCCTGGGCGGTTCTTATTATATAGAGTCGCTGACAAACGCCATGGAGCAGGAGATCGACACCATCATTAACCGGATTGACGCCGCCGGCGGTATGTACAAAGCGGTCGAAGCCGGTCTCGTCCAGGCGAGGATCGGCGAGTCGGCGCTGGCATTTCAGCAGAAGGTCGAATCCGGCGAGCAAAAGATCGTCGGCGTCAACGCCTACCAGATCGACGAGCCCCTGGGCGAGCATGCGCCGCTCGAACGGCCAGCAGCGACGGTGGTGGCGGCGCAGATCGCGCGCTTACAGGCATTCAAAGCCTCGCGCGACCAGGCTGCGGTGCGCTTGGCGCTAGATCAACTGGCGGCCAGCGCGAATGACAAGCGCCAGAATGTGTTCGCCGCCGTCATTGAAGCGGCGTCTGCGGGTGTGACGCACGGCGAGATCGTCGCCTGCCTGCGCCGGGAGCTCGGCATGGGTCAACCGCTGGTTCTCGCCTGACGCGGCCAATAACAAGGTGCATCGCGCCGGATCCGGAGCCCAGCCACCTTGTCGGCAGCGCTAGCCCGGTAGGTTTGCCTTGATACGTTCACAGACCGTTTTGATGGCCGCCATCTCACCCGGCCGCAATCCCCAATTGAGCTTCAGCTCATCGTCCTCGGCGCGCGGCAAGATGTGCATGTGAAAGTGGAACACCGATTGCGCCGCACCCTTGCCGTTGGCTTGCACCAGGTTCATCCCGTAAGGGCTGAGGGTCTTGTTCACCGCGTCGGCGACCTTTTGCACCGTCTGCACAGTCGCGCTAAAGAGGTCCGGCGGAATGGCATACACATCCTCCCAGTGCTCTTTCGGGATCACCAGGGCGTGACCTTCGTTCGCCGGGTTGATATCCATGAACGCGAGCGTGGCGTCGTCTTCGTAGAGCTTGAAGCAGGGGATTTCACCGCTGACGATCTTACAAAAGATACAGTTGGCATCAGTACGCATTTCAGCTCCGTGACTCGTTGGTCGTTAACCGTTAGTCAGTAACTACGATTAAGGCGCAACTGATCATCACACAACAGGTGACGGATCATAAGTAATTTTCGGATACCAGTCACGGGTTATGAATCACCAGTCGCGGTCTTCATCGCGTTGCGCAGGAACGCTTGCTGGTGAAAGTGCGCCTGCGGGCGCGGGTACTGAAACTCCACACCCACCGGACAGGCGCGGCGTGCCAGGCAGCCGCCGTGCAGACATTCGCCACCGGCTTCAGTCCTTAGATGATCGAGACACGCCAACATGTTGAAGTGGCCTGGGGTAAGCGCGCCTACCGGACAGGTCGAGAGACACGGACGCGTCGGGCAACTCTGGCACGGTGTGGCGTGTGCGACCGGCGGCGGCAACTCGATGCGCTGCGCAAATGCCAGCGCACCACGGTAAGCGTGCCACAAGCCATACTCGGGATGAATCAACGGTCCGATCGGCGATGGCGCCACCGGTTCGGCATGTTGTGCCCAACGTTGAAACGGCAAATAGGGCGGGCCCGCAAACGGGAAGCATGCATGGGCCTTCAGCTTGCGCGCGACGGCTGTGAGGACCTCCCGCGTCCACTGATCGAGTGAGAGGGTCCCCCCTCCTCTCTGTGCGGCTGCGCGGAACGGGTGCCACGCGGAATCGCCGACGTTACCGGCGAGCACCACGGTTTTGGCCGGGCGCCCGTCGGGCAAAGGCGGCACATCATCGTCGATGTGGGGGTGAAACCCGCCACGACTAAGGAGTCCGACCGCGCGCAGTGCTTTTTCGACCGTCGCCAGTTCCATTCAGGCTCTTAGGCTTCAGGAATCAAATCAGCATAAGCAAAACCGCCACGCTGCGACACCCTGCCTACCTTTAGCGCGATAGGATGGCGAAACATCGGCCCGTCATACACAAAGGTGTGAAACTCGCCGTTCTCTCCACAACGATCTACAGCGGGCGGCAAATCCGCCAGGAATTGCTGGTCATAGTCGCGGCCGGCGAACGACGCCGGCAAAACATTCAGATCAACACAGCTCACGCGTGCCCGCAAACCCGCGCTGACCATCTCTTGAGCCAGCGCTGACGTGTCGCGCCCCCATAGCGGGAACAGTGGCTCAATACCGGTCCCTGCCAACAGCCGTTCACGATAGGCGCGAATATCCTGCAAATGCAGGTCGCCGAATATGACAACGGCGATACCCCAGCGGCGGGCTTCTGCCAGGGCATCCCCGACAGCCGCCTCGTAATGCTCGTTCGCACAGGGATCGGGCAGTGGCAGACGCCGTACCGGCAAGCCGCAAGCCTGTGCCTGGGCGGTGAGCAGCTTTTCTCGCACCGCGTGTACCGAGACCCGCCGCACTGATCTGTTGACGGTGGTAATGAGCCCCACTACGTCGATCTCCCCTTGGCGACGCAACAGATGCAACGTGTAGGCACTGTCCTTGCCGCTGCTCCAGAATAGAAGCGCCTTTTTTACCGAGTGGTGAAGCCGTGCATCGGCCCCGGAAGTGTCAGTCCTGCCCATAGTTTCAACATTGTAATGGAAGCCCGGTTTAACGTCCGGGACTGAACCGGCACGCGGCCGATGACAGCCGCAAACGCTCGCTAACATCAGCCCCGTCTGTCACCCGCGAGTGTTTTCCGTTACGCTTGGCTCATATGCGCGTGCGCTCCCGCAACACCCCGTATCGAAAACCTCGGTGTTTTTGCTTGCGCCCACGTCCGGAGCACGCATAAAGATCGAGGGATCCTGAAGCGATGACCGGGAAATTATTTGATGTGAGCGGGCGCGCAGTGCTTGTTACCGGGGCATCGAGCGGTCTTGGCCAACACTTTGCCATCACCCTGGCCCGTGCGGGGGCGAACGTTGCCCTAGGCGCGCGCCGGCTCGAGCGACTGCAGGCTTTGGTGCAGCAGATCGAAGCCGAGGGCGGGCAAGCGCTTGCCGTGCCGATGGATGTGACCTCGCACGACAGCGTGTGCGAGGCATTCGAGCTTGCCGGGGCGCGGCTGGGGCCCATTGGCATTGTCGTCAACAACGCCGGCATCACTCATTCGGCACCCGCGTTGGATCTGAGCCAAGATGACTGGCAGGCTGTTGTCGACACCAATCTCAAGGGCGCTTGGCTTGTAGCGCAGGAGGGCGCACGTCGTCTGGTCGCCGCCGGTGCAGGTGGCACCATCATTAATATCGTGTCGGTGCTGGCCTTTCGGGTTGCCGGCCATACGGCGGCCTACGCCGCATCCAAGGCCGGCCTGGTGCAGCTCACGCGCACGCTCGCGCTTGAATGGGCGCGCTACCAAATTCGGGTCAACGCCATCGCACCGGGGTACATTGCCACGGATCTCAATCGGGAGTTTCTGGCGAGCGCCGCCGGCGAGGCCATGATCAAACGTATTCCCCAGCGCCGCGCCGGCACCCCCGACGATCTCGACGGCGCGTTGCTGTTGTTGGCATCCGATGCATCACGCTACATGACTGGCAGCGTCATCGTCATCGACGGCGGACATCTGCAGTCCACCTTGTGAGGCACAGGACTATGGACTTTAGCTTGAGCCCCGAAATTGAAGCCTATCGTCAACGCGTGCGCGAGTTCGTCGAGACCCATCTCATCCCGCTCGAATCGAATCGGGATGTTTACGATGAGGGCGACAACATCAGTCAGGCTCATCTCGAGCCGTTGCGCACAAAGGCGCGCGCTGCAGGCTTGTGGTGCTTCCAGATGCCCAAGGCACGTGGCGGCCTAGGGTTGGGGGTTGTCGGCATGGCGGCATGTTACGAGGAAATGAACCGATCGATCTTCGGGCCGGTGGTATTCAACTGCGCCGCACCAGACGATGGCAACATGATGCTGCTGGAAAAGGTCGGCACTGAAGCCCAGAAGGATCGCTGGCTGCAGCCGATCGTGGACGGTCGCGTGCGCTCCGCATTTGTGATGACAGAACCCCATCCAGGCTCGGGCTCCGATCCGGCGGGCATGATGCTCACCACGGCTACGCGCAAGGGAAAGAAATGGGTCATTAAGGGGCGTAAGTGGTTTATCACCGGTGCTGGCGTGGCGGCGCATTTCATCTTGATCGCGCGCACGTCAGACGATCCGCGCAAGGGTCTCAGCGCATTCCTTTACCACCACGACGACCCAGGCTGGCGTATCGTGCGACGGATTCCGATTCTCGGACCGGAAGAGCACGGCGGACACTGCGAGCTCGAGTTCGACGGGCTTGAGATCCCCGACGAAAACCGACTGCTCGAGGTCGGCGATGGTCTCAAGATCACCCAAATCCGTCTGGGTACCGCGCGACTCACGCATTGTATGCGCTGGCTCGGCATGGCCAAACGTGCGCTCGAGATCGCTTCGGCCTACGTGCGCGAGCGCGAGGCCTTCGGTAGCAAGTTAGCCGAACACGAAGGTGTGCAGTGGATGCTAGGTGAGGCCGCTATGGAGGTGCAGAGCGGCCGCCTGCTGACGATGCACGCAGCGTGGAAATTGGATCAGGGCGACTTCGCGCGCAAGGAAGTCTCCATGGCTAAGATCGTCGTGGCCGACATCCTGCACAAAGCGATCGACACCGCCATCCAGCTCTGCGGTGCGCGCGGGTACTCGAAAGATACCGTACTCGAGTGGATGTATCGCTATGCCCGTCAGGCGCGGCTAGTCGACGGCGCATCGGAGGTGCATAAAATGGTGCTGTCGCGCAATTTGTTGGACCAGGGGCTGGGCTTCTGGTCGTGGCCCTAAGCGACTGCTCGCTGTCCTGGCACAGCGCATTGCCTGTTGCGTAGAGGCTTGCTGGAGGAGTTCACTGATGACGGTAGACAAGTACGACAGAGACCTGAACAAGACAGCGGCGAACTTCGTGCCGCTGACACCACTTGGCTTTCTTGCGCGTTCGGCCGCCGTCTATCCTGCCAAAACCGCGGTCATCCACGGCGATTTGCTCTTCGATTACGCGACCTTCTACACCCGCTGTTGCCGCCTGGCGTCTGCCCTGGCACGGCGTGGCATTGGTCTTGGCGACACCGTAGCCGTGATGGCGCCGAACGTACCAGCGTTGCTCGAGGCCCACTACGGTGTGCCGATGTGCGGCGCTGTGCTGAACGCTATTAATATTCGACAAGATGCCGCCACGGTCGCGGCGATCCTCGAACACGGTGAGGCGAAGTTGCTAATCGCCGATCGTATCTTCGCCGATGTCATCACAGAAGCGCTCTCCCAGCTCAAGCAGCCGCCGGCGGTGATCGACATTGATGATCCGCTAGACAGACGCGGCAGCACCGTCGGCGAGAAGGACTACGAAGCCTTTTTGCAAGAAGGCGATCCCGCTTACAACTGGCAGTGGCCGGCGGATGAGTGGCAGGCGATCACTCTCAATTATACGTCAGGTACCACGGGTAACCCGAAGGGCGTGGTCTATCACCATCGCGGTGCGTATTTGAACGCACTCGGCAACGCCCTGGCACTCGGGCTTCGAGACGATTCCGTGTACCTGTGGACATTGCCCATGTTTCACTGCAACGGTTGGACCTATACGTGGGCAGTCACAGCGATGGGCGGCACCCATGTATGCCTGCGCAAGGTCGATCCACCGTTGATCTTCGAGCTGATCGAGCGCCATGGCGTGACACACATGTGCGGCGCCCCAATCGTACTGAATACGCTCATTCATGCGCCGGAATCGGCAAAACGGCGTTTTACGCGGACCGTGGATGTGGCGACCGGCGGTGCCGCGCCGCCGAGCGCAGTGATCGAAAAGATGGAGACCATGGGTTTCCATGTGATTCATCTCTATGGTCTTACCGAGAGCTTTGGCCCCGCCACGCTGTGCGCCTGGCAGGCTTCTTGGGATGCGCTGTCGAAACCCGCGCAGGCTGCAAGGGTGGCGCGCCAGGGCGTACGCTACCACACGCTCGACCAACTGCGCATCGTCGATCCCAAGACGCTGACTGAGGTCCCCGCCGACGGACAGACCATCGGCGAGCTGATGCTACGCGGAAACACGGTCATGAAAGGCTATCTGAAGAACCCGAACGCCACCGGCGAAGCGCTGGTCGATGGCTGGTTTCGCACGGGCGATTTGGCGGTGATGCACGCCGATGGCTACATGGAGATCAAAGATCGCACCAAGGATATCATCATTTCCGGCGGCGAGAATGTGTCGAGCCTCGAGGTCGAAGAAGTGCTGTACAGGCATCCGGCCGTGCTGGAAGCCGCCGTCGTTGCCCGCCCGGACGAGAAATGGGGCGAGACACCGTGCGCATTTGTGACACTCAAGCCTGATGCTGGCAACTTCAGTGAGGCCGATATCATCAAGTTCTGTCGTGAGCACATGGCTCATTTCAAGGTACCGCGCACAGTCGTCTTCGGCGAGCTGCCGAAGACCGCCACGGGAAAAATACAAAAAACACTACTGCGCGAGCGTGCGCGGACCCTGACGAACTAGATGCGATCGCTGCACGTACTGACCCGCAAGGAGGATCTCGATCCGGCCCATGTCGCCGACACGGTCGTTATCGTGCTCGCTGTGCTTTTTGCGACCTCGACCATCGTCACAGCACTTGAGCATGGCGTGCGCGAGGTCATACCGGCCATCAACGAAACGGCGGCACGAGCGCAGGCCGCACACTATCCCGCCGGCCGCGCTGTGCTGGCAGGCGGGCACCGGGCAAATCGCATCGCCGGATTGACCCCCTATGCGCCGCTAGCGCTCGTGGACTTTGGTCTTCACGACAAGCCCCTGATCTACACGACCACTAACGCACGGTCGCCTTGCGACAGGCCGAGAACGCACGCCACGTTTACGTGGCTGCCCTGCTCAATGCCGAGGCCGTCGCCGCGCAAGTGAGAGAATATCACCGTGATGACAACACGGTGATTCTTTGCGCGGGCTCGATCGCCATGTTGAACTTGGAAGATTTTTATGCGGCCGGCTTGCTCACGGATCACATACTTTCCTCTGCGCCAAATGGGTGCCTGGTATCCGATGCGGCCATTCCCGCCCGGGGACTCTATCGCCACTATGGCCGAGAGGGTGCAGAAACCTGCTTACTGCGCTCACGCGTGGGCAAGATGATGACGGAGCGCGGCCTGGTCGATGAAGTGTGCTCTGCCGCCGGGCTTGACCGCTATGCGTATGTGCCTTCGCTGCGCGAAGGCCGTATCAGCTAATTCATGCCTCATTTCTTTGCAGCGAACCAGCAGCTGGAGTACACGTGGATCGGACCCGCACCGGCGCAGGCACCGACCCTGGTTTTCCTGCACGACGGCCTCGGGTGTGCGGACACGTGGAGGGACTTCCCCGCGCGGTTGGCGGAACGTACGGGCTGCGGCGCCTTGATCTATAGCCGTAGCGGCCACGGCGACTCCGCACCATTAGATCGTCCCCGCACTGCACGTTATCTGCACGACGAAGCGCTGGCGGTGTTGCCACAAGTGCTCCGAACGATGGACATCCGCCAATCCATCTTCATCGGCCACAGCGACGGCGCCTCGATTGCGCTAATCTACGCTGGCGCGGGCGGCGCAGAAGCCACGCTCGGGCTGGTGCTTGAGGCGCCGCATGTCTTCGTTGAAGACATCACGATCGCAGGCATCGAACGGGTGGGGGAGATGTATCGCACGACTGATCTCGCCCAAAAGCTGGCACGCTACCATGGCGACCAGACAAATGCCGTTTTCTGGAGCTGGTACGACACGTGGCTGAGTCCCGAGTTTCGCCACTGGAATATCGAGGCGTACTGCCGACACATCGTTTGCCCCTTACTCGTCATTCAGGGCGAGGACGACGAATACGGAACAAAAAGGCAGGTCGATGCCGTCGTATCGCAAGTATCAACGCCGGCAGAGGCCGTGATGTTGCCGGCGTGCGGCCACATGCCTCATCGCGACCAGGCGCAGGCGACACTCGAGGCCATGACGCGATTCGTGCAAGGGATCGTTAGGGCAACTCCAGGCTGATGCCGCACCTTAGAGGCCCCCATCCGGGGACGCGACGCGAAAGACCTGGCCTCCCGGGGCTTGAAAATAGAACCTAGACGTGTCGACGAAATCGACCTCGTTAACGCCGAACGCCCGTAGGCGCTGCTCGAGATCACGTGGATCATCCGTTTTGAGCTCCATCCACGTGGCTTTGAGGTGATCGCGCTCGCTCAGAGCATCTGCGTCGTCAATAAAGAAAAGCCCCAAAACGAAGCCGCCGGCAAACTCGTACACGTCCAAATCCGCGTAGGGCTGCTCCTCGAGTTTCCTACATCCGAGCACTTCCACATAGAAGCGCCTCGCCTGTTCCCGCAATACGCGCGGTAGATGCATTTTTAGATGATTGCCGATCATGGTCATCGCTGATCCCTCGCGAGGTGGTCCTGACACTACAGTCGTTTGCGCATATAGACGCGCTCATAGCCGTGCTCGCTGCGGCGCTCGGTCTCGGCGTAGCCAAGCCGCTTGTACATGGCGATATTCTCCCTCATGCACTCGTGTGTATAGAGATCAAGCTGCGCGAAGCCCTGGCGCCGTGCCTCCGCCTCGGCAAATTCGATCAGGCGTCGTCCGCAGCCCTTACCCTGATAAGCAGGATCCACAGCCACGTTGTCGAGCAGAATTCCTTGCCCTTTGCGGATCAGCACGACCGTGCCTATGACCGACTGGTCGACCTCGAGTACGAACACATCATGCTGCCAGATGACCTGGGCGTAGTCGTCAAGCATGGGTCCGGGTGGTCCGCCCATGCGGGGTATGTAGTGTCTATAAGCAGCTGCAACGCATGCGGCTATCTGCGCGGCATCTTCAGCCCGGGCGGGCCGAATGGTTGGCTCGTCTGCACTCACGATGCCGTCATCGACCGGGCGCGTGCACTAGCGACGCTTGGCCCTTCGGCGAGGTTTTTCTTCTTCCCGCTTCATCCACTGTTTGTGCTCATGCCACGTGCCGCCGTGCGGATGCCTGGCAGTGACTTTCATGACCTCATGATGCTCGCGGGCACTCTGGTTCAACAAATCATCGAACGACATGCCGCGCGTCTTGAACCAAAACAGATAGAGCAGCGCTGCCAGCAGCACATAGAGGATCCAGCCGAAATCGAACATGGTGTCTTCTTCCCAGTACTTTTGAGCGAAGTGAGATAGGTTCTAGTCGGAACGTAGTGGATATCTCACGCGGAGGTCACGACTCATACGCATAGCCGCCTCCCGGCCCGCGTAGTAACGCGGTATACGCGCAAGCTCCGTATAACCCAGTTTACGATAGAAAGCGCGCGCGTCCTCGTTGCTGAGTCGCACCTCGAGACTAACGATAAAGGTACCGGCGACGCGTGCACACTGTTCTAACCACTCGACAAGCCGCCGGCCGATACCCCTGCCCTGGTAACGTGCATCGATTGCGAGCAGGTTCAAGTGAGCGCTCTCCTCCAAAAAGCGCATGATCGCAAAGCCGATCATGCGTTGCCTGTCCCACGCGGTCAGCACAACCGTGTCGTGGCAGCGAATCTGTTGCATTACGCGGGCAGAATCCCACGACCAGGGAAGACCATGCTCGATCAGGTCGCGAGACATCGATCCAATGCGCTGTGCATCGCTCGTCTTTGCGAGTTTGAGCTCGATTTTTTTATTCATTGGCTAATCGCGCGGGAAGCGATGATTTCCACACATTCTTGTCGGCCATCAGAGCACATGGCTTGATCGTGCCCTGTCCGGATGCCGCCCGTCCGAGGCGCTGACAAAAGCTGCGCAACGAGGGCTTGTGAGCAAATCGGAACAAATGCGAACAACACCGACAATCAGAGGCCCCAAAACCGTAAAGCGGTTCCGACGCACCCGCGGATTGACGAAACAGGCCGGCCCACTCGTGTTCGCGCGGGCACGGGTCGTGCGTATACCAGGCTTCCTCGGGCAGCGTCCGGCGGCGAAGATAATCGATATGCCAATGCGGCCTTTGCGCGATGCGACTGTGGTGCGCCAGGCGTGCACGGACACCGCCGGGGCCAAAGGCGCTGCCGACATAGACATAGAAACCCGGCGTCACATGCAAGCGACCTATCTGACCGATACGCACGATTCTGCGAGCGCAGGCACCCAGAATCAGCGCGTAGCTACCAGCATGCGCGCTCATATCGCGGACCGGTTCGCTCGATGCAAGCACTGCCCGGCTGTGTTTCATATGACCGAACCGCGACGCTATCTGGTGATGTAATGCTCGAGCTGTTGGATGATAAATTGCTGCTCGGCGATGATGGCCTTCACGAGATCGCCAATCGAGACAAGACCGATCAATTTGTCGTTTTCAACGACTGGAAGGTGGCGAACACGCTTCTCGGTCATGACCGCCATACATTCTTCGACGCTCTGGCTCAGCCGGGCACATAGGACGGGTGCCGCCATGATCTCGCTGACGCGCGCCTCCTGGGACTTTTTTCCCTTAAGGATCACCTTGCGTGCGTAATCACGCTCGGTGATCATGCCGATCGGCTTTGCATCCTTGACAACGACCAGCGCGCCAATTCCTTTGTCGGCCATCAATTCAACGGCGTCATAGACCGACATATCGGGGTCGATCGTCCATACATCACGCCCCTTGTCATCGAGGAGCTGTTTGACTGTTTTCATGATGAACCTCCGCCTCGAGGAACAGCGTTGTTTGTCGATACTACTCCCAGCCGCGCCTGTCGAAAACCGACCCCAACACGGTCTACCCAGGTCCGCCCACAATGCCTTGCCTGGCAAGAGCGGCGCGCAAATGTTCGACACGACGGCGGTTGACGCCCAGATCCGAGTACCCCAGGCGCGATCCCGAGCGAACCGCAATGACGCCCTCATCTGGGCGCAGTAGCAGTTCTAAATCATCGACAAACCCGAACAGCACGCTGCGACATTCCGCATGCAAATACACAGCTGTTTCCGAGACGATATGTACTCCGCGCAATGCCAGCACGGCGGTGTGTACGGCGGGCCAAGCCTGTTCCGCGGGAACGACCAACCTTAATGGATCGACGTAGTGAGCGGCGTCGCCCGCATCGCTGGAAACACAGTTCGGCGATGAGGGGCAGGGCGTGAGATGCCGCTTCGGGTCCTCGAGATTGGGCGGGCACTTGCCAGCGAAAGAGTACATCAGCGCCGTCTTATCCTGCTATTGATCGACGACCGAACCATCCCGATGCAGGCGCGTTTTGAGAGGCCGGGGCCGGAAGGGAAAGCGTTTCTCTGCATCTTCAGCGAGCTCCACACCGATCCCCGGAACGTCGGGGATCACAACAAATCCATCTGCCACAGCAAGGGCAGTCTTGACCAAACCCGCGGCGACCGCCTCGCCGCCCATGGGAATATGCGCCGCGTGCGCGGTGCCCTCCATGAGTGGGTATTCCTGGAGTGCAAAGTTGGGAATGCAGGCCGCCAGCTGCACACAGGCTGCCGTGCTCACCGGACTCAAAGGGTTGTGCGGGACTACATGAACGTAGCGCGCCTCGGCCAAAGCCGCGATCTTTTTGGCATGCGTGATGCCGCCGCACATACAGACATCGGGGCGCACGTACTGCACCGCGCCGCGCGCGAGCAGCATCTCGAACTCGTAGATGGTGTGCAGGCGCTCGCCGGTGGCGATGGGAATATGGATCCTGGAGGCAATCTCGGCCATCGCGTCCAGGTTATCGGGCAACGTGGGGTCTTCGAGGAAAAATGGGCGGTACGGTTCTAGCTCGTGAGCCAGGACGACCGCCTGCGCCGGCGTCAAGCGACGATGGATCTCGACACATAGGTCGACGTCCAGCCCGACCGCGTCGCGACAGCGCTGAATGCGATCGACAGCAGTACCTATCAGCGCTGCGTGGCTTTGATAGTACGGCTTATCCCGCGGCTCGTCGAGGAACGGCGAGAGGTGGCCGATTGCCGTGAAGCCTTGCGCCTTGGCATCTTTGCATGCGTGTACCAGTCCCTCGGTGGTATCCGCAAAGACATGGTAATAGGCGCGTGCCTTGTCGCGGCACTTACCGCCGAGCAGTTGATAGGCCGGCACGCCAAAATGCTTACCGGCGATATCCCACAGTGCAATGTCGATCGCACTCAGTGCCCCCATGATGGCGGCGCCGCGAAAGTGCGTCCAGCGATACAGATATTGCCAGTGGTGCTCGATCCGCAGCGGATCTTGACCGATCAGATAGCGCTTGAATGTCTCCACCGCTGCCGCTGAAGCCTCGAGGTAGGCCCAGGCCCCTGATTCCCCAAGTCCCGTCAAGTCCTCGTCAGTGATCACCTCGACAAAAAGGAAACGATCAAGCAACAAGGGTTTGACATCGATGATTTTCATCTTGCTATCTTCGCGCTTTGCTTCACTGTTGTAATAATCTCAATGGTGTAGAAACCGGTTTTCATCCTTGCGCCCTACTCTTTCATGATCTCTCCGGACAGGTTATCGACCACAACCGGACTGTTGAAGTACATAACCACTGGCTCAGCGTTGTACCTTTGGCGAATGAAAGTCTTCCATTCGTTTGTATAGAGCTTGTCAGCATCTTCCCGGGATTTCCAAAGATAGACGCCACCTGCGGTGCCGCCGTCATCGGAAAGTAGATAATACTTGCGAATCAAGCCCTTCACTTCTTGATACTTCGAGGCCGTACCTGAAAATATCTCCTTCGCTTGGTCCGTCGTTACGGATGCGGGGAGCTTGAATTGAACGATGGCAGTGATCATTTTCGCCTCCTGCACTGTGTGCACGGCCAATTAGCACGATCGCTATTAAGTTTTCGTGCGATTGAGAAACAGCGCCACTACGGCAAAGACCGCGATGAGCCAGAACGCCGAAGGTACCAGTATGTCCGACATGCTAAAGGATCTCTCCGCGCAGATCGATGCCTAGAGTGCGCCGACAGCGCTAAGGATACGGCGCACTTCGTCGACGCCTTGCGGTGACAACGGCGCCTGCGGCGGCAAGGGCACACCAACCTCGTAGCCCTGCAACTCGAGCGCGCCCTTGACGCAAGCAGCCAGGTGGTACTTGGCGAACGCTTGATTGAGTGCCCACAGCCTGCGTTGCAAATGCATGGCCTGATCCCACTCCCCGCGCTGACAGAGCTCGTACAGCTCGACGCTTTGCCGCGGCACCGCGCAGGCAGGACCCGCCATCCAACCGACGCCTCCAATCAACATGACGCAGGCCGGGATATGCGATGAAGCCGCGAAGATACGCAGCCGGTTTTTTGTCCTGTTCATGATCGACAGCAAACGGCCGGTGTTGCTGGACGCCTCTTTCAGATACCTGATATTGGGGATTTCGCTGAGCTGCGCGATAGCCTCGAGGCTCAAGTCAGCCCGTTGGAAGTTAGGATTGGTATACAAAACGATGGGCAAAGACACTGCATCAGCGATCGCTGTGAAATACGCGACTACACCTTGATCCGTTACCGGGAAATACGCCTCGAGCATGGCCAGCACACCGTCGACGCCGAGCTGCTCCATCGCCTTTGCCTGAGACACTCCGTCGGCGGTCGTTGTCGCCGCGACACCGGCAACGACGGGTACTCTTCCTTTCGTCGCCTGCACGACGACCTCGACGATGCGTTTTTTCTGCGACCCGGTGAGGTAAGCGAACTCCCCGGTCGATCCTAGCGGCGTGAGGCCGTGCACGCCGGCGGCGATCAAGTCATCGACCAACCGTGCCAGCACGTCCGCTTTGACTTCACCCCGCTTGTCGATCGGTGAGACCAAATAGGGGTAGACACCCTGAAACTCGCCTGTGGCGTTCATTGCCAGTACATGAACCTCCCTGACACCTCCCTACACCGGTACGCCTTCGATCACATAGACATCCGATTGCGTCTTGGTTGTCCGTGCCAAGCTAAAGTCGGCCGACGCGAAGAGTTCACGATACTCGGCCTGCGTGCGCTCGCGACCCCCCTTGGTGACGACCAGCATCTGCAGATCGAGGAACTTACCGTAGTCCGGATCGTTGCCGGGGGAAATGAGAACTTCGATTACCAGCAACCGTCCGTCCTTCGCTATACCGCGACGGCAGCTCTTAAGGATCCGCTGACAGTCCCCGTCATCCCAATCATGCAGGATATGTTTGAGGATGTAAGCGCTCCCACCTATGGGCACGGACTCAAAGAAATTGCCGCCTACTGTCTCGCAGCGATCCGCGACGCCTGCGGCGGCGAGCCTCGGTTGTGCGTCAACGACGACGTGTGGCTGGTCATACAAGACACCGCGCATCGATGGATAAGCACGCAAAATAGCCGCCAACAGGACGCCAACCCCACCCCCCCACCAATATCTACGAGCGTGTCGATGCCCGAAAAATCATAAGCCTCAAGGACCGCGCGCGCCGCGGTGGGCGTTTGCGCAGCCATGACCTCGTTGAAAAGCTTCGCTTCGTACGGATGGTCCCTTAGATAGCCGAAGAGATCTTTCCCAAAGCTGTGCTTAATAGCGGGCTCACCGCTCTGTACGCTCTTCAGCAGATTGCCCCACGCGTGCCAGTTGCCCTCTGCACCATCGAAGATGGCACGCGTTTGCAATGAGTCCGGGGCGTTGCTCCGTAACGACTCGGCGAGAGACGTCAGCACAAAGTGGCCGTCGCCCTGCTCGGTGAACACCCCCTCGCTCGCAAGGACGCGTAATAGCCGATAGAGAGACCTGGCATGCGTGTGTGTAGCGGCAGCAAGGTTATCAATAGATTTCGGCCCATCGCTGAGCAAATCGGCAATGCCCAGCCGGGCGACCACGGAAAGTGCCTGCGAGACCCGATAGCCGACGATCAGTCGGCGCAATGCGTTGGTGTTTGACGAGTGATGCGCAGCCACTGATCAGGATTCGTTTAGGGTTCGCCGGACTTTTCAGTCGTGCCAAGCTTGTACAGCCACGCGTAGCCCGCCGCACCGGCGATCACGGACGCAGCCAGGACACCCATCTTGGCATTGAGCAGCAGCTCGGGTTGGCTGCGAAAACCGAGCTCGGCAATGAAAATCGACATAGTAAAGCCGATACCTGCCAGCAGCCCTACGCCCACCATGTGGCTCGACCGGCATCCGGCTGGCAGTTGCGCGAGCCCTAGCCAGACGGCCAGACTCGAGAGGGCGGCAACACCGACGAGTTTACCGCCCAGCAGTCCCACGACCACACCCAGCGTTACAGGATGAGCCATCGCCACTTTAACAGAGGCAGCATCGATAGCAATGCCTGCATTGGCCAATGCAAACAGCGGCACGACGATAAATGCCGCCGGAACGTGCAACGTGTGTTCCAGTCGCTGCAGTGGCGATTCGACCTTGTGTACGCCGCTCTCGACGGCCTGCAAGATCGCGCGCTGCCGCTGGCCTCGCACGAGCGTGCGATCGCGTTCCAAGCGGTCGAACTTATCCATCAGATTGCGGATATACTGAGTGAATCTACTCGGCTCGAGCTTAGGGCGCACTGGGACCGTCCATGCCACGAGCACGCCCGCGATCGTCGCGTGCACACCGGATTCGAGCATAGCCAACCAAACCAAGCTGCCGACGACAACAAGCGGTAAGGGGTGGCGCACGCCTGCCAGACTGAAAACGATCAACACGGCAAGAAACAGGCCGGCGATCGCCAAAGCGCTCAAGACGATCTGCTCCGTGTAGAAAATGGCAATCACAGCGACCGCGCCTAAGTCGTCCACAATCGCCACTGCGACCAGAAACGTGAACAAGGACTTCGGTACACGACTGCCAAGTAGTGCCATCACGCCGAGCGCAAACGCGATATCCGTGGCCATCGGGATTCCCCAGCCGCGGATACCCTCGCCGCCGGTAGTGATCACAGCATACAGCACCGCGGGTACCGCCATACCGCCAAGGGCAGCGACGACAGGTAGCACCGCCGCCCGCGGGTCGGCAAGGTCACCAACCATTACCTCGCGTTTGATTTCCAGACCGACGACGAAGAAAAACAAAGCCATCAGCCCGTCGTTGATCCAGTGATGCACCGTATGATCAAGTCGCCAGGTGCCGATAGCGAACGTCACACGCGTGTGTAGCAGGTG
>JABAOD010004834.1_pt1 | contig 16605 bp, 19 predicted proteins | sample 7062151 | NCBI WGS metagenome assembly JABAOD01 (sample SAMN14538626, study PRJNA623070) | marine sediment metagenome | biome: marine biome [ENVO:00000428]; feature: marine pelagic biome [ENVO:01000023]; material: deep marine sediment [ENVO:00002113] | place: India: Gulf of Khambhat ... | reverse complement strand
ATGGCGAGGCGTGTGGTGCTGTTGGGCACAGTACGCTTCCTAGCGGGTCATACGAACGTCGCGATTTGTAGCAGGATGCCCGTCGAGCCGGCACCTGGAAATTGTGTCCTGAGACGGAAATCACCTGACAGATGGTCCACCGGCGCGCGGCCGCGGATCAGCCGCGGCGGCGGGCGATCATGCCGACCAGCAGGATTTGCCTTTCCTCCAGCATCCGCAGCATGTTGCGGGATTTGACTGCCGCCGTCTCACCCTGCAGCAGATGCAGGCCGAGCGCGGGGCGCTCCGCGGCGGATGCTTGCGCCAGCCGGGCGCGGTGGTGCGCGATCGCAAGCTCGCTGCGGTCTTCCGTGTGGACGATCTCGAAGCCGCCGTCCCGCAGCAGCCGTTCCATCTCGTCGGGCGCCACGAGGAAGCTGGTGTCCGCCGTCTCCGCCCACGGCACCGGGAAGACCATGCCGTCGGCCGGCCCCTTCATCACGTCGAAATTCGCGAACACGCCGCCGGGGCGGAGGACCCGCGCGGCCTCCGCATACAGCCGCGGCCGGTCGGCGATGTTCATCGCCGCGTGAAACGTCGTCGCGGCATCGAAGCTCGCGTCCTCGAAGGGCAGGTCGAGGGCGCTGCCGAAATGGAACTCGGCCAGACCGGACAGGCGGGTGCGCTCCGTCAGCGTCTTCGCGACGTCCACGTATTCAGGCGTGAGATCGATCCCTGTCGCCCGGCATCCAAGTTCAGCCGCGAGGAAGCGGACGACGCCGCCGAGGCCGCAGCCGATGTCGAGCACGCGCGCCCCGCCCGGCAGATCCATCAGGCCGACAATGTGTGCCGTCGCCGCGCGGCCGCCCATGTGGAATTCGTCGACCGGCGCAAGGTCGGCCGGCGTCAGCGCGTCCACATTCAGGCCGGCCCGCCGCGCCGCGTCGAGGACCTTCTCCGCCAGCCGGGGAACACTGTAGTGCCCGGCGACGCGCGCCTCCCGCTCGCGATGCATTCCTGGCCGCTCCCTCGATTTCCCGACAAGCGACTGTAAGGCTATCGCCCTCGTCTGGGCGCGCAACAGTCGATTGCTCCGCCCCCGCTTACTTCCTACGCCGCGCTGTAGCCGCCGGCGGCTGGACCCGGCGCCGGCGTCAGCTCTCCGGCACCTGTCCGGTTCGGGTCTTCAGATCGGCGATCTCGCGCCGCAACGAGCGGATCTCCGACAGGATCTCGGCCCGCTCGCTGTGTCCCTGGGCGACGACCGCCGCTTCGGCGGCCCGGTCGGCCTCCCGTTCCGCCTCGTGCTGCGACTGCATCGCGTCGACGACGATGCCGATGAACAGGTTGAGCACGGTAAAGGTGGTCACCAGGATGAACGGCAGGAAGAACGCCCAGGCATGGGGGAAGACGTCCATCACCGGCCGCACGATGCCCATCGACCAGCTCTCGAGCGTCATGATCTGGAACAGCGTGTAGGCCGACGCGCCGACGCTGCCGAACCAGTCCGGGAAGGCGGCGCCGAACAGGTTCGTCGCCACCACCGAGAAGACGTAGAAGATCAGCGTCAGGAGGGCGATGATCGAGCCCATGCCGGGAATCGCGTGCAGGAGGGCGCTGACCACCCGCCGCATCGCCGGCACGGCGGAGACGAGGCGCAGCACCCGCAGGATGCGCAGCGCGCGCAGCACCGACAGGCTGCCGGTTGCCGGCAGCAGCGCCACCCCGACGACGACGAAATCGAAGATATTCCACGGGTCCTTGTGGAAGCAGGTGCGGTAGACGGCGAGTTTGGCCGCAAGCTCGAGCACGAAGACCGTAAGGATGGCACCGTCCAGGGCGACCAGCAGGGCGCCGGCGACCTCCATGACGGCGGCGCTCGTCTCCAGGCCCAGGGTAATGGCGTTGACAACGATCAGCGCGATCATGCCGTTCTGGAACCGCCGGGATTCGAGCACGGCCTGCACTTTGCCGATCGTGCCGTGCTGGCGGGGCGGGATGCGCCGCAGGCCATCCCCTGCCGCAGCGTCTGCATCGAAATCCGGTTTCAGCCTCGCGTCCACTTCGTTCGTCCCATCCCGTTCGCCCCGACGGGATATAGGAAGGGCGCCACGGCCATACAATTAATACCAGGGCGGCCCTGCGACGATCGTGCACCGTGCGGCAGGCAGCGGACCGCCGCTTTCCCCCTACGCCGCGCTGTAGCCGCCGTCGACGGGAAGCGTCGCCCCGGTCACGAAGCCGGCGACGTCGCCGGAGGCGAGGTAGAGGGCGGCGGCGGCGATCTCCCGCGGCGTGGCCCAGCGGCCCAGCGGGGTGCGGGCGCGGATGACGCTGTCCCGCTCGGGGTCCGCCTGGATCGGCGCGGTCAACTCGGTCTCGGTCCAGCCCGGGGCGATGGCGTTGACGCGGATGCCGTCGCCCGCATAGAGCGACGCCAGCGACTTGGTGAGCTGCGGGATCGCCGCCTTGCCGGCGCCGTAGCCGGGGGCGTGCGGCGAGGCGAAATAGCTGTACATCGAGGCGATGTTGACGATGCAACCGGGCCGCGCGGCGAGCTTCTCGTGGAGGCCTTGGCTCAGGCGGAACACGGCGCTGAGGTTGACCGCGATCGTCCGCTCGAAGGCCTCCGGCGTCAGCCCCTCGGGCTGGCGGATGACGATGCCGGCGTTATTGACCAGCACGTCGACGCGCGCGACCGAAGCGGCCAGGGCGTCGACCGAGGTCGCGTCCTCCATGCGCGCCTGGCAAAAGGACAGGCCGGAAAGGTCCTCATCGTACTCGCCGGCGCCGGCGCGGGTGCCGGTGACGGTGACCTCGGCGCCCGCCTCGGCGAAGGCACGGGCGATGGCGCGCCCGATGCCGCGCGTGCCGCCGGTGACCAGCACCGCCTGTCCGGAGAAATCGAAAGTCGCCGTCATTGTCGATGCTCCTCTAAGAAATGCGGATGCAAGCGCATTTTCGGTTCAAGGAAAATCGGGTCCGGCCGGCGGCGCGACCTCACCCTTCGAGACGGTTGCTTCGCAACCTCCTCAGGATGAGGACACACAAGCTGGAGCCTCATGCTGAGGAGCGCCGAAGGCGCGTCTCGAAGTATGAGGTCGCGCCGGACCAACCGAACCCGGCATAATCGATATCACACCAGCACCTCCGTGCCGCCGCCCCGGAGGCATCGCGCCATCCGGGCATCCGGGGCATCCCATCCGCTCGCTTCAACCCGCGCCCGTGGCGACCAGCACCGCGATGCCGCCGAGATACAGGACGAACACCAAGGCGCTCTCGAATCCGATATTGGCGATGCCGTGGCGTTCGCGCCGCAACATACCGAGCAGCAGCACCACCGTCATCAGGATCGCGAGCCCCATCAGGAAATACGGCCGGTCGGTGACCGCATGGTAGATGGAACCGTCGCGATAGGCGATGTCGGCCGTGGCGATGAACAGCATGTCGAACATGTTGCCGCCGAAGATGCCGCCCATTGCCAGGGTCAGGGCGCCGCGCCGCACCGCGGCGATGGTCGTCACAAGCTCCGGCATCGAGGTGCTCACCCCCGTCATCACCGCGCCGACCACGGTTTCGCCGAGTCCCGTTCCCGCGGCGATGGTAACGCCGCTCTCGGCGGTAACGTAGCCGGCCGCGGCCAGTAGCAGCGCCAGCACGGCGAACCGGGCGAACAGGGCGGCAACCGTGCGCTGCCCGCCGGCCGGCTCCTGCGGCTCGTCGGGGCGGGTCTCCCGCGTGCGCCGCGGCCCCCACATCGGCTCGTGGCGCGCGGCCTGGGCGATCCGCATGCCGAACAGATAGCCAGCCAGGATCAGCAGCGAGACAGGGTGGATGCCTGCGACGGCGAGGGGCGGCACCAGGGCCGCGACCAGTGGCAGGCACAACAGCGAGATCAGCACCGCCGCCAGCGTCAGGTTGGTCAACGATGCCGCCGCGTGCTCGAGATTGGCGCGGCGGTACGCGATATCGGCGATGGCGAGGAAGAAGGTCTGCACGGCGATGCCGCCGATGGCGTTGGTCACCGCCAGCTCCGGATGGCCGCCGGCGGCTGCCGTCGCGGAGGTGACGATTCCGGGAATCGAGGTGCCGCCGCCGAGCAGGAGGCCGCCGAACAGCGCCTCGCCCATCCCGGTGCGGTCGGCCAGGCGGTCGGCGGTGGCCGCCATGCGGATGCCGGCTGCCGCAATCACCGCCGCCGCGGCCAGGAACAGCACGATCGCCATGCCCAGGGGAAATTCAGAGATCGAAGGCATTCGCCGGCACGATAGGCGACCGGACGCCGGACAGGCAAGCGGCGCCGCATCCGGCGGCAGCATTTCCGGCACGGCTGGCGGCCGATCCGGATGCCGGGACGGGGCTCTTGAATCGGCGATCCGACCGCCTAAATCGGCGGATGGAGGCCGCCCGTCCGGGGGCCTTTCGGTTATCCAGGCGAGGCCCAGGCGGCGCGTTGGATCGGCCGCTTCGGCCCCTCGCGGTACAGCTCGATGGAGGGTATCGTGGGCAGCAGCATCGGACCATTTTCCGGTATCCGCACGGCGACCGCAGTCCGAGGGCCGGCGTCATCCGGGCCGACATCGTCAGGACACGAGACCGCCGGCCGGTTCCACCCCCTTCATCATTCCCCCGACATCGGCGCGTTCCGCGGCGGCATCGCCATCGCGGCCGCACCGCTTCAGTCCCCCTTGCCGGCCGCGCAAACATCGTCTGGTCCGCGCCGGTCCGAGGGGACCGCACTCCCGACCCATGACAGAGGAGAAAGAAGCCATGGCCCTTTACCGATCCGACCCCTTCAGCGCCCTGCTGCGGTTGCAGGAAGCCCTGGACAGCTATCGATTTGCCGACTGGTTCGGGACCGGAACCGCGAGCGCCGGCGCCTACCCACCGCTGAACGTCTTCCAGCAGGACGACAATGTGGTGGTGGTCGCCGAAATCCCCGGCGTGGACAAGAGCGACCTCGACATCCAGGTGAAGAACAACCGCCTGCGCATCGCCGGCAAGCGCGGCATCGCCTATGAGGACGGCGCCAGCCTGCACCGGCGGGAGCGGGTGTCCGGCGCCTTCGACCGCACCATCGCCGTGCCCATGGAGATCGAAGCGGACAAGGTCAGGGCGGAGTACCGGGACGGCATCCTCGCGGTACATCTGCCGCGCGCCGAGCGGGACAAGCCGCGCTCGGTCAAGATTGCCTGAGCCGCCGCCACGTACTGTCTCGAACCGAAATCAGACGGAGGATCCTCAAGATGGCCGAAGCGAAGGAACTGGAAGTCCAGGAGAAGAAGGAACTGGTCAGCAAGGACGAGCAGACGGTTCCGGCCCGGTTCTACGTCCCCTACACCGACATCTACGAGACCGAGCACAGCCTTACGGTCGTCATGGACATGCCGGGGGTGCAGCGGGACCGGGTGGACGTGACGGTGGACAAGGACGTCCTCAAGATCGAGGGCAAGATCGACTTCGCCAATTACGAGGGGCTCAATCCCCTGTACACGGAGTACAACGTCGGGCATTTCACCCGCAGCTTCCACCTCAGCAGCAAGATCGACCGGGACAAGATCGCGGCGACGATGGAGGACGGGGTGCTGACGTTGACCCTGCCCAAGGCCGAGGAAGCGAAACCGCGGCAGATCAAGATCTCGTAACGGCGGCCGCCCGATCGTCGGGCAGCGGCTGTGCTGGCGCTGCACTGGCGTCCGACACCCGACCCAAACGGCCCCGGATCGTGGCGATCCGGGGCCGGAAGGCGGAACCGCGTTTCGCGTCAGAGCGCCTTCGGGCGCCGCGGCATGCCGAGGGCGTCCTGGGCCGCCCAGACGTATTTCATGTCGACGAACTTGCGCCAGTTGAGGCCCTTCGGCACGTCGCCCGTTATCGCCAGCGACTCGACGAACTTGTCCATCACCTCGGCGCTCTCGAAACCGCCATCGGGGCTGATCTGATCAAGCTCGAGCTTGTACTGGGCCTCGAATGCCGGTGGGATATCGAAGCCGAGGCCGCGCATGATCCTGTACGACTCGTCCTTGTTGGCCGGGTCGAACATCCATTTGCGCGCCTTGATATCGGCCTGGGCCCAGGCATAGGCGGTGTCCTCGTTCTTTGACAGCCAGCTGCCCATCGCGGCAAAGCCTTCCTGCGGCACCTCGTGCAGCTTCGCCGAGAGGAACTTGCCGCCAGCGGCCTCGAGTCCCGCCTGGTGGCGCGGGAACAAGCTGGCGGCATCGACCGTGCCGGCAAGCAGCGCCTGCAGCCGGGCGTCGGACCCGCCGGACATCGGAACGAACGTCAGGTCCTTTTCGGGGTCGAGGCCCAATTCGGTCACGACCTGCTTCATGACCCAGGTATTGCGGCCCTGCAGCCCGCCGCCGGTAATCTTGCCGCCCTTGAGATCCTCGGGCGTGTTGATGCCCTTGCGGACGCCCATGATCCACCACTCCTTGTCGCGGTAGAGCGAGACCATCTTGATGGGCAGGCCACTGGCTTCGCCCGAGCCGAAGAAGACGCTGGTGTCGCCGTGGGTGACGTCGAGGCTGCCGCCGATCAGGCCGGGCATGTACTGCTCGGAGAGCTGGACCTCGAACTCCTCGATACCGACCGCCTTGAAATAGCCCAGAGCCTGCGCCAGCCGGTAGGACCACTGGGTCGCGTAGTTGGGGTTGAATTCCCCCATCGTGAGCTTTTTCAGATTGGCCATGACGTTTGCGGCGTTCGCCACCTGCACGCCGCCGATATCGAGCGTGCCCGCGGCGATGAACGTGCCGAGCACGCCGGCGCCGCCCCGCTTCAGGAAATCCCGGCGCGGCAAAATTATCCGATGTCTTTTCATTCTTTCCTCCCATGGGTGTTATTTCAGTCCAAACCAGCGTGGGCGGCGACGCTTCGCTCACAGTCCTTCGATTCGCCGCCACGGGGCGACATAGGCCTCCAACCACCGGGTCGCCTGGATCAGCGTCAGCGACACGACCACCAGCAAGAACAGCACCGCATACATGAGCGAGGAATTGAACGTATCGGCGGCGCGATTGACCAGATATCCCATTCCGTTCGAGCCGCCGAAGATCTCGGCGATGACGACGCCGATCAGGCCGCGCCCGATACCCTGCTGGATGCCGGCGATGATGAAGGGAAGCGTGTAGGGCATCACCACCTTGAAATAGAGCTCGCGCCGGTTCGCGCCGAAGACCTTGGCAGCGGCAAGCAGCGATTTTTCCGTCGTCTTCACCCCGGCCCAGGCGTTGATGATGATCGGAAACACGGCGGACAGCACGATGATCGTGATCTGCATCTTGACCGTGAAGCCGAGGAACAGGATGAACAGCGGTACCAGTGCGATGCGCGGCAGCGACGCAAGCGCCCAGACATAGGGGCTGAGAATCTTCTCGACATACTTGTTGCCGCCCATCAACAGACCGGCCGGGATACCGATTACGCAGGCAATCAGCAGTCCGATGCCGAGATTGGTCAGGCTGTACAACAGATGGTCGCGGATGCTGCCGGAGATGACCGCGCCCGGCGGCGCCGAGGTGGTGAGCCCGTCCCACAGCGCTGCGAACATGCTGCTGGCTTTCGGCAGGAACAGGGGACTGACCGCGCCGGAGCGAGAGAACAGCTCCCATAGGATGAAGAATATGGTCAGGTTGGCCACCGTAACGAGCCGGGGGCTGTACCGCTCCCATACCTCACCGGCCGTCCATTTCGTGTCCTGGATGCGGTCGGGCTCGGTGGCCTCGACGGCCGGGGTCGTGTCGGTGGCGGAAGCAGTTGGGGTGGCCACGGTTGCCTCGCCATCGCCGATCGTGCTCATGTTCACTCTCCGTATGCGCTCTGAAACACCTCGCCCTTTACCAGCTGCCAGATATGGTCGCGCAGCTCGCTGTATTCGGGCAGCGATTTCACGTCGTGCTCGAAACGCGGGCGCGGCAGGTCGACGTCGACGATCTCCTTGATCCGCCCCGGCCGGTAGGAAATCACGACAACCCGATCTGCCAGGGTGATCGCCTCGTCGATCGAGTGGGTGATGAAGACGACCGTCTGGCGGGTCTTGGCGACGAACCGCTCGAGCTCGCCCTGCATGGCCTCACGCGTCATCGCGTCGATCGCCGCGAATGGCTCGTCGGCCAGCAGGATGTCCGGCTCGGAAACCAGCGCCCGCGCGATGCCGACGCGCTGCTTCATGCCGCCGGACAGCTCGTACGGGAAGGACTTCTCGAACCCGTTGAGGTCGACGAGGTCGATGTAGCGCCGCACCCGCTCATCCATCTCCTTGCGCGAGATGCCGAGATCCTGAAACTCGAACGGCATGCGGATGTTGGACTCCACGGTCCGCCACGGCATCAGCGCATAGTCCTGGAACACCATGGCGCGATCCGGTCCGGGCCCGGTGACCGGCTTGCCGTTGACCTCGATGCTGCCCTCCCAGGGCTCGACGAGTCCGGCAATGGCGTTGATGAAAGTCGTCTTGCCGCAGCCAGAGGGCCCGACAAGAACGACGAATTCGCCGGCATCGACGGTCAGGCTGATGTCGCGCAGAGCGGTCAGCATTTTGCGCTCGCGGTGCAGCTTGTAGCCGACGGTCAGGTTTCGGGAAGCGATGACCGGCACCGCGGCATCGGGCGACGGTGCGGACGACGGCTGTGGCGCCGTGTCGTGGCGCCCGGTTGCGGCTCGGCTCATGGACCCTTGTCGTCCTCCCACAGACCCTGTCGGTTCGGCTGCACCTGCGGCGATGCAATTCGTCTTTATCATGGGGTGGAGCGTAACCGGCGGCCGCCCGCCATCGTGACGACTGGTTCCGCCAATCGGCATTATCCCTCCCAAGTGTCTATCTTATCGTGTTTTCCGGCTTTGAGAAGGGCGGTTGAAAATGCGCCGGACGACCCCTGTCAAAGCGCGGGGCGCCGGGCTATAGTGCTGCGTCGGCACCAAGTCTTTCCCGGAACGAGAGGACACCACGATGAAGACGCTGAAACTCGTGCTCGCCGGGCTTGCGGCCTGGACGGTCGGCACAGCGGCATGGGCGCAGCTCCAGGGCGGCGAGAGCGGCGGTTACGGCTACGGCCATCACCCGCACATGTGGGGCGGCGAGTGGGGCTGGGGCGGCATGTTCCTCGGGCCGGTCTTCGGCATCCTGTTCATCGCCGTCATAGCTGTCGCCATCGTCCTCGTGGTGCGCGCACTTGGCGGCGGGGCGGCGCCCCGCCGCGGCCGATCCGCCCTCGACATCCTCGATGAGCGCTTCGCCCGCGGCGACATCGACCGCGAGGAATACGAGGAGCGCAAACGGGTGCTGCGCGGCGACTGACGGCTAAATCGCCATTGCGATTGGGGCTGCGCGTCCTTCCAGGGCACCGCGTCGGGGAAGAGGAGAGCGTCAACCTCCGATTAACCAAAAGTTAGCACGAATCTTGCTTTATCCGCGCCGCACAGGGTGCGGGAAGGATTTCGTTTGCGTCCTGCAATTCATGCCCGACGCAGCCCGGATCGGTTGCCGTCAGAGCGAGATATTTGGAGGAGATAATAATGGTTCGTTGCTTTTATCGTTTGATTCTAGCTGTCCTTCTTGCGGCGCCGATGCTGCCGGTATCGGTTTTGACCGTGCAGGCCCAGGAGGGTGTGACGCTCGTCATCGGACGGATCACCGATTCGCCCGACAAGCACTACAAGCGGATGACGCACATGGCCAAATACCTCGCCGCCGAGCTCGCCGACTTCGGCGTCGGCGGCGTCGACGTGCTCATCACGTCGACCGAGGACGAGATGGTCGAGGCGCTGCGGCGCGGCCGCGTCGACATCCTGTCGGAGACTCCGTTCCTGGCGCTGGAGCTGGAGGAACAGGGCGTCGTCGACATCCTGATGCGCGAATGGAAGAAGGGCGTGCCCGAGTACCACAGCGTCATTGTGGTGCGCAAGGACAGCCCGGTGCGGAGCCTGGCCGATCTCGCCGGGCGGCGCGTCTCGTTCGAGGATGCCGGCTCGACCTCCGGCTATTTGCTGCCGCGCGCGGCGCTCGAGGATGTCGGCCTGCCGCTGCTCGAGATTGCCAACCCCAACAGGCCGGTTCCGGCGGGCCGGGTCGGCTACCGCTTCTCGGGCAGCGAGGCGAAGGTCGTCGCGGCGGTCGCCGAGGGTACCGCGGATGCTGGGGCCTACAGCAACCTCGACTGGGATGACGAGGAGTCGACCCCGCCGGAGGTCAAGGCCCAGTTGCGGATCCTCCATGAGACCAAGCCCGTGATCCGCTCGACGCTGATGGTGCGGCGCTCGATCCCGGCCGAGATCAAGGCGCAGCTCGCCAAGGTGCTGGAGCACATGCACGAGTCCGAGGACGGACGCGCGGCGATGAAGAAGTACTCGAAGGTCGCCAAATACGACCGCATCGAGGGCGACGCCCTGCGCGGGCTGGAAGAGGCCCGGCGGATCTGGCTGCGTGTGAGCGGACGCCAGAGCTGACGCGGCATTTCGACCTCTGACGGTCGATCGAGGGCCCCTCGCCACAGCGCCGGACATCGGGTCCGGTCGCGGCGAGGGGCCGTCCGTTCGGGACGGCGCGGCCCGGATTCCCGCGCGCACAGTCGCGGGACGCGCACCAACGGTTCATTATCCTTGCCTTTTTCGCCGCAACGGCCCATATAACTGTTACCGACCCAACCGCAAATCCCATTGGATAACGGTGCGCTGAGAGGCGCTCGCGATGAACACGCGGCGCGCTCTGGCCGGGTTGGCGGCGTGGATCGGCATGTCCGGATCGCGCCGCGGGGTGGCGACATCCCGCTGTGAGCCCTAAAGATTCATGGCAAGCACTATTGTACCTATGACTGAAAAGACATCGCAGGCGGCATCGGCGGCGCCGGCACCCGACGACGAAGACATCGCCGAAGCGGCGGCGCGGCTGAGTGCCAAATGGGCGAGCGAGCGCCCGGTGAACGGAAATCAACGCGCGGCCGGGAACGGGCAGATCATCCAGACCCTGGAAAAAGGTCGTGCCCACATGGTGACCGTGCAGGTCAAACGGCCGCGCCGCGGCGCGCGCTGATCCGGCACATTCGCCAGCGGGGGATCGTCCCCCCGAACCAAGAAGACGGCAATGAAACGGAAGGACGATTATGCTTGAGTCAAGACAGCCGGACGAGTTGGTGAGCGACGAGTCCGGGTCGTACGAAGCGGCCACACATCAGGAGAAGATCCGCCGGTGCCTGTGCTGTGGTGAGGACTTCAACAGTTCCTGGGCGGGTGAGCGCGTATGCAAGAAGTGCCGGTCCAGTGCACGCTGGCGACAAGGCTACGAATAGGCGGAACTGCGGGCGCGCAGCTGCAACGCACGTGGCAAATCGTCCATTCGCAGGGTGAACAACGCAGAATACCGGGTGGTCAGTCGAGATCCTCGGCCGTGACCTCCGCCTTGAGGCCGGCTGCCTCGGCCGCTGCGTAGTTCAACTCGACCTTCACCCCGTTCGGGTCGGTCAGGAACAACTGGTAGAGGTTCTGGTCGGTGATCTGGCGCTGCCGGTACGAGATGCCGCGCGCATCGAGCGCCGCCATCATCTCGCGCAGGCCGGTGGCATGGAAGGCGATGTGATCGACCACGCCGCTGCCGTATGTGGCCTCGGATTCCTGGCCGAGATAGCGCTTGCGGTTGGCGGTCGTCGCCTTGCCGCCGGTGGTGATGTGCAGGACGTCGCGGCCGTTCAGGTACAGCCAGTAGACCGGCACGCGGAAATCGGGGTGCGGGCCGACCTCCAGCCCCAGGACGTCGACCCACCAGTCCTTGGTGCCCTCTAGGTCCGCTGTCTGAATCAGCACGTGCTGCAAATGGTCGAGCGGCATGGCGTGCCGGTCTCCTTCCCCGATCATTGTAACGGGCGCGCAGAATACCCGGAACAGCGCGCCGGTCCAGCGGAATCGGCTTGATTCAAGGTTTCCTGGGAAGCCCGCCGTATCGTCGGCTATTTCGGCGCGATCCACGGCTTCCTGCGGTATTCCTCGTACTGACGCGTATTGTACCGGCGCTCCTCGCGGTCGCGCTCCTGCCAGTCGAATTCCTCATGCAACCGTCCCGAGGGGGGCGGCTGCGGCGGGCCCGGCTGCGGGCGTCCCTGCGGCGGTGGGCCGGGCTGCGGGCGCGGCTGTGGCGGCGGGTACTCTTTGCGGTGTTCATCATAACGCCGGTGCGGATATTCATCGTAAACGCGCAGCACGACCCGATAGCGGGGGTGCAGGTGGATATGCGGCGGCAGCCGGCGGACGCGGCGCCAGTACGGGCCGTCCCGGTACCAGTAATGGCCGCTGTAGATGTGAAAATACACGTCGACGTGCGGGTAATAGTAATAGTCGTAGTAGTAGGGCGGGAATCGGGGTGGCGGCGGGGCGTCATGATACGGCTCGACGCAGCCGGGCAGAGCCGGCAGGAGGGCAACCGCCAGGGCGCCGGTCAGGAGCCTGATGCGGGCGCGATCGGTCATGGCCGGTCCTCCGTATTTTCGGATGGCGCACCGACGGCAGCGGATCACCGTCGCATGGGTGCCCCTGCTGGCTAGCACAATGCATCCGTGGCGTCCTTGCGGTGCGTCAAACCGCAACACCGATACGTGATCGAATGGGCCGCCCGGTCCCTGCCGGCGGCCCATTCCGTGGATGCAAGCCCTTTCGCTGCGTCAGTCGATCGCGACGTCGAGGTCGAAGCCGCCGGCCGCATTCATGTGGAAGGCTCCGTCGAGCACTGCGTAGATCCAGGCCGCGGTGCGGCGCAGTCCGCCGAGCGGGTAGAGATGGACCTTGCGGATGCCGCAGGCGGGATCCCCTGCCTGGTAGGCGGCAAGGTCGGTGACGAGACGGTCGGGCGTGCGCACGCTCATCAGCCGTCTCAGGTTCTTTGCCTGGCGGGTCAGCACCCGCATCGACGGCCCGATGCCGCACGCCCGCGCGTGACTCAACAGCGTCTTGATGGTGGCAAGGCCCGGGATGCCGATGTGGATAGGCAGCTCGTTGCCTGCCTCGCGGATGCGCCGGTCCCATTCGATGATCGGGCGTGCCTCGAAGACGAACTGGGTGACGATGAACATCTCGCACCCCGTTTCGCGGGCATAGGCGTTCTTTTCGTGCAGGGCCTGCATCGCCGCGGCGTCGCTGAAGTCGGCGCTGCCCTCGGGGTGGCCGGCGACGCCGATGCGGCGGATGCCGTGGCGCTCGAACAGTCCGGTCTCGAGCAACTGCATGGTACGCTCGAACGGGCCCACCGGCCGGTCGGCACCGCCGCCGATCAGCAGCACCTCGTCGATCCCGCCGGCCTCGACCAGCGCATCGAGCCAGGCGTCCAGCTGCGCGCCCGACGGCACGCTGCGCGCTGCGATGTGCGGCACCGGCCGCATGCCCTCGGCCTTCAGGCGACGCACCACCTTGATCGTATCGGCGAAGTCCGATCCCGTCAGGAAGGTCACGTTGACCGTGGTGCCCTCGGCCAGCAGCGTGCGGTAGGAGTCGACCTTCGCCGCAGCGCCCGGCGTGGTCTCGATGGAAAAGCCGTCGAGGAAGTCGACGATGCGCTGCTGCTCGGGCGTCAGGATCCGCATATCCCGGTCGAAGGCATGGCTCATGATCCCGGATTCCTCTTGGCTGCCGTCGCGCTCAGGCACGCCGCCGCCGGCGGCCTTCCCGGCCGCGGCGCCCGAGGCCGCCCACTTCGGCGAGTTGCGGTGCCGGCTCGCGGTAGCTGCGGATCCAGCGGGTGCAGTCCGGATCGTGACCCATCATCACGTCGGCGCCGCGGACCGCCGTCATCTCCTCCGCGTGCAGCGGGTTCATGATCGCCGACGTCATGCCGGCGCCGATCGCCATCGACAGGAAGGCGGCGTTCATGCCGTGCCGGTTGGGCAGGCCGAAGCTGATGTTGGAGGCGCCGCAGGTGGTGTTGACCTTGAGCTCATCGCGCAGCCGGCGGATCAGGCGGAACACCGACGCACCGGCGAGGTTGACCGCGCCGACCGGCATGACCAGCGGATCGACCACGATGTCCGCGGCCGGGATGCCGTGATCGGCGGCGCGCTCGACGATTTTCTTGGCGACCGCGAAGCGCACGTCGGGGTCCTCGGAGATGCCGGTCTCGTCGTTGGAGATGGCGACCACGGCGGCGCCGTACTTCTTGACCAGCGGCAGCACGCTCTCCAGCCGCTCCTCCTCGCCGGTCACCGAGTTGACCAGCGCCTTGCCCTGGTAGGCCGACAGGCCCGATTCCAGGGCCGCGACGATCGACGAGTCGATGGACAGCGGCACGTCGACCAGCGACTGCACCAGCTTCACGGTCTCGGCCAGGATCGCCGGCTCGTCGGCCAGCGGGATGCCGGCGTTGACGTCCAGCATGTGGGCGCCGGCCTCGACCTGGGCGACGGCATCGGCCTCGACCCGGCTGTAATCGCCCCTGCGCATCTCCTCGGACAGCGCCCGGCGCCCGGTCGGATTGATGCGCTCGCCGATGACGCAGAACGGACGCTCGAAGCCGATGACGACTTCCTTGCTCGCGGAGCTGACGACGGTGTCTGTCATGTCGCCTGACCTTCTCTTGCCGGCCTGAACATTGCGCGGGGGCCGCGACCCACGCCGCAAGCCCCCGAATGCCTATAAGAATACTATGCCTCTTGCAGCGGGAGTTATCGCAAAAGCGCGTCCATTTCCGTCGAAACCGCGTCACCGGGATTTGTCGCAAATGCGCCCTGTCCGGGCCCGAAAGACCGGCAGACGCGGCAGCATTGGCAACGGGCCGGCCGGGCCGGGCCCAACGGCCGCCGAGATTCCGCCACTGTTTCGTGGTAGGATCGGTGCGAAAGCAGAGGACAGGAGCGCGGCATGACAAGATCGCGCGACCAGCGTGCGGCGATTATCGTGATAGCCGGGCTAGCGACAGCGCTTGCCGGCGGCGCCACGCCGGCGCGGGCCGACGAGCCCTGCGTAGAGCTGAAGCTGAGCGGCGGCACGGTGCTGGAACTCCCCTGCCCGGAGGAGTTTGCCCGCCTGCTCGAAGTGCTGCCCGCGAAACCGGCACCCGGCGAGGACGCGGCCATGGCGATCGATCCCGACTGGCCGCACGACCAGGCCATGATCGCCGAACACGACTGGCCGTACGATGAGGCCATGATCGTGCCCCGCGCCGAACGGACGGACAGGGAGCAAGACTTGGCGCCCCTGGTCGAGGGCCTCCTCGGCCTGCTCGACCGGCACCTGTCGCGCCAACCGGACGCGCGACCGCCCAAACGGCTTCCGGACCGGGCCCATTACGGCGATCCTGTCGAGTGAAACCGCGCTATTCGCAGCGGTTCACATCAGATTTCACCCCTTCTTGCGGCACAGCGCGAACGGTGCCGTTAGCATTTCCGAAGGGACTGCGCGCTACGCTCGGGTGCATGAGAACACGGGACGCCATCCTGTGCTCCGCCGCGCGGCCAGGTCGGCGAAACGTTCCGCTTCGAGGCCGGCAAGGACCTGCCGCACTGCGAAGAGGACCGCGCATCGCCCCTGTGCCAGGTCGAACGCAGCCTGGCGTTCAAGTTCCCGCAACCGGAGTCGTATGAGCCGCCACGCATCAGCCCGCTGATCGACTGGCTCTTCGGATTGGAAGGAAAGCGAGATGCAAGCCCGCGCCCACCCGGCCGCAATTCCGTCGTCGCGCCCGCGATTATCCATTACCACGTCGAGCGGCTGGAAACACTGGACGCGGCGGATATAGCAGCCCTCCCGCCCCGGTGGCATCCCGACTCCCCCCGCACGGCCTGCAGCCCGGGGCCGTACGAATCGAGATACTGGTTGCGTTCGAAGATGCCTACGGTATGCGGTGGCCGCCCAAGGGATGGCACTTGTACGAGTACCTGCTGAGGGAGCCCGACAGCGAGCGCGGTCTTCATACGGAGGCGCTCGAACCCTCGCGGACAATCGCTTTGCGGTGGGCGAGGAGCGACTGCATCGGCTCGGCCGAGACGCCGTTGTGCGCGGTGGAGACCTTTCTCGCCTGCCGCGTCCGCCAAGACGCCGCGCTGTGCCGCGACGTGGACGAGACCGTCGGCCGGGAGGTACGCTGGGCAACGAGCGTGAGCTATTACGTTGCCGCCATCGACGCGGTATCGGACGACAGCCGGCCGCCCGGCCACACCTACGCCGTGACGCTTGAGGAATGGGACTTGCGCCGGCGCCAGGACTCCGGCAACGAGGAGTTCGTGCGCTATCTTACCGTCCGGGCGGCGGACGGCTGGCGGGTGGTCGGGCGATCGGTCATCGACTGGGAGTCGCCTCAGGACCCCGGTTGAGACCGCGGGTCAGGCCGTGCGGGACGAACCCTCTCCGGCCGCCTCCGCCATGAACGCCGCGAGTTCCCCGTAGCCCGTGAACCGATACTCGTAGGCGAGGCCGAGCCGTTCGGCGGCCTTGCGCGCCTTGTCCTGCAGCGCTTCATCCTCTGTCTGGGCAAGGTAGACGAGGCGCGCGTAGTTGCCGAAATAGTCGGCCAGCAGCTGGGGGAAGCGGTCCAGCCCCATGCCCTTGATGATCAGCGCGTCGAAATGGCGGACCAGGTAGTCGGTCAGGTAGAAGCTGCCCGGCTCGTCGTCGTGCAGGGCGTCGAACGCGGCGGCGCCGGCATAGAAGGCA
>JABAOD010000949.1_pt2 | contig 16610 bp, 13 predicted proteins | sample 7062151 | NCBI WGS metagenome assembly JABAOD01 (sample SAMN14538626, study PRJNA623070) | marine sediment metagenome | biome: marine biome [ENVO:00000428]; feature: marine pelagic biome [ENVO:01000023]; material: deep marine sediment [ENVO:00002113] | place: India: Gulf of Khambhat ... | reverse complement strand
CGGCGCGTCGACCGCCTTCGCGACGTGTACGGCCTCGACCACGAAGTCGGGCATGAGCCGGCGGCCGAAGGCGCCGCCGCTGAAGGTCACGTGGAGGGTGATGTTCTGGGGCGGGATGCCCGCGGCCTGCGCCACCGCGCCGAGCGCCCACTGAGGCGCCTGGGTCGGCGCCCAGATCTCGCAGCGACCGTCGTGAACGTGCGCCGTGCAATTCATCGGCTCCAAGGGAGCGTGCGACAGATAGGGGACCTCGTAACCAGCCTCGACCGTTCGGTCGGCGCCCGCCAGCGCCGCCTCGCAGTCCCCGTCCTCACGGGTCGTCACGCCGGAGTCGTCCTGGTGCTCGTCGAACAGCCGCGATATGCCGGCGCTCGTTAAATCGGCTCCGGCGCCCGGGTCGAACTCGCATTTCAGCGCGTCACGCCCGCGCATGGCCGACCACGTGGACTCGGCGACCACGGCGACGCCGCTTTCCACCTCGACGACGTCGCGCACGCCGTCCACCGCCCGCGCCGCGGCGGCGTCGAAGCTCTTCACCTTCCCGCCAAATACCGGGCAGCGGGCCACGCAGGCGTAGAGCATCCCGGGTAGCTTCACGTCCAGGCCGAAGACGACTTTGCCGCCGACCTTGGCCGGATTGTCGAGTCGCGGCATCGAAGTGCCGATGAATCGGAATTCTTTCGGGTCCTTGAGCGGTGGGTCCTCGGGCACCGGCAGCGTTGCTGCCTTTTGCGCCAGCTCGCCGTAGCCGAGCGTCCGGCCCGTCGGCTTGTGGATGACCTCGCCGTTATGAGCGCGGCAGGTCGAAGGCTCGACGCCCCACGTGCCGGCCGCGGCGGCGATCATCATGGCGCGACCGGTCGCGCCCGCTTTGCGCAGGGGGCCCCAGGACGTCCGGATCGACGCGCTGCCGCCGGTCGTCTGGCCCCCGTACTTCTGATCGGCGTCGGCCTGCTGCAACTGGATCTTCGACCAGTCGGCCTCCAGCTCGTCCGCCAGTATCATAGGAAGCGCTGTGCGGACTCCCTGGCCCAGCGGGGAGCGATGCACCCAGAAGGTCACCATCCCATCCGGGTCCACCTGCAACCAGACGTTCGGCTTGAACGCCGCGGCGGTCGTATCGGCGGTGAAAGCACTTCGCCCGAACGGCAGGTTGAAGCCGAGGACCAGTCCGGTCCCGGCCACGCCGGTCACCTTCACGAAATCGCGCCGGCTGACTTTGGCGATCGTAGACATGTCACACCTCCTGCGCGGCGCGATGGATGGCGCGGCGGATCCGCTGGTACGTCCCGCAGCGACAGAGGTAGGCGGACATCGCCTCGTCGATGTCCGAGTCGCTGGGTTTCGAATTGCGGGCGAGGAGCGCCGCGGCCCCCATGATCTGGCCGGGCTGGCAGTAACCGCACTGCGGCACGTCCTCGGCGATCCACGCCTTCTGCAGCGGGTGGCTGAGATCGGGGGCGAGGCCCTCGATGGTGGTGACCTGCCGGCCCGCGACGCTGGACACCGGAACCGAGCAGGAGGGGATCGGGTCGCCGTCGACGTGCACGGTGCAGGCCCGGCACTGGCCGATCCCGCAGCCGTACTTCGTGCCGGTGAGCCCGAGCGTGTCCCGCAACACCCAGAGGAGCGGCGTGTCGGGATTCACGTCGACGGTCATTCGCTCACCGTTGACGGTCAATTTGATTGGAGCCATGTCGAACCTCGCGGCGCTGGAGCGTGAAGCGCTCCGGGTCCTGGGCTGGTGTACTCGTGGCCGCCGCCGATCACGGGGCCACGGCTGGGGCCGGATGAGACTCGATTGTGTAAAGAATGAGACTAACTGTTACCTCACAATATGTGCAGCCCGGTTTGCTCGAGCAACAACTTAACTAATGGACGGGGCGGTATTCGCGGTGCAGGCCGGGCGGCACGTTGGGTCCAAATCTCATCCGACGGTGGCCGATCAGCGCTTCGTCAATAAGTCGAGCAGCACCGCCGACATCGCTTTCGCGCCCACGAAGATGGATTCCTCGTCGGCGGTGAAGTCGGGACTGTGGGGCATGCCGACGTACCCGAGCTCGCTGTTCGACACGCCGAGCCAGTACATGGCGCCGGGGATGTGCTGCTGGTAGCGAGCGAAGTCCTCGCTGAAGTACGGCGTCACGCTGTTGACTTCGATCAGGCCTCCCGGTCCCAGGACCTGGCGAATCGTCTCGAGCGTCGAGCGAACAAGGTCCGGGTCGTTGATCATGTCCGGTAGCACGAGATCCTGGTAGTTCAGCTCGTATGAGACCCCGTCTCGCTGGATTTCTTCGGCCTTCTGCTGGATGCTCTGCTTCGCCCGAGCACGTGCTTGTGGGCTACCGGCCCGCACCATGCCGGTGACCAGCCAAACAGCGCCGTCGGCCTGCGGCCGGCGGACCATGGCGACCACGTAGTCCTCGGGGGCCACCGCGTTGCCGCTGCTGACGCTTCCGATCGCCTGGGCGTAGGCCCGTGCGGCATCCTCCAGCTCACCCGTGCCACGCACCGTCACGGTGAACCGGTCGAGACCGGGAAGCGCCAAACCCTCGACGCTGCCGATCTGACCCGCCTGGAGCGGGGCCGAGTGGAAGGCGAAGATCGCTTCGGGCGCGGGGTTCTCGAGCACACCTTCGCTGATCATCGCCTCGGCGCCCTGCACGTTCTCTTCGGCGGGTTGAAAGATGAACTTGACCGTTCCCGGCAGCTCCTCGCGGATCGCGGTGAGGGCCTCGGCGATCCCGAGAGCGACGGTGGTATGAATGTCGTGGCCGCAGATGTGGCGGACTCCAGGGGTCTCGGACGCGAAGGGCACGGGGTCCGGCGCGTTGGAGTAGACCGCGTCCATGTCCGCTCGGAAGGCGACCACGGGTCCCGGCTGGCCGCCGCGAAGGAGTCCGACGACGCCGTGTCCTCCCACGCCCGTTTGGACTTCGAGACCGAGCGCCCGCAATCGGTCCGCCACGATGCGGGCCGTCCGTTCTTCCTGACCCGAGACCTCCGGGTGCCGGTGGATGTCGCGACGCAGATCGATGAGATCTCCACGGACATTCTCCAGGCGGCCCTCGATACGGTCGACGAGCACCTGATTCTGCGCCTGCGCGTCTCGAGCGCTCGAGGCGATGACGAGCAGACCGAGGAGCCCAATACTCGCCGCATACGTAGTACCGCCCATCGTTGTATCCTCCTGCAGATCGCTCTCGCTTACCCGGCTGGCAAGATCTCGAATAGATTGATGAGGCCGAAAGGTAGCTGAGTCACGAGCCGGGCTCTACCGGATCATCAGCTCCGAGCCGTCTGGTCGACATTACGCCGCGCCCTCCTTGCCGGTTTCGCGGGATGTCGGGCGGATGCGGAAGCCGCAGCGGACGGTTGGCACCAGTTTGACTGCGCCCTGGCGACGGACAACTGTACCAGGAGTATTAGCCCCTTCCTCGACGTGCCGGCGCGCGGGCCGGAAGGAGACGGACGTGCTGGGCGCTATCGCCGGAGACATCATCGGATCGGTCCATGAATTCGAGGGGAAGAAGACCCGGGACTTTCCCCTGTTCGTCGAAGACAGCCGTTTCACCGATGACACGGTCCTGACCGTCGCCGTCGCCGACTGTTTGCTCACCGGCTCGGGCTACGTCGACAAATTCCACGAGTACACGCTTGCGTATCCCAATCGATGCTACGGCACCGGGTTCTGGCACTGGGTACAATCCGGATCCCGCGATCCCTACAACAGCTGGGGGAACGGCGCCGCCATGCGGGTTAGCCCTGTGGGATTCGCCTTCGACACGCTGGACGACGTGTTGCGCGAGGCCAGGAGGAGCGCCGAGGTCACCCACAACCATCCGGAGGGGGTCCGCGGAGCGCAGGGGACGGCGGCGGCCATCTTCCTGGCCCGACAGGGCGAATCCAAGGATCGGATTCGCAAGGCCATCCAGGACAGGTTCGGCTACGACCTGAGCCGAAGCGTCGACAGCATTCGCCCCAACTACTCGTTCAATGAATCCTGCCAGGGAACGGTGCCGGAGGCGATGTGCGCGTTTCTGGATTCCACGGATTACGAGGACACGATCCGTTTGGCGATCTCTCTCGGCGGTGATGCCGACACGTTGGCATGCATCGCCGGCGGCATCGCCGAAGCCTACTACGGCGGCGTTCCGAAGAACATCGCGACGCAGGCGCTGGCGAGATTGGCCGACGACTTACGGGAGACAGTGGTTCGGTTTACTGAACGTTATGGTCCGTCCGTAACATAGCCACGGGCGGCTCTAAATCGCGATACAACGTAAGACCAGCCCCACTCACTCCGCTGCACAAGCGGCTTCCTGCTCGGTACGGCACCAAGCCGTGGCGAGGTCCGAAACTCGTGGGCCCTCGGAGCGGCCGAGCTAGTGCGGAACTAAGCAGTGGATATGGCTCACAATCTGCTGCGCTGCCGACAAACATTCGGCCTCGTGGGCGCTTGCTGGTTATCGTCGAATGCTGTTGCAGGGATCATCACCTGGCAGTTCCGCTGGCTCGCCAGAGAGTTCATACTGAAGTGAGATGCAACGGGGTCCTTCACGGCCCCAAGCTCGCGTTGGGCGAGAACCGGGGGCCGTTCAGAACTTATCGATCGTCCGCCAGCTCTTCTCGACGAACTCGAACGCGTCGCGATAGTCGTCGATCAGCAGCGATGGCACGGCGTAGGCCATGATGAACCCCTTCTCCTCCTGGCCGACGACCAGGATGATCGTCGCTTTGCGCCACATCATCATCGGCTCGTCCGGCAGCTGACCCTCGAAGACCAGATCCGAAGCGACGGCGCGCTGGCCCTCCAACACGCGGACCCACTCCCGGTCGAGCAGCGCGTACCGGTCGTATCGCTGCCGGAATGCGTCATCGAAGGCCGAGTTCATGTGAACGAACAGAGCCAGCCCGCGTTCGATGTCGGCGTCGTCCGCCATCTGCAGCATGAGTCGCGTGTCGAGCGCGCCCATAACCTGCTGAAGATCGAACTCCACCAGCGAGACGGTGGCCACGCCGCTGGAGTCCTCGATGGTGACCAGCGACTCCTTGCCAGGCGGTAGCTCCGAGGGGTCCAGCGGCCGCCAGCCTTCGGGGTAGTCGAAGTGGATACCCAGTTCGCTGTTGTGGTATGCGGTTGCAGCAGGTTTCTCACCGCAGGCGGTAATGGGCAGCAAGCAGGTCAGCATCGGCGCCGATAGCCATCGGTGTCCTCTCATTCATTGCCTCGAATCACTGGTGGAAACAGCTGTTGATCGTTCCTTTTCTTTCAATCGAGGATACGCCCGATTTAAAGAAAACAAGAAGCCCCGGATCGGCCAACGACCCGGGGCCTCCTTTCAGCTGTGAAGGGTCGAGCTACTTTGCCGACCCGACCCGCTTCGCCGTCCACGGGACCTCGTCGCCACGGGGAGTGAGGAACGTGCCCTTCGCCTTGTCGCCCTCGACGGTTCCCTTGTAGACCATCTCGAAGCGGCGCTCACCCATCGAGAACTGCACCGTGAATGAGATCTTGTCGCCGTCCACCGACCCTTTCTCGATCGGCATCGAGCCCATCCGCGACTCCATGGTGCCGGTGAGCGCGGTGCCGTCCTGCACGAAAGTCACCTTCCGGGTCATCGTGCCGCGGCGCGACTCCGACGTGAGCTCCCAGACACCGGAGACATCCACCGCTTTCTGCGTGCTGGCCTTCTGCGCCGTGACTAGAGCGGCTGAGGTCACGGTGAAGAGCGCGAGGACCGCAAACGTCTGGAGCGCTTTCATACGCTTACCTCTCTCTTATTCGTAGCGTAACGCCTCGATCGGGTCGAGCATGGACGCGCGTCGCGCGGGCCAGATACCAAAGAAGATCCCCACCGCGCCGCTGAAGACGACGGCGATGATGATGGCTTCGGGCGACACGAAGGTGTTCCAGTTGGCGAGCTTTGAAAGGGCCACGGCGCCGCCGGATCCGGCGAGGATCCCGATCACGCCGCCCATCATGCAGAGGGCGAGCGCCTCGATCAGGAACTGCATCATGATGTTCTGCTTCGTCGCGCCCAACGCTTTGCGCACGCCGATCTCGCGGGTGCGCTCGGAGACGGACACGAGCATGATGTTCATGATGCCGATGCCGCCCACCAGCAGGCTGACGGCGGCGATGGCGCCCAGCAAGAAGGTGAATGTCCGGGTCGTCTCTTCGAAGGTCTCGAGGAAGACGGCGCGATCGCGGATCTGGAAGTCGTTGTCGCGGCCCGGGGCGATCCCGTGCTCCTTACGGAGCACCCGCTCGATGTCGATCATCGCGATGGTCATCGAGTCGGGGTGGACGACCTGCACGGTGATCGAGTTGACGCGGTCGTTGCCGAAGATTCGGTATTCGGCGGTCTGCAGCGGGATGAGGATCTGCTCGTCGGGGTTCCACCAGCTGCTGGTCGAGCCCTTCTCTCCCAAAACGCCGATGATCTCGAACGGGACGCCGCGGATCAGGATCTGCTGGCCGATGATCGCGATCCGGTTCACCTCCAGCATGTCGGGGACGGCGTAACCGAGCACGGCGACTCGCTTGCGCGCCGTCCCGTCGCCCGTGGTGAACATCCGGCCGGCTTCGACTTTGTAGTTGTTGACCGGAACATACTCGGGCACGGTGCCGATGACGTTGACGTTGATGTTCATGCGTCCGTACTCGACCTGCTGGCCGCGCCGCATCTCCGGGACGATGGCAGTCAGAACGCGCGCCTGGCGGCGGAGCGCGTCGGCATCCGCGGTGGTGAGGCTGACCCGGTCGGCGCTGGCAACCCCACGATGCCAAGACTGGCCGGCGTAGATCGACAGCAGGTTGGTGCCGAGCGATTGGATCTGATCCTGCACCGCCTTCTGCGCGCCCGTGCCCAGCGCCACCATGGTGATGACCGCGCCGACGCCGATCACGATACCCAGCATGGTCAAGGACGAGCGAAGCTTGTTCGCCCGGATCGCGTCGAGCGCTACCCTGAGAATTTCGCCAATGAGCATCGGCCCGCCTCTATCGAAGGACTGAATGCCGTCTAACGGCGTTGTACGCCGGGCAAGCCGCCCACCCGGTCGCTGACGCGTTCCTGGAACTCGCGCTGGCTGGCCAGCAGGCTGGCGCTGGGAAGCACCAGCACGGTATCGCCTTCGGCCAGGCCGGCAAGCACCTCGGAGTAGTCGAGGTCGGTCAGGCCGGTTCGAATCGGCACCGGCTTGGCCGTGCCGTTGCTGCGGGTGAAGACGATGTAGTTCCCGCCCTGCAGAGCCGCGTCGACGCCGCTACCGCCCGGGCCACCGCCCGGACCGCCGCGACCGCCGGGGCCGCCCGCCGCTTCACGCAGCTGGCGCATGAGCGTCCGCTCCTGAGGGGACAGCGATTCGAACACGGCCCGCATGTCGCTCGCACCTTCGAACTTCGCCTGCAACGCCCGGACGGCGGCCGCGTCGACGCCGGCGGGCAACGTGATCTCGCGACCCCGCCAGGTAACGGTTTGTGCGCTGCCAGCGCCCTCGGCCTCCTGCGATCCTTCGCCGGCCGCCAGCTCCATTTCGGCGCGTCGCGCCTCGGCGATCTGTTCCCTCACTATCTCGGGGTCGAGCCCGAGGACCTCCGCGGCCGACGCGACATCGCGGTCCGTCCGCAGCGCGGCGTTGGGCACGGCGAGCACCCCCTGGCGCGAGCCGACGTGGACCTCGACTTCGGAGTTCATCCCCGGCTTGAGCAAACTGTTCAGGTTCGGGATCCGCACCAGCACCGGGAACATGGTAACGTTTTGGGTGACCGTCGCCTGGGGCTCGATCTTGAGCACTCGCCCGCGGAACGGGCGGTTGGGGTAAGCGTCCACGGCGATGGTGACTTCCATGCCCGGCGCGATCTTGCCGATGTCGGTCTCGTCGACCAGGGCGCGCACCTGGACCGTGTCGAGGTTCGCCATCTGAAGCAGCACCGTGCCGCCTCCCACCTCACGCGTGGCGGAGGAGATGACGCTGCCGACCTCGACGTTCTTCTGGATGATCACACCCGAGATCGGCGCCTTGACCTCCGTGTCTTCGGCCGAGATCCGAGCGTCTTCCAGCGACCGCTGGGCGCGGACCAACTGAGCCTGGGCGCTGGCCACGGCGAGCCTCGAGTCCTCGTACTCCTGGTCGGTGATCGACTGCGTTTTGTGCAGCTCTTCGGCGCGCCGGAGCTTCGCCTGCGCGTTCTCGAGCTGGGCCTTGGCCAGCGTCAGGTCGGCCTCCGCCTGTCGCAGGGTGGCCTGCGGCACCCGCGGGTCGACGCGAACCAGCAGCTGCCCGGCGGTGACGTCGTCGCCGGTCTCGACCCGGATCTCGAAGATCTCCCCCGAGGCCTTCGACTTGACCTCGACGGTGGTGATCGGCTCGACCGCGCCGGCGGCGCTGGCCGAGACCACGATGTCCCGGGTTCGGACGGGGACCACCTGGTAGACGGGGGCGGGTTCCTCCTCGCCGTTTCGCAGGAACTGGAAGGCGACGACGGCGATCGCGACCAGGGCAACACCTATTATAGCTATCCGTTTCATTCGCTTTTCTCGGTCTCCACTACTCGTTTATCGCAACATCAAGACCCTGAGGCGGCCGGCGGCTATTCGGCGGTTACAGCTCTCTGCCGATCAGAGCCTCGAGCTCGGCCTTCGCCACCAGGTAGTCCAGACGGGCCTGGATGATATCCACCTCCGCCTGGTCCAGGTTAACCTGCGATGCCAGCACGTCCAGAATCGTGGCGGCGCCCAGACGATAGCGCTCCCGTTGGACGCGCAAGTCTTCGTCCGACGCGGCCCGGCTGGCCACGGCAATCTCGAGCCGCGTCCGGGCCGCCGCCAGGGCGGCGAGCTGCTGGGTCGTCTGCGCGTTCACCTGTCTCCGGGCATCTTCGGCCGACGCGCGGGCGTTCTCGCGGCTCACGGCGCTGCGCGTACGGTTGAGCTCCCGCGTGAACCCGTTGAACAGCGGCCAGGAGAGGGTGAGACGGGCCGACCAGCTGGGATCGAAGTCGATGAACTCGGAGCCGGCCCACGATCTGGAATAAGAGGCGGTGACCCTCGGCAAGTACTGACCAAAGGCGGCCGCGTATTGGGCGTCGGCCGCTCCGGCCTGAGCCTCGGCCTGATAGATAGCGGGCGACTGGGTGAGCGCCTCCTCGCGCAGCGTGGTCGTGTCGATCTCGACGATGGCGAGCAGGCGGTCTTCGCGGGCCGCTTTGACGACGCCATCGACGCCGATCAGGCGTGCCAGGTTCGCTTCGGCCGTGGCGAGCTGGGTTTCGGCGTTGAGCTTCTGCAAGCGCGCGTTGGCGACCTCCACGACCGAGCGCAGGGTGTCGGAACGCGTCGCCGTGCCAGCGGCCAGCTTTTCCTTGGCGACTTTGAGCCCCTCCTGGGCTCGCTCGATGCGCGTCTCGGAGACTCGGACCAGCTCTTCGGCGGCCAGCGCGTTGAAGAACGCCTGCTTGGTCTGGAGTATCGTCTGGAAACGTTGATTGACCAGCGACGCGTCGGCGGCGCGCGCGTCGGCGTTGGCGGCGCGCCCGTCGTAGACGCGGCTCAGCCCGTCGAACAGCACCATCGAGGCATTCAGATCCGCCGAGTACGAAGTGGATGAGCCCTCGACCGTGCGCTGGGTGGTCGGATCGAACCGGCGAGTGGAGTTGGTGCTGTATCCCGAGCCCGCGCTGATCGTCGGCAGCCAGCTGCCCAGGGTCTCGCGCCGGGCGGCGGCCGACTGCGTGACCTGCCCTCGCGCCTGGACCATGCCCGGCTGCACCCGCAGCGCCATCTCGATGGCCTCGTCCAGGGTCACCGACGGTACCTGGGCGACGGCCGGACCCGTCATCGATATCGCGGCCAGCGTGACCAGGCCGAGGCCGCGGCTGAGTACTTTGACTGTCACTATGCCCTCTCCGCTTGCTGTTTGCGGGGATCGCACACACCGGGGCCCCGACGTGCCACCGGGCGCGACCAAGCGCTCCGCTTGTCCACGGCTGCTTCTACGCCCTTCTATAACAGTTGACACGACGCAGCCGTTGAGCGTTAAGGGTATTCCCGGCCGACACCTGGACAGCGGCCTCTTGCGGCGCTCTCTCGGGCCGCCCAGGATCGGGCCCAATGGGCCACTCAACGGGGAGCGGACACGCCGCCACAGACGCCTCGCGCCTCGTGATCGCGCTGATCCTGGCGATCCTGGGGTGCGAGGGCGGTGGGCGGACGGGCGACTCGACGCCCGACGTCCCGGGCACGCCGACCTTCGCCTCCGAAATCGCGCCGATCCTCTCGACACACTGTGCGCACTGCCATCAGAGCGGTGAGTCGGCCCCCTTCGCCCTCGTGACCTACGAGAACGCCCGCGCCTACGGTCCCCTCATCGGTCAGGTCACGCGCCAGCGCACCATGCCCCCGTGGTTGCCGGCGCCCGGGTGTGGCGAGTTCGCCGGCGCGCGACGGCTGAGCGACAGGGAGATCGAAGTGATCCAGCGCTGGGTCGAGGCGGGAATGCCGGCCGGCGACCTCGAGGGTTTCGAGCCGCCAGAGATCGGGTCGGGTGAGTGGGAGCTGGGGGCACCGGATCTGGTGGTGCGGATGCCCGAGCCCTACGCGCTGGCCGCCGAGGGCGGAGACGTGTTCCGAAACTTCGTCCTGAACGCCGACATCCCGGCCGCGGCCTGGGTCCGCGCGGTAGAGCTGAAGGTGGTGAAGCGGGCGGTGGTGCATCACGCCGTGCTCAGCGTCGACGCCACCGACACATCGCGGCGGCTGGACGACGAGGATCCCCAGCCGGGGTTCGCGGGGATGATCTCGCCCGGTGCTCGCAGTCCCGAAGGATTCTTCGTCGGCTGGGCCCCGGGCAAGGCGTATTTTCAGGCCGCGCCCGGCATGGCCTGGCGGCTGGAGGCGGGGAGCGACCTGGTCCTGCATCTGCACCTGCGGCCCCGCGGCGCGGTCGAAGCGGTGAGCGCCGAACTCGGCTTTCACCTGGTGGATCGGCCGCTGGAGCGGCGGCCGGCCCTGCTCAGGCTGGGGTCCGAGACGCTCGACATCCCGGCGCGCGCCGCGGACTACGTCGCCGAGGACTCGCTGGTGCTGCCCGTCGACGTCGATCTGCTCAGCCTGTTCCCGCACGCCCACTTTCTCGCCCGGGAGATGCACGCGTCGGCCACCCTCCCGAACGGCACGCAGCGTTGTCTGCTGCGCATCGAGCGCTGGGACTTCGACTGGCAGGACGAGTACCGCTTCGTGCAGCCGGTCGCCCTGCGGCGAGGCACGAAGCTGAAGATGCGGTATGTGTACGACAACTCGGCAGAGAGTCCAGCGAACGCCGAACGCGTGCCGCGTCGAGTCGTGTTCGGACCCAACGCGACGGACGAGATGGGCGACCTCTGGATCCAGGTGGTGCCGCGCGATCCCGGCCAGCTTTCTGAGCTTCGTGAGCAGCTCGTCCGCAAACACCTGTCGATCCGCGCCGCCGGCTGGGAAAAGCTGCTGCAGCGCGAGCCCGACCGCGCCGACGTGCACCTGGCGCTGGCCGGCGCGCTGCGCGGGCTCGCACGGCTGGAAGAGGCGGCGACGCACTATCGCCGGGCACTTAGCCTGGCGCCCGACGCTCAAACGCAGCTGGACCTGGCGGAAACGCTGATGGCGCTCGGCCAGACGGACTCGGCGGTCCATCACTACCGCCGGACGCTGGACCTGCGCCCGAGCGAGCGCCGGGCGCTCTACGGATTGGGCTCGGCCCTCGCCGACCAGGGAGACCTCGCACAAGCGATGGAGCATTTCGCTGCCGCCGCGCGGGCCCAACCCGGGTGGCCCGATCCCTTGACGGCCATGGCCTGGACTCTGGCCACCGAACCCGAGTTCCTGGCGCCTCAGCGCGCCGTCGAGCTGGGGGAGCGCGCGGCAGAGCTCACCCGCTGGCGCGATCCTGCGGTTCTGCATGTGCTCGCGGCGGCTTACGCGTCGGCTCGGCAGGTCGATCGTGCGGTAAGCACGGCGCAAGCGGCGTTCGATCTGGCAGCGGCGGCGGGGGAAGGTGCGCTGGCCGCCACGATCGAAGAGTACTTGGTTCTTTATCGCAGCCTGCAGCGGCCCTGAGAGCCCGCTAAGCTCGCCGTCTCGACGCGCCCGGGTCTCAAGCCCTCCGCCGGTCGTTGCAGACACCTCTGTGAAACGAGCCGTTGAAACGTGACGGAATCGTTTCAGGGCGTTTCATGAAACACCCCGCGCCTCGCGCTCACCTGACCCGCGAATCCGCGAAAGCCCAGTCTCCTTCTTGCGATTCGGCCAGCGCCACCGGTCGGGAGATGATCGGTCCGCCGGTTGCCCAGGTTCGGAGCGTGAAACACGGGATCCTCGTATCGGGCGGTCCCGGTCCAAACTCCAAACGTGGGAGGAAGCAGATGCGCAGAATCGCACACCTGGTCATCGGCCTCGGTGTAGCCGCGGCGCTGGGCGGTTGTAACGAGACAGAGCCCACGGGCAGCACCGCCGCCGGTTTGACCGCTCAGCAGGGTTTCGGCCCGGCGGGCTCGGCGACGTACGAGGTCACCTTCACCAACCTGAGCGCGGGTCAGCCGCTGACACCGCCGCTCGTGGCGACGCACCGGCGACCCATCAGTCTGTTCGAGGTCGGGCAGCCGGCGAGCTTCGGGCTCAAAGAGATCGCCGAGAACGGCAACCTGGCGCCGATGCTCGAGCGGCTTGACGGCGAGACCCATGTGGACGACGTGGTCGTGGCGGTGAGCGGTCCGATTCCGCCGCTGACACCGGGCGAAAGCGTGACGATCACGCTGGAAGCGGAGCGGGGCGCGAAGTATCTGTCGTTCGTGTCGATGCTCATCTGCACGAACGATGGCTTCACCGGCCTCGACGGGGCGCGGCTGCCGCGAGATATCGGTGAGGCTCTCGTTGCCGAGAGCGATGGCTACGACGCCGGCACCGAGATCAATACGGAGGACTTCGCGGACATGGTTCCGCCATGCCCGGCGCTGACGGGTGTGCCTTCGACAGATCCGGGCACAGGGACGAGCGATCCCAACCTGGCCGAGGGCGGTGTGATCCACCACCACGAGGGGATTCAGGGCGTCGCCGATCTCGATCCGGCGATCCACGGCTGGGCGGACCCCGTGGCGCGTATCGTGATCGAGCGCGTTCAGTAGGCCGGTGTCGCTACTTGGGGCGGACCCATAGATTTTCGGTCGTTTCCGCTCGGGAATCGCCCCGTCGCCCCGTCCCGGGGCGCGGGGCGCCCCGGCGGCTAAACTCCTTGGTGTTATGAGCCTTTCCTTCCAGCGCGCGCTGCTGTTGGTCCTCGCCGGCACGACCGTGCTGGCTCTGGTCCCCGCCGCGCTGGCGCTCGATCGCCGTCTGGCGGCGGCGCTCGAGGAGAGGGTCCGCCGCGACCTCGCCCTCGCCCCCCGCATACTCGACGACCGAGAGCGCGCCCGAGCCGACGTGCTGAAGATGCACGCTATGGACCTGGCTGCCGTTCCGGGTCTCGCCGAGGCCCTGGCGGAGGGTGCGCGCGAGCTGGCTTCCCGGATGCTGGCCGAGACGTCTCTCCCGGGCGGTGAGGAAGCCGTTCTGCTGGGGCCCGGCACTGAGGTCTGGCTGGGTCCGCCGCTCGATCCGGCGGCCGTCGATCGGGTGAGGGAAGGCGCCTCCATGTCGTACGGATTGCGTGACGGCGCCCTGCACGCCGTCTCCCTCGTGCCGGTGCGCTGGGAGGATCGCACGGTCGGTTGGGCGGGCGTGCGCGAACCGGCGGGGCAGGGGCTCGCGATCACACTGGCGGCACTGACCGGCTCACACGTCGCGATCCTCGGAGGTCGGGGGCTGGTGGCCGCCACATTCGACACGACGGTGGCGCGTGCGCTGAACGATGCGGTGGCGCTGGAGGTGAACGAGGTTCGGGAGATCGACCTTCCCGCCGGGCGCTACTGGGTGACGACGGCGCCGTTGGGTCAGGTGGGCTCGGTGCTGTTCGCCCGGTCGGCGTCCCAGGAGCTGGCGCCGCTCCCCGGGCTGCGGCGCGGCGCGGCGATGGCGGGTGCCCTGGCGCTCGTCTTGTTCATGCTCTCCGGCGCGTTGCTGTCGTCGGTCCTCTCGCGGCGGGTGCGCTCGCTGGCCGGGGCGGCGGATCGTCTGGCCGCCGGCGACTTCGATGCGCCGCTGGAGCGGTCGCGCATTCGCGAAATGGACCGGCTTTCCAACGCGTTCGATCGGATGCGGAGCGCGTTGGCGTCTCGATTGGAGGAGCTGGGTCGCGCGAACCGTGAGCTGGAAGAGCGGCAAGCGCGGTTGAGCGCGCTGCAGGCGGAGATGATCCAACGCGACCGGCTGGTGGCGAGCGGGCGCCTGGTTGCCGAGCTGGCGCATGAGATCCGGAACCCTGTGGCCAACGTGCGAAACTGCTTGGAAGTGATCCACCGCCGACTGGAAGAGGATCCTGAGATCCGCCGCTTCGCGGATCTGGCGATCGACGAGCTGCTGCGGATGCACGAGTTGTCCGAGCAGATGCTCGACCTGAACCGGCCGATCGATCCCGGGGCGTCGCGCTGCGACGTGGATGACGTGATCGAGCAGGTAGCTACGCTCTACCGTGCCGGCGTGCGGAGCAGCCGCTGGTCACTGCGGGTGAACGGTCGGCTGAGCCGCTCGGCGTCGATCGGGCCCGACGCGTTGAAGCAGGTGCTACTGAATCTGCTAGAGAACGCGAGGGAGGCGATGGTGGAGGGTGGGGCGATCGAGATTCGTCTCGCGGACGATGGAGAGTTGCTGGCGATCGAGATCGTGGACGAGGGCCCGGGCATCTCGAGCGAAGACCTGTCGCGAGTCTTCGATCCGTTCTTCACCACCAAGCGTGGGCTTCGCGGAACCGGCCTCGGTCTGTTCGTGGCGGAAGGACTGGTCCGGCGGGCCGGCGGCAGACTGGAGGCATCCAACCGGTCCGACCGGCGCGGTGCCCGTTTCCGCATCGAGCTACTGCCGACCGGAGGCGAGGCGGAAGAAGAAACAGGGCGTGCGGGGAAGGCGCGGTCGGAGCGGGGCCCACGGGAGGCGAAGTGAAAGTCGAGAGCCCAGCGCGCATCCTGCTGGTGGACGACGATCGGACGTTCCGGCTGTCGACCGCCGAGCTGCTGAGTCAGGAAGGGTACGAAGTCGTGCTCGCCGCGGATGGACGCGAGGCGGCGGCGGCGCTCGAAGAGGAACCGATCGACCTGATGCTGCTCGACCTGCGGATGCCGGGATTGGACGGGCTGAAGGTGGTCGAGTCGCTGCGAGCGCTCGGGCGCAAGGTGCCGATACTGATGATCAGCGGGTTTGGCACCGTGGAATCTGCGGTCGAAGCGTTGCACCTGGGAGCCGACGACTTTCTCACCAAGCCCGTGGACCCCGACGTCCTGAGCGCGCGGGTGGCCGGGCTGCTGGAGCGCCGTCCGACCGCCGATCGGGTCGACGCGAGCATCATGTCCGGACTGGTCGGCCGGTCGCCGTCGATGCGGGCGGCGTTCCAGGCGATTCGCCGTGTCGGCCCAACCGACACGACGGTTTTGATCACCGGAGAGACCGGCACCGGGAAGGAATTGACGGCGCGCGCGGTTCACGACGCCTCGCGGCGGGCGTCGGGCCCGTTCATCCCGGTGAATTGCGCCTCGCTCGCTGAGGGGCTGCTGGAGTCGGAGCTGTTCGGCCACGTGAAGGGCGCCTTCACCGGGGCGACACGAGACAAGGCCGGCCTGTTCGAAGCGGCGAACGGTGGCTCGGTGTTCCTGGACGAGGTCGGGGATATGAGCCTGCGGCTGCAGCAGCGGCTGCTGAGGGTACTGCAGGAGCGCGAGGTCGTTCGTGTGGGAGATACGCGGACCCGGTCCGTGGATGTCCGGGTAATCGCCGCCACCAATAAAGACCTCGAATCGGAGGTGAAGGCGGGGCGCTTTCGTGACGACCTTTATTATAGACTCCACGTCTTCCGAATCGACCTTCCGCCGTTGCGTGAACGCCGAGGCGACATCGCCTTGCTCGTTGAGGCCGCCGTCAACCGCATCTGCGAGCGCCTTCCGACGGGCGAGACCTTCGCGGTCTCACCCTTCGCCATGCGACTGCTCCGGGCGTACGATTGGCCGGGAAACGTGAGGGAGCTGTTCGCCGCCGTCGAAAGCGCCGCCATCCGAGCCGAGCGCGGCCGGATCGAGGCGCAGCACCTGCCTGAAAACGTCCGCCGGTCGCTGGCCGGCGGCACTCGGGAAGGCGCGCGCTACCGGGCCGGAGCGGAGCCGGAGGATGAGCGGCGCGTGATCGCCCGGGCGCTTCGCGAGGCAGAGGGCGTCCGCACCCGGGCCGCGGAGAGGCTGGGGATGAGCCGGACAACGCTGTGGCGCAAGATCAAGAAGTACGGCCTCGAGTCTGACGGGTAGCGGCCGGCCGGACGCCGCGTCTACATGTTCATAGTGGCTCACGCTCTCTGCGCGTTGGAAACCGGAGGTAACGCATGAGGAAGCGCATCTCGATCCTTGCCCTCTTGATGGGCCTCGCCGCGCCGGTCGCGCTCCTCGCTCAGGAGGGAGCGCAACGTGGCCAGCTGTACGAGGTCAGCACCTGGGAGAT